>SDBU01010766.1_pt1 | contig 10110 bp, 11 predicted proteins | sample 2277071 | NCBI WGS metagenome assembly SDBU01 (sample SAMN10397929, study PRJNA504765) | marine sediment metagenome | isolation source: marine sediment core GS08_GC12, 126 cmbsf | place: Arctic Ocean: Gakkel Ridge, Loki's castle | collected 2008 | reverse complement strand
AATGGCCGAGATTATACGTAGCGGAGGAGACTACAAGCTCGTTCAGAAGCTGTTCACCCACTACACCATCGGTGATCGTTACATCGAGAGTGGCGAAGACTACCTCGAACGAACTTTCCAAAGCGCCGTGGAGTTTGCGGCTGCCAGCGCACCACTAGGTGGCGTTGACGAAGAGGACGAACAGGTTGAGTTCGTAACGTACCAGGATTGCTACTACGTCGGAGACATTCAAATCTCGACCTTCACGCTAGAACCGGTCGGCATCTTGGAGGACAGTCGGGAAGACTCTCTTGTGTGCAACGTGCGATCACGTGGCTACACGTGGGAAAACAGGCTCTTTCCAAGGAGCGCCTTCACACGATCTGACGCTCTGCAACGATTCCTGCCGATACTCAGCTGGCAATGGCTCGGAACGGACAGGCAAGTTCGCTCCCTGCTAGTCCAGCTTGTGGACGTTCTACTGAAGGACGACACCGTACCAAAGATGAAAGCCACAAGCGTCATCGGACGCCACGGCCATCTGTGGGTAACGCCTACGTCGATCTTGTCTGCCAACGGCGTCTCCACAGAGGAGCTAGCATACGTCAGTTCTGGTCGGGAGCATCCGAATGTTAGCTGCACATACGAGCCCGACGACAAGCGTTATAGGCAGCTACTAGTCGACATGCTCGAGCTCCTACCGAAGATCAACCGTCCGGAAGCGATCGTGCCTGCTTTGGCGTGGTTGTTCGCTACTCCACAGAAGCCGATTCTGGAACGTCAATCCGAGGTCCGATTTCCAATACTGATGGTGTTCGGCACCAGAGGTAGTGGTAAGACCTCCCTGGTCCAGAGTGTGCTTCAACGGTTGGCCGGATATTCGACGCCACGAAGTTACGACTGTGCAACCACGAAGTTCTCAATGCTTTCGTTGTTGGGCTCCACCAACGCCGTCCCTATCTCTTTCAAGGAGTTCAGGACGGCCTCGCGTGAGGGCGCTTACATACAACGAATGCTCAGATTGGCGTACGATGTAGGCTACGACATTCGTGGTCGCTCAGATCAGACGACCGTGACCTACCCGCTGACCGCTCCGATCACCATCGATGGCGAGGATCTCGTTTCTGACCCAGCCGTCCACGAGCGCATTATAGCTATCAACATGAGGCCCGAGGACATCCTACCTGGTACGGAGTGCTACGAGGCATATCAACAGGTGATCAAGCTCCCGCTGGCAATCTTCTGTGGGCGTTACATCAAGTTCTGCTTGGAACACGGAGACGCGATGATGAAGGGCTGGGACAACTACCTCGATCGCTCTCAGTCGCTCACACGGCCGATCATGTTGCCAGCACGCATCTCTTCCAACTACGGTGTTTTGTTCTACGGACTGCGTGTATTCCAGCAGTTCCTCAACACCTACGAACTGAAAATGCCTGTGGAGACCGACCTGTTCAAGGAGTCGATCTCGTACGTGTTCGAGTCGGCAACGGGTAGGACTCATCTGGCCGTCGATGACTTCGTCTCTGACATTATCAATGAAGTAGCAATCGAGGGAGGCAACAAGTTCGCTTGGCGGCACGAGGAAGACAGCTCCTTGCTGTGGATCCATCTAGCAAGCGCCCACAATTGGTGGATGGAACGCCAGCGCCATCGCGGGCTGGAATCGTTAGGTGTGCATGGAATCAAGCAACAAATCAAGGAACGTCGAGGGCAGTACTTCGAATCGCCCAAGACCAAAAGCGTGGGCAGGCAGTCGTTTTGGATGCACCCGATTGACGTGAAAGCCGCGTCCGAGGCGCTAGACACCCCATACCCGATCGAAACAACTCAGATTGTCATCAAGGGAGGCGCTAAGTGAATCGTCATGAGACCGTGGGCGAGAGCGCTGCCATCGTACTACTCGAAAGCCTAGGGCTCGACCTCGAAGACGAGCATCTGCAAGATACACCGAAGCGTATTAACAGGTTCTGGAAGTCGTGGTTGGCCGAGGGCGAACAAACCTTCAGATTCACTACGTTCGAAGCACCACCGAACTCATCGATGGTGATGACGGGCAACATCAGATTCTATTCGATGTGCTCGCATCACTTCGTGCCATTCTTCGGCTACGCCCACATAGCCTACTTGCCCGGCGAACGGCTGGCCGGCCTGAGCAAGCTAGCTCGAACCGTCAATATGTTCGCACACCGACCTCAAGTTCAGGAGCGGCTGACGTTACAAATAGCCAACTTCCTTGAGGGAGCTCTGTGGTGTAGAGGAGTCGGTGTGGTCATGCAGGCTGAACACCTGTGTATGTCAATGCGCGGGGTCGAGGTGCCGGGCCACCAGACCGTTACAGAAGTTCTACTGGGCGAGCTTCAGGCACCTCATCATACCAAATCTTTTCACGACTATATATCATTCACGAGGAGTGAATAATGAGCGCAACAGAAAAACGAATTCTGAACGGACAAGAAAAACGTATGAGAGAGGCCGCTCGAGCTGAAGGATTGTATGAGCAAGCCAAGCAGCAAGCGGCAGAAGCCGCCTCTGCACTCAAGCGTGCTGAGGCGGAGGCTTTCAACCCTGACACAATCTCCTCGTTCGATCGCGAGGTAGCACGGCTGCGCGAGGAGCTTGACTTCAGCGAAGAAAGCTCAGATGGGCCGACGGCAGAAGAAGTGCCACTGTCCGAGCTGCTCAAGGTAACAGCATTCGGCTCGGCCGATTATCAATCGCACCTACTGCCGGCCGAGATCGAGGCTATGCGAGAGCAGCTTACGGAGTTCGAGGCCGAGCTCCATCGCATCCTTGATGAGATCTGGGATGTGTACGAGTCCAAGGGCGAGCTGTACGATCGGGCGACGGTTGTGTGGCATCACTTTCCGTTCGGACTGACCAGCTTCGCCTCACAGGTCTATCTCAAGGCCACCCGGTTTGTCTCGTTGTTGCAACGAGGCGGAGAGATACCACTATCGGAGATCGACGACACGCTCAAGGACATCGTCGTTCTCTCCTGGTACGCTTGGGCCTACGCGCGCATCAGAGCCCGCGCCAGCTCACGGGGGGGATAGCCAGCCAGTGACGGCCGACACCAAAGCGTGGATGAACAGATTACTGAGAACCGAGCGGTTTGTAACTGTATCGGTAATTGCAACCCCCACCCATCGCTTCATCGCAAGCGTTTCCTTTTGCGATAAGGTCGGCAACACCTTAAGGGCATTCTCGACTACGAAGAGTGAGTCGCCGGAGCGGGCGTTGGAGACACTATGGAACGTATTAGAGGGAGGATAACATGTTATTCGCTCCGATCGCACCAGTATCGATGTGTGAAGTTGTAACAGGCACCTCGGGCTACCTGATGGCGCTGCCCTCGATGGTCGATGCGGATGCGGGCTACGCTGAGCTGTACTCCAATCTGAGCCGGAACGGCGCTTGGGTTATACTGGACAACGGAGTATCTGAAAATAAGCGGCCGCTCGCAGTAGACAAGTTCAAGGCGTACATCGGCTTGCTAATCCCTTCCGAGATCATCCTACCAGACTATCTCGGAGACGCCGAATCGACGCGAGCGGCCGCTTTTGTGTGCTATGAGGGCGTGCAACGCCTGATGGCTGTACCTCAAGGCAAAACGCTAGACGAGTACGTCGATTGTGCGTTCTACTTCGCCGGCCTGCCACAGATCGGAACGATTGGCGTGAGCAAGTACTTGCCAAGATTCTGTGGAGCTACCCGTCGGGAGTTCCTCGAGAGAATACGAGACGCCGGACTACACAACCGAACATCGTTGCAATGGCACCTGCTCGGTCTGACCGAATCCTTACGCGAGCTGGCCGACCTTGCAATGGACTTCCCTTGGATTCGAGGCATCGACACCTGTTATCCGGTGCTGGCCTCGATGATGGGAAAGAGTATTATCAATGACCGTGAGATCGTAACATCGCCCAAGGGATTCGAACGCGCCGGTCCGTACGAGTACTGGCCCGAGAATCAACAAACAGAAACCTTGTGGGAGTTGCTGCACAGCAACCTCACGTACTTCGCCCTAGCAGCACGAGGGAGGCAATTCAATGGCACGTAATCCAAACAAAGGCCCGATGTCGTCAAGATGTGATGAGTGCCCTCTGCGGGTTCATCTGCCGTACGTTACCGGCGAAGGCGAGGGCGAAAAGGTTATTATCATTGGCAAGGCGCCTGGCCAAGAAGAACGCTCCAGAGGTAGGCCCTTCGTGGGCTCCGCCGGACAAGTGCTCCGAGGCGTCCTGAATCAGCTAGACTTCGCTCCACAAGACGTCAGGATCACTAACGTCGTGAAGTGCAGACCACCGGGCAATCGAGATCCTACAAGTAAGGAGATTGAGTGCTGCCGGCCTCATCTGGAAGCTGAGATCAAGGCCAGTCCGAACGCACGTCTTTTGTTGCTTGGCAACGTACCGCTACACACTCTAACCGATTGTAAGAAAGGCATCACACGCGTCCGCGGTGAATGGTTCGACACCTGGAATGAACGTCAAGGTCTAGCTACGGTCCAGCCAGCTTACATCGCCCGACCCACAGGCGATCAGTACTTTTTGGACTTCGTCGCTGACATTCGGGCTGCCCTGGCCGGCCCCGTCGAGTACCGCGAGACTGAGTGGCACATGCTCGACACCGTTGAGGCTGTGGAGGCTTACTTCGCGCATCTAGGCTCGTCTCCGACCGTCCTAGCGTGGGACCTCGAAACGAGTGGCTATCGATTCTATGAGTCGTACATTCTAGCTATGTCGCTGAGCCACAAGGAAGGGCATGGTTGGGTCATTCCAGAAGAGCTGATGCACAACACCGACGTACATTTTGTCCTACGCAGGGTGTTCGAGAGCCCGAACCTTTTGTGGATCGGCCATAACGCGAAGTTCGACCAGATCTTCACCCTGCAACACGTAGGCAGCTATCCAGTTCTATACAGCGACACCATGATGATGCATCTAGCCTTGGACGAGCGAAAGGGCACACACGACCTCAAAACGCTCTCTCGCGATCTCTGTGGAGCGCCGGACTGGGAGTCGGTGCTGTGGCAGTACCTTGATAATCGTGAGGACACTTATGCCAAGGTGCCACGTGACGTTCTATACAAGTATGCGGCCTTCGACGCCGATTACACCTTGCGGATCTTCAACATCCTCAGTCCGCAGCTGGACGAGGACAACGTGCGTAAGATCAACGAAGAGCTCCTGGTGCCTGCCAGTTGGGCCATGATGCTGTCTGAGTACGGAGGCGTGACAGTCGATCTCGACGACCTCGATGTGTGGCAAGTCCGCCTTGAAGACGAGCTCGAGGACGACAGTTCAGCCCTCGCAAAAGAGGTCAACCAGATTGTACGGACCGTCATCAACAAGCGATTGGAGCCGTATGGCGCAGTCGACATGTTCTGGAGGCTCGACATCAGCAAATATCGTATTAGTTGGGACAAGAAGCGAAATCGGTATCAACGCGTGAACGGCCCTGACTCGTTGCTGTCTTGGCTACCTGATGACGTAACGGATGAGCTGGTCTGTTGGCGCAAGAAACTAGTCGAAGACGAGTTCAGCGCGGGCTCGTGGCAAAAGGTAGGAGCTCTGGTGTACAACGTCTTGGGGCTGGAATACTTGGCCGGCCGGGACGTTCGTACCAGAGGGCAGGAGTTCAGTACGAGTTCAGCCTCGCTGGAGCCTTACGCCAAAGACTACGACGCTATCGGCATGGTGTTGGGCCTGCGCACAAAGAAGAAGCTCAAGTCGACGTACGTTGATGGACTACATCCAGATCGTGAGGGCCGGGTGCACCCTCGATGGAAGATGCACGCTACGGTCACAGGTAGGATCGGTTGTACCGATCCTAACGTGATGAACATTCCACACGAGGCAGGCACGCGCGACTTTTTCATTCCCAGCGCCGATCACGTTCTAGTACATGCTGACTACTCCCAAGCTGAGCTGCGCCTCCTCGGAGCTTACTCAGCCAATCATACGATGGACCTGATGGTACAATCGGGCGAGTCTGTGGAGGCCGCTCGTAGCGTAGCTCTTGACAATTTTCTCGTGAAGTGCTATCGGGCCGACCGAGACCTCCACACTGAGGTGACGATCGAGCTGTACGGCGATGACTGGGGATATGACGAGCGCATGATTGCCAAGGCATTCAACTTCGGTCTGGTGTACGGTCGCTCTGCCCGCTCCATCGCAGAGGCGTTCGACATACCGATCAAGGAGGCTCAGGCACAGCAGCAAGCGTTCTTCGACCGGATGCCTCAGGTACGCACATTCCTAACACATCTCGAGAACTCCGTCGTGACGCAGGGCGAACTGCAGAACTGCTTCGGGCGTAAGCGCCGGTTTCCGTATGTCGACAGCATGAACTTGCCGGACCTAGAACGCCAGGCGAAGAACTTCATGATGCAGTCTACAGCCTCAGACTGTACACTTATGTCGACTGTAAGGTTGACTGAATGGTTCGAAGAGAACGGTTGGGGTCGCGTGCTCGTATTCCTCCACGACTCTGTGCTGGTCGAGGTTCCGGAATGCGCAATGCGACTGACCGCGCGGAAAATGCACGAGATCATGACGGCCGTGCCCGTCGAGTATATAGGCGATCTGATTCCGCTCAAGGTGGATGTCGGTGTCGGCTACGCCTGGGGCCAGTTACACGATTATGATGTCGAAAAAGGAGAGGTAAAGCATGAATGACGTTCTGGCAATGGATCTCGAGATTGGCGACCAGTTCGCCGATTTTAAGGAATGGCGCGACCATCGGCCATTGTCAATCACTTGTGTAGGCATGTCCTATCAGATGGGTCCTGGTGTCGACGCTAAGGAGACAGGCAGCATCTGGACTGACATACTGCTTGATGGCGTCGGAGCGTACATCGACAAAGAATTGGCGCGTGAGATCGTTCGCGTGCTGTACGCATGGACAGTCGACGGAGGTACTCTGATCACGTGGAATGGCTTGGCGTTCGACCTGCCCGTGCTGTCTGATGCCTCTGGCGAGTACGAACTCTGCAAAGAACTTGCTCTGAGCGATCGCCACGTAGACATGATGTTCAATATGTTTATGCTGCTAGGATGGCCTGTAGGCCTCGAAACGGCCAGCATCGAGACCACAGGCGAGGGCAAGTACAGTGACATCAAGGGCAGCGATACGCCTAAGCTGTGGGCAGCAGGCGAGCACGAAAAGGTGTTGAAGTACGTAGAACAGGACGCTCGGATGACGCGCGATCTGTTCGTAACATTATCATCGAGCACCCCACCCACCATGAGATGGCGCACCAAAAGCGGGCGTGGGCAGCCGAGGCATGCACGGACTCGTTTCGGCAAGTGGAGTCCTCTGTGGAGTGTTGATCAGACTCTGAAGACCGTCGAGCCACCTGAGGTGGCGTCCTTCATGACAAACCCGCCTACCATCAAGGGCTTCTTGGAGTTCTGGGACAATGACTGAGGAGCAGGCATTTCTCACGGTCAATCAGTTCGCGGCCCAGCTCGAGGTCAGCAAGCATCCGTCTCAGATCTATGGCTGGATAAAGCGAGGCCTGCCCTTCGAGGTCCGTAACGGAAAGAAGATGATACCGTTCGACGCCGGCGTAGACTGGATGAAGACGAACGTTGGCGTCAAGCGCGAGCGCAAGCGCGAGTCCGAGCGTAGTGACGTCCGGATGTCCAAGGTACAAAAGGGCGACTACGTTAGCTGGAGCCGCGGCAATCGTATGGGACCGGCGTACGGCTTGATCACGAAGATCACTCCAACCTTGCTAATATTGAGTGTAGAGTACAGATCGACCACGATCGTCTTTCCTCGAGAGCAGTTCGAACAAGATCTTGAGGACGGCGTTGTGAAGCTGACCAACGCCACCGACGTCGCATCATTCATCCTACAAGAACTCGCTCGCCTGGACTTCTTACTACACATGCTGTTCGGCCCCGAAGAGGCCAACAAAGTGAAGGACGCTATACACTCGTGCGGCGTGCTTCCTGCAAACTTCATCGAATGGTGGCACGAATATCGAAGACGGCCACCGAACGTGTGGCCCAAGGACGACCAACTAATCAAGGAGGTTTTGGATGCTTAAAAAACGTATCACGAAGATTTTCACTTTCGATGCTGCACACAAACTGCGATACCATGACGACAAGTGCAGCAACTTGCACGGACACACGTACAAGCTGGAGGTAACGCTTGAGGGCACTCCACAAACGGTCGATAGCAACAATCCGGAGAGCGGCATGATCGTCGACTTTGGCAGGCTCAAAGAGATTGTCAATGACGAGGTACTCTACAATCTCGATCACAGCAACCTCGATCACACTCTTGACTACTCCACAGCCGAGCTGATGGCTGAGTGGATTTTCGCCGTGATCAGTACGGCCGTTACTCGGCTTGAATCGAAAGCTGTACAGGCTGATATGTTCCTCGATCCACCGAGACCACGCTTGTACCGCATTCGCTTGTGGGAAACGCCTACGTCGTATGCCGAGGTTGTCAGTGAGTAAGAATCGATGGTTCAGGGTCAATCGAGTCGAGCCGAACTCCCGGTGCGAATCATGCGAGAGTGAGGTCACTCGAGACCAACAACGGCACGGGCAGGCACGTGCGAGCTCCTCAGGAGCTGTGAGGCATAGCAGCTGCCCGCCCAAGGAGGACAAGCGTGAACAGAAGTAAGACACTACCCGTAATGGAAGTCTATTATGCGTGTCAGGGCGAAGGCATCCTGATAGGCCAACCGAGCATGTTCATTCGACTGTTCGGGTGCAACCTACGATGCTCGTGGTGCGATACGGCCTACAGCATCAATCGTAAAGAGTGGAAGGCTTCTGGCGAAGAAGGAGAGCCGTACGAAAGGAAGCCGATCGCTGAGTTGATCGACGAGGTCCAGCTTGCATGGACGACCAACATTATCATTACAGGTGGCGAGCCCACCATCCACAAAGGCCTAGTTCCGTTCGTGCAAGCCCTTACAGCGATGCATCGTAACGTGACGATCGAGACCAACGGCACAATAATACCCGAGGGCCTGAAAGAGTGGAAGCTAGGAGTGCTCGACACCCGACCTCTGTGGTCGATCTCTCCGAAGTCCGCAACCAGCTCGTCTGCATATCCTACGGGTTATTCGTGGATGAACATCAAAACGCTTAACTGGTACGTTCGAAGCGTACGATGCCAGCTCAAGTTCGTGTGTCAGTCCCAGACGGACTTGAGAGGGGTACATAGAGTACTTGCTTGTCTCGACTTCGAACCGTCGCAGGTGCCTATTATCATTCAGCCTGAAGGAACACTCATCAAGGAGGGCGTATTCGACTATCTGCAATGGCTGAAAACGCTGCAAACGCTTGTGGAGGAGGACACGAGATGGGAGCGGTACGACGTTCGTGTGCTCCCACAGCTCCACACTATGATCCACGGACAGGAGAGATTTGTATAGGAACAGCTCCGGCCAGGTTCGACTCCTGGTGCACAGTGAAGACCTATGGCAGGTCGTGAGGCAACTCATAGGTAGACGGCTAGATGGTAACCAACCCACAGGAGACCGTCGGAAGGGAAGCTAAGGGTTGAGGAGCTAGGTTAGTTACGAAGGGAGGTGATACAGATGGGTAGACGGTTTGGAAGAAACGAAGGCCAAAGGCACAGTATGACGAGGTCAGAGCGTGTGGCGTCGAGAGGTGAAAGGGCACAGACCCACGCCAGGAATGCTAGTACGCCTGAAGAGCGGCGGATGCGAGAAGCGGAAGCGAGTGCCTGTGAACGTATGGCTGAGGAACATCGGAAGTCGGGCCAGTGATCGTCGTGTAGAAAAGCCAAGAGGAAGTAGGAGGATACAATGGGAGAATCGGAGAGGATGGCCGCAGAGGCCGAAAGAGTTGCAAGAAGGGTTGAGGCGTTGAAGGCCCAAGGTAAGGAGTACCGTGGGCGGCTTGAGTATGCCAAGGCGCTGGCTAGAGGAGCATTAGCGGAGATCGAGCTGGAGCGAAGAAGGGAGCAAGAAGCTGAATGATCGTCGTCGCTGTGGATCCTGGCGAAACGACAGGCTATGCGGCGTATGACACAGAGACCGAGGAGCTCGTCGCTTCAGGCGAGCTCTTCGGCTCGTTCAGAGGCTGCATCGATCACGTTCTGTCTCTGGGCGACTTTTTCATTGTGGAG
>SDBU01010765.1_pt1 | contig 10110 bp, 10 predicted proteins | sample 2277071 | NCBI WGS metagenome assembly SDBU01 (sample SAMN10397929, study PRJNA504765) | marine sediment metagenome | isolation source: marine sediment core GS08_GC12, 126 cmbsf | place: Arctic Ocean: Gakkel Ridge, Loki's castle | collected 2008 | reverse complement strand
ATAATCAACATTAACTTTTTTAGGTGGTAGTACTCCATCTCTTTGTTGGTATGGATAATAATATTTCTTAAAAATCTTTTCCAAAAACTCTCGAGAAGACTTTCTCCCAGAAGATAAATTTCTTTTAAGTTTCCTCATATGTGAGTTCTCCATACGAGGGATTATTATGTTTAAATCACATTCAATCATATCAAACACGTTTTTTAACACAAATGTTTTTTCTACTAATACACCCCCAAAATCGAAGATGAAATGTTTTATCTTATATAACCTAACTTTTTGCTTATTTCCATAGATCTTTGATTCAGAAATTTCTTCATATGATGTCATTACTATTAACCATAATAAATTTGTAATTTTTCTATTAAATTTTAACCTTTAATTTTTTTAAAATTAGCTCTCCTATCATTTGGATAAAAGGTAATTTACATTTCCATTTTGAAAACGCGGGGAATGACCCAGGGTCTACGATATATAGTTTGTTGGTTTCCTTCTCCTTTACCATATCTAAATGACCGAATAAAGCATCTCCCTTTAAATATTTCTTCCATTTCACAATTGCCTTTTTAATATCATTTGGTGTATTAATCTTTTCCATGTGAGCATGTTCATTAGATAATGGTGGTTTTATCAATGTGCATATTTCCTTACCGATGAAGTAAACAAGATAATGCTCTCCGATGATATATTTTTCAAGATATCGTATATGGTTTTGATCGAAGTTTAAGTCTTCTACAGTATTAATTCTTAAAATTCCATGACTTCCAGAACTCATAATTGGTTTTAAAATTAATGGATAATCTCGAGGCTGTAAAGACTTCTTCAATGTTTCTGGAGTCCCCATAAAAATGTCTGGAACATTAAGTCCTGCTCTTTTAATTAAAAAATGAGATTCAATGCGGTTTTTTTGCATATAAGAAAAATTAGGACCAGGAATAACTGGTATATTATTTGCCTCTATATAATAAGCAGCGTATAAAAAGAATAACTTCTTCGATTTTAAAATAAAAAAATCATTTTCAAGAAGAGAGTCGTTGAAGGTTAGATTATCAAGTGTATATATTTTAACCTCAAAACCTTTATTCTCAAAATGTTTTTTCAATTTACCTGCAAGCATTTCTTTCCGTTTTGATAAGATTCCTATTTTCATGCGTTCTAAAACATTATTCTTTTGCTTGTCTTAATATAAAAATTTATTAATAAATATTATCATCCGAAGGTGTAACTCATTAGTTTTAGAGAAGTTAAACCCACTAAGACAAATTTGATTTCACTGTAATTGAACCCATTACAGTAATAAATCATTTATTAGTTAGAAAGGTTTCATAAAATAAATTTATACTGGTATTTATTAGGTTTCTCTTGACATAATAAATAAAGGGAATTAATTAAAATATTTCTTTTAACTCAACTTCGAAAGTTGATAACTATAATCATGGTTTAAATGTTAGAATGAAATATAATCTTCGTCAATATGGAAATCTTTTAAGCTTTCAAAATCCTTTTTGCAGAGCCAGGAGCCATGTATTTGGATGGGTTCGGGGGGGCCCCCTCCCAACACGTGGTCATTCGGAACTTCAATGGGTTCCACGAAGGGTCCGGGCAGCCATCCCATATCGAGGTCAATCGGGCGTTCAATAGGGTCTATGGAGCCCTTCTCAACCATTTCTTTATAGGAATTACAAGCAGCCCCTAAGTTACATTTAAGTATTGAATTATCAAATGCCGTCATTAGGTTATTATTCATTCTACCGAGTTGAATGTCTCTTTTTTGTTGAGAGGGCGTAAGTGTATCTTTTTCAAAGTATAAATGATTTAAATTCCTTAGGCGCTCCCTTTCATCATAATATGCTAACTTAAGAATTGTTCGCAAATTTTCTCTAGCCTTCCTAAGTTTTGGATCTTTCAAGACTATTAACCGTGGTTTTTTTGACTTCATTATGAACCATATCTTTTTTCTGCTATTTAAATCTAATGAGTAACCAAAAAAGTAAATTTATTCTTGATTCCAATTAAGGCTGTCAAGGAACGGATAAATTGATTGAGGGAGGTACACCGTAGAATGCCAATACCAAAACTCTGGATATGAGGTGGCGGGATCTTCATTGAGGTACAATTTAAAATCGTTCATGAACCACTTATACCCCCTATTATAAAACATTTTATAGTATTTATTGTAAAACACGCTCTCAGACTTAGATGGATCCTTAAATATGACCCACCGTTCGGCATATTCCTTAACTATATCTAGATTTATCCCATTCCATATCTTTGTATCACCACGTCCGAATATGTAAGCTTCCCTCTCCCTAAACTCTTTTTCAAAGAATGCCTCGTAAGCCTTGTAATCCATTCCGGAAGTATAAGGCTTCTGAATAAGCTCATATAAATGCATCAATCGAGCAACGATTAAATCCGAGTTCTGGTCGAAATTCTTTCTGTTTGACCACTTATGTACTTCTCTATTAGACATGGGTGATACGGGTGCAAGTCTAAAGGAAAATATGTTATCATAGAGTCCAAAAATCAAATAATAGTCGGGATTTTGAAGGATATGATGTCGAGTCATTTCCATTAAAATTTGCGGGATGATGGCTCTGTTTGTACCGATGATTGCATCTTTTAAAAAGTCTTTAGCATATGGATTGAGTCCCAAAGTTATATCTATAAATTCTTTCATTTGAGGGACTTTAAGCTCTTTGAAATTGATATTATATTTTCGGAACCTCTTGTCCTTAGGGTTCATATCTCTCATATATGTTTTAATTTGTTCAATTGCTTTATGGCTTTCCTCTCTTGCTCCAAAAAATTCTTTCCGTAATGCTATTACTATTCTTTCAGCTTGTCTATAATGCCATAATATTCTGCTCTTTCCTCCAATTCTTAGTAATTGGCGAACCAATAAAATACGACTTTTTCTAGGAGAGACGATTTCACTGAGATCACCTAACTTTATTGTATATTTATTATCCCCAGATGTTGTTCTACGACTTTTAGTAAAAGCTATTAATGAATCAACTAGCATATTAAATCTACTTTGTAATTCATCCGGGACGCCAAACTTATGCTGAACTGCTTCGAATATATATTGACGGATTTCTTTTTTGATATCTACGAAATCATTAGGGTCTTCTAAATTTAGATCTGATGGTTCCATAAGAGAAATTCTAATGAGGATATCAAAAAGACTCCCAGGGTCTTTTTTAGTTCTCAAATTGTCTGCTTTTGATATAAGCCCATTAGTGACATATGTAATATACCTTCCTAATGCAGTTGAAATTGTTTTTACAGGGACAATCCGGTCAGTCGAATATTTATCAAAGATATCAATTATCCCGAGCCAAAAATTTTCATTTCCATAATATGCCTGAGTGTAAGTACTTATCAGTTGAGCCTATTGAAGTAATTTTGGACAGATATCATATCATGGCAGGCGATTTTTCTACTGTACGGGATAACGTGGAGAGAATTATAGTTTTTATCGGTAGAATTGCCCGGGATTTAAGTACCAATGGTATTGACTTACAAGAAAAGTTAATTAAGATAACAGAAATGGCTGAGACTCTTAGAATCCGTATTCATTATGGGATCCGAGAAGAATTATCTGATTTAGTACAGAGGTTAGATGATGTCGCACGAGTAAGAGCAAGAATATTATATAAAGCAGGGTATCGAACTGCCTCCCAAGTTAAAAAGGAAGACCCCTACACCTTAAATAAAAAAACCGGGTTGGGAATTAACCTATGTAAAAGAATTTTAAAGGAGCAATAGAACATTTTTTTTCTTTATATATTTTTTTTGTATTGATTGGTAACAACAAAAGGTAATAGTTAGTATAGAAAATGGTTTCTAAAACACAAAAAGAGATTCTAAATCCAAACTTCAAAGAATCTAGTCCTGTCAAGAATGAGGAGGAAGAAATCGAGAACTTTTGAGATGAAAATTTTTCAATGCTTCAAAAAATCCATTCAATTCTACTAAACTGTTCTAACATGTCCCAAAAACAAAAACGAGAATTCTGCCAAAATGAGAGATTTTTTATGAAACAATACTTGCAAAAACTATTAAATGAAAGACAAGGATGAGTATTTTTTGTTTATATTAACTTGCTATTTATTTTTGTTAAACCTAACATATGTGAAAACAGAATGAGTTCAAAATCTCATAATAAGAATTATAAAAATGTTCTTCGTCGGGCTAAGGATATTAATGACGAAAACTCTTTTGACTTGAGCAAATTGATGATTCCCTTTTCAAAGATAAACTCTAAAGAAAGAATTGAATATATTTATTTAGGGCATGAAAAAATCCCATTTAACGTCCGTCATCCTACATATCAAATCCTCTTTCGAAACGAGTTTGTAGAAGCGATAAGGAATATTAATAAACGGATTAATTTTATCAATGGTTATACTAGATTTTCTACTAGCTTCTAGAAAAATTATCCATAAAATCATATACCTTCCAACTCTAGATCTTAAAATGTACCTTATTTCAAGAAAAAACTAATCCTTAAATATGTTGAAATTAATTTCTGTGGTAAGACAAACATTTCTCAATAAGGCTTAAAAAAATGAATAAATTGAATAGAGATATAATTCTATATCTTCTAATTTTTGGATGTTTTTTGATACTAATTATACCTAGCTCAGTAGAAATGAATGGTTCACACAGGGATGTGGTAAATTTACGAACATCTGGAGACTTTGGTGGATTTAATTGGACTATTGAATATAGGGGTCCTTATTCTACAAATGGTATTGATATGGCTGAAGATACCTCCGGGAATTTATATTTACTTGCATCATCTTTGGGACGAATTTTAGTTAAATACAATAGTGAAGGAAGTTTTATCTGGAATAAGACTATATTCAGTGTGGGCGAAAAGATGGTAATTGATTCAGCAGATAACCTTTATATTGCAGGTAATAATTACTCCGACATATGCCTTATCAAATATAATATTAATGGGAATAAACAATGGATACGTACATGGGATAGTGGATTAATAGATAATATAAAAGGAATAACCTTAGATTCATTTGGAAATGTATACATAACCGGACAAGCGAATTATAATAGTTCCGTAGTGGGAAGTGGAGACATGGTAGTATTAAAATATAACTCTACAGGGCATTTATTACTTAATAAAACTTGGGGAAAAAACAATTTACTAGAACAGGCTGAATCAGTAGTAGTAGATTCAAATAATAATATTTACTTAGCAGGATGGTATAAAGATCCAAGTACCGAATGGATCCTAGTAAAACTGAATTTAACGGGAGATTATCAATGGAACAGCACCTATGTAGGGGGTGGTCCAAGAGCTCATATCACATTTGATGCAATATTAGATTCCAATGACAATATATATTTAGTAGGAGTCACAGATCTAAGTGGTCTTCCTTCTACGGATGTCAGTTTGATAAAACTAAATAATTTGGGTTATTACGGGTGGAATGCGACATGGGATAATGGTTTAAGTGAAAATGGGAGATGTATTGCAATTGATTCCAAAGATAATATCTTTATTGCTGGACAAATCCGTACTGGGGACCCCGACAACGATTATGATGCCTTACTTTTGAAATACGACATAGATGGGAATCAAATTTGGAATACAACATGGGAGCGTATATATGAATGGGCTATACCGGGATATTGGGATGACAGTTTTAATGAAATCTTTGTAAGTCCAATTGATAACGATGTGTATCTTGTTGGAACTAGCAATGTAGGTCCAAGCGAAAATAATGCTACAATCGTAAAATTGGAAAATACTCCACCTGAAATGATTCCCACTCTTACTGTTACCACTCCTAATCGTTCTAATTTAGCGGAAGGACGCTGGATACCGGGTATGTCTTATTGCATATATTGGAACTCGACAGGCAATATCTCTAATGTAGAAATTGAACTGTGGAATGAAACCCTCCAAACCCCGTTTATTGCATTTGTAAGAGATATAAACGTAAGTACAATTAACGATGGAGAATATAACTGGACCGTCCCATTGGATATAAAAGGCTGGTCTCCTTTTTATATAAAAATCATCGATGTGTCTAACCCTACCACCTACGATTTTAGTGAAAAATTTGCAATATATACCCCTGTAGAATCAGACTCTCAAAATATTCCGGGTTACAATATCTTTTTCTTATTAGGTATATTTTGCGTAGTCTCAATACTTCTCTTTAAGAATCGAAATAAGTCTATCTAAATATAAATTTTCTTTTTCTTTTACCTTATGTATAATTTTTTAAATCTAAATCAAAAAGATTTTAAATTAATTAGAAGTCAATAAACCTAAATCCACTTTATATAATTGATCTTCCGATTTAATTAATATCTTTTTTCTTCTAAATTCCCGTTTGAGTAAGTTTTTAGCATTGATTTTATAGGAAATGAATTCTTAGGGAAAATTACTCTAGGATTATGGGATAAATTGGGATTTGCTCCTAAAACCGAAGAGGATTGTAGGATTATTGGAAGGATCTGTAGAAATTATATTAAATTCCAAGAATGGCAGGAATATAGGTCATTTAATTCTTTTCAAGAAAAATATGGACTTAAAAAATTGTCGAAAGATGATATCGAATGGTTAAATTTTTTTTTGAAAATGCAAAAGGAATTGATCCAAATTATTAAAAACAAGCAATAAGGAAATATTGTATAACTTGTCCAAGTACAAGTACCAATTCGAGTTCATATTCATTCATTTGGTACTAGAAATTTCTCAGATTACTAACCTTCTAAATGAACTATTCCCTATTATCATTAGTAATCGAATTTTTGAACCTTTATTTTGTCCAGAATTACGAGAGTTGGTTGTTTTAAACAGCTTATTTTTTGAAGACGCAATTTTTTTTCTTAAAGATTAAAAAGCCGAATTTCCTTAGTTAAATTATCTTTTTGCTTGTTTTAATAAAAAATCAACAACAATTTTAGCCCCATTTTTAATGTAATTAAAATTCGGAGTACAGTTTATATCAGTTAAATAAAATTGGTCATCTTCTGATTTCAAAAAATCGAGGGATGTAATTTTTAAACCTGTCACATCCATAGCCTTTAGACAATATTCTTCTAATTCAGATATTTTTTTTATCTCTTGTCTTGATTCAATTTTATTTGGGTTTTCCAAGACAGGTATTTGCTTATAAAAATACACATTTTCACCGATTCCATAAATTTTGTATTCCCAATCACTTTTTATAAATTTTTGGTAATAAAGAAATTGATACTTCTCTTCTTCGCTCCCAAATTCATCTAACGCTCTTTTATCAGTAACCCTTATGAAACCATTTTCTGTATCTATAAGTGGAGTAAATTTATAATTCTTCTGATCTACAACATTTTTTATGATGAACTCCATAAACGGTGGACTTACGTCTTTAGGATTTATTGAAAAATCCGCTACCGGAATTCCGGCTTTTCTCAAGTAAGTACTATTAAGAAACCTGTTTATTGCATACCAAATTGCCTTATACGAATTTATAACAGGAATAGAGGTTTCTTCTTCAATAAACTTTACAAAACTTAGTACTAAGTTACCTTTAGCCTTTACAAAAAAAATATCCTCATTGAATGTTGAATTAGAGCTGCGAAATAAATATGATTCCTCAATATATATATTAATATCCGCTATTTTATCTATATATTTTAAGAATTCAGAAACTTTATGCTCCAGATGATATTTGTCAATAACTAAACCGATTTTTTTCAATTTATGTCCAAATTTGTGTTTTTATGAAGGGAAATATGTATTTCTTGATATTAAATAAATAAAAGTGATTTAATTTAAATAAAGTCGATTCAAATTCTAAAATTTTATTGTGAGTTTACGTCACTACTTAATCATTACATTTATATATAAAAATGAACATAATGATATCAAACCATAGGATTTGATGATTTTAATGGCTAATAAGATAAATAGAATCTATATTGGTGCCATTTGTAATCGGGATTTGGAAATTTTTGAAAAGCTAAAGAGTTTTTGTTATAAGAATTATAATATTTCAGTTATAAATCTCTTAAAAAAAGGTCTGAAGTCTTTTAATACTAAGTATTTAAAAAAAAAGATGAAAAAGTACTCGTTTTCTTTATTTATTGTTAAATTGTTATCCCGTGACTCCAATCAAGCTATTTATGATACTATTAACAAAATATCCCCTAACATACCAGTAATAAATAGCTTAAACTCTGTTAGAATGTGCGAACATCGAAGTCAAACTTTTAACTTTATTGAACAAAGATGTAAGAAGTTAAGCATTCCAAAATCGTATTATTCCATTCATGATGCAAGTATTGCAATTAAAAAAGGGGTAAAAATCATTATTAAATTAGATATGCATAATATCCCAAATTTACCAAAAAATGATAGGATTATTGGCAATCCAAAGAACCTATCTCAATTCAAAGAAATGGTAAAAAATTATAAAGAAGAAGACCTTTTTTTCCAAGAATATTTAGGCAAGTTTGATCTGATATATAAAATATATGTTATTGATCGGTGGGCTGTTTCTATAACATCTCATAACCGTTTAAGGCAAAATGAAAATTTATCACCATTAGAATTAGTCCACATTCGAGTACCTATTGATAAACAATTTAAAAGAAGAATCTTAAGGTTTGGAAGAAAAATTGGAATGTCTACATTTGGTATAGACTATATAATTAGTCAAGATGGAAATCCCTATATTGTGGATGTCAATGATTTTCCAAGCTTCCGAAGGATACCTGAAGCAATCAGTTTGGTATCTGACTACATATATAACACTATAACTAGTCGACAAGTAGTAATTAGAACTTTAGTTAAAGCAAAAAGCTAATCGAAAAACATTAGTAATAGAACATTGTTAATTTATCGCTCTTTTTTATTTAAAATGAAGTCCACCAGATTTTTCTTGGCAATGTAATCTTCTAGTTGTTCAGGAGGGTTTTTTGAGAAAAAAGAACACGCTGAACTAAGTGCTCCTCCAATTCTTCTATCTTTCGCAATTTTACTGACTCGAATACAATCTGCTATAATACCTGCTGAATTATTACCATCTTCTACAAACATCGTAATATCAATTCTAACCGGTGCTCCCCCAAAAATTCTACCCTCTAACCTCATATAAGCTTCTTTTTGGTTCTTTAAGAAGGGGATATAATCTACGGCTGAAATTTGACAATCTATAGTATCTTTGTTTTGAAGATTAGAAATTACAGATTCCGTTTTTGATTGCCTTTTGCCTTCATCATATCTTAATCTTCCATCTGGTAACGGTGTTAATAGATTACAAAAATCTGAAGAACCTCCCCAATCTAATTGGATTGTACGATCAAGAATAGCACCACGCATTGGAAACAGATTTGCTAATCCTCTATGTATAATAGTGGCCCCAATCTGAGATTTTACATCATCTCCGATTAATGAAAGATTTAATTTCATTGCTTTCTCATTAATTTCTGAATCCCTAGCAACAGGGGAAGGCATACCATTTACTACACAGGCTCCAGCATCAAGAGCAGCATTAGCGTAGAATCTAACAGCATTATGACAACCCGTTGGAAGTAGAATAGCTGCGATATCAACATTCCTTTTTTTCATTTCTTTGCTAATGTTAACAGGCATTTGATTTTCATCAACGGGAATTATATTTTTAATGTTACTATCTAATCCATCCATTATTGGACCTTTTAAAACTGGTGCGTCTAAGAATGCTGTTTGAAATAGTTTCATATTACAGTTCGGATCAGTAAATATTGCTTCACTTAAATCTCGTTCAACTTTATTTGAGTTAACATCGAAGCCTAAGACAAAATTGATATCATCAACACTATATTGATTAATTTCAGGTAGCATTCCAATTATTTTATCAGGATTTTTCTTATAATTCTCAATTCCTTGAACTAAGGCACTTGCAACATCCCCGATTCCGATGAGAGCACAGCGAATTTCTCTTATGGGCATTTTACTTGATTTTTAAATATATTTGAGTATATCAATTAATGTTTTTATCAACCAAGCATAAACAACATTGTAATGAATTTTTGGTTGCCATGATATACTTTATTATTAAATTATAATATTTAAATCATATTAAAATAAGGAATAGATATGTT
>SDBU01010764.1_pt1 | contig 10111 bp, 9 predicted proteins | sample 2277071 | NCBI WGS metagenome assembly SDBU01 (sample SAMN10397929, study PRJNA504765) | marine sediment metagenome | isolation source: marine sediment core GS08_GC12, 126 cmbsf | place: Arctic Ocean: Gakkel Ridge, Loki's castle | collected 2008 | reverse complement strand
TGAATTTTGCGGAGCGAGCCTTAGAACGCTCAAAATGGGCAAACGAACGAGGGCGGAAGCCACAAGAGCCATACCAATCGGAACGTTATTCTGACAACCCCTATATCTGTAACTTAATGGATTGAAGATCCCTGCAATTAGGATAAACCCCGATACATCGGGACAAGTAGGGACGGGGAATGCGCTCGCTTTTGCGGTTCAGCTAGTTGAAAAGGAGAAAGGGGGAAAGAGGCTATACGGAGACTTGAATAGGAGCTATCGCTTGTTTCGACGTTTCCTCATTAGAATAACAAGGACAAGTCCGGTGACAAAACCTCCTATGTGGGCAAACCAAGCTACACCGCCGCCCGTCCCTGAGCCAAATTCGGTAATTCCACTCAACAACTGGATCAATATCCAGTAGCCGAGAAGGATTATTGCGGGAACGCTAATCACCCGTATAAAAACAAAGACTATGAAAAGCGTCCTGACGCGGGCTCCTGGAAAGAGAAACATATACGCACCAAGAACCCCCGCTACTGCGCCGCTTGCCCCTACTGTAGGAACCTGTGAACTGAAGTTCACGAGTCCATGGGTTAAAGACGCACTCACACCGCATAGGAGATAGAAAAAAAAGTATTTCAAATGACCCAGTACATCCTCAATATTGTCTCCGAATATCCAGAGGTAAAGCATGTTACCAAGAAAATGAATCCAACCTGCATGCATAAACATTGACGTAATAATGGTCAACGGTACAGGGGCCAGGTTTTTGGGAGCTATGTCCACGGCATGGGTAAGTTCATACGGAATAAATCCCAGCCTGGTAAAAAGGGGCCCGGCTCCCCCTTGCACAAAGAAATTCTGATAGATAAAGACAGATAGATTGGCCAAGATCAGAAATGTGTTGACGATTGGTATTGTGCTGGATGGGTTTTCGTCTCTTAGTGGAATCATCTACACTGGAATCGGTTCAACTTTGTTGGGGAGGGGGAAATAGAGGGGCCAACCGAGAAAAAAAGAAAAGTCCTCTCCATCTCCCCTATACGGGGCCTAAAATTGAAACAGAAATGAGGGTTAGCTCAGCGAGCCAGCTGTTGGGCCGAACAAGCTAAACAGAAGATTTTAGCGCTTTTCCAGGTTTGAACCTGACTGAATTGCTTGCCTTGATCTTGATAGCTTCACCGGTCCGCGGGTTTCGACCTTTCCGAGCCTTACGACGCACTTTGGAGAATGTACCAAAGCCGACCAGCGTGACCTTATTTGGCTTCGTTTTCAGGCCTTTTTTCACGCTGCCAACAAAAGAGTCCAGGGCCTTGTTGGCAGCAGCCTTTGAGATGCCTGCATCTTTTGCCATCTTTTCAACCAGTTGTGCCTTTGTCATAATGCTTCCTCCTCTTGTGTTGGGTTAGACAGGCACTACTACATCCATAACTTGGGGCTAATAGAACAAGGCTCTCACAATGTCAAGAAAAAAACACAATATGTGGGACGACGTGGACGAAAAGGCACAATATCCTGTATTGCTTCCGCGTCCTGTTGTTGCTTTTTCTGGCTGACAACATTTGACCGGAAATCGCCCCAACTCCTCAAATGTCTTGACCGGCTTGCTCCCCGCGCACGAAGTGCTGCCGTAAGGCAGAACGCCCGTCCTAAAGGCCGGGGATTACGGGGAGCAAGCCGGTCAAAAAACGTCTTAGACAAGGCGAAAAGGGATCTGGGCAACAGCCTGTATCATTCTGGCAAAGGGGTCACTTCAAGCCAAAAGTTCTGACCCTGTTCTTTTGCAGGGCAAGAAATTTGACCACATACACGTGTTAAAACATGATCGTCAAGAGTACTACCAATACTATGGTGCCGACAATGCCACAAACTGTCAGAATAGCAAACCATTCTTTCCAGGTCATGCTTTCCTTTTCCATTGCTTGATACCCCCTTTTTGTAACTCACTCAAATGGAGAGGAATTTCTTGAGAGGCTTGGGTTTACTGCCCAATTGGCCCTCTCCCCCCGACCTACAGCAACCATTTTTTATGCCTTATGCCGGCCTCCAACAACGCATCAAACGCATACCATGAATACGTTTTGCCATGACCAACATCATTCACATACCATAATCAGCTTCAAAATCAACCATTTTCATATGCCCTTGAACCGCAAAAGCGAACCCATTCCCCGTCTGGACTTTATCGGGATGGTCCAAACTCTTGGAGAATTCTCAACTCTGTTATTACGCCTACAAGTCTTCAGCTTTCAGTAGATTGGCGGATTGTTGATTACTGGTGGGTAATGTCTTTGAAACAAACAAAGGCGCAGCAATTGGTGACTGCGCCTTTGTTTATAGTACTTTCTAACGAGCTTACGGTGTTACAACGGATAAAAACGAACCTGAATCACGTAAGCACCGTGGCCTTCGCTTTTCCACAAGACGTTCACGAAGTCCGCGATATTGAATACCCATGTCGGGTCCTCATAATTCCTGCATAATGGGTCAACTTGCAAAAAGCCTTCACCAACACATTTCCATGCACATACTACTAGAGGATCACCCTCGCAGATCCATGTAGGATCCTTACACTCGAAGTTGGCACACACCTCACAGCTGTCCTCTATGCATTCACAACCAACTTCGCCACAGTCACAGGGCTCTTCTTCGGCATCTAGACAGTGGTATTTGCAGCAAACGAAACCAGCATCATTGCCAGGGAAAGGGCCCTCATCACACGGCGGATCCAAGAATTCATCACAATAATAACACAGGTCGTTGACGTAGCACACATCACCGGTGAATTGGAAAAGGCAGGTTAGATCCGTCGCCTTCTTTACACCCTTGCCCCTGCCATGCTTATTCGTATCGATGCGATCTAAGCTAATGCCATTGGCGTCAGTACAACCGTCAGCACCGCCGATTGTTCCCGCATAGTACAGATCGTTTCCATATTCATCCTGAACCAACTCCCACCCAGGTACCAGGAACTTCCATGCTGGATCTACAACCGGCGGTTTGCCGGTAACCCGTGCATAGACTGCGTATCCGCCGGCGTTTTCAGGCAACTGAAGTTCGGCTAAATCACCCTCAGTCTCCCCAAAGTCAGGGAAATGCTCTGTACACCAGTCGGTGACTGTCAGGACCGGGTATTCAACCTTGATCTTTTTTCCCTTTCCCGGCCTGTCAGAGCCAGACTTGATACGGATTGTGATATCCATATCTTGGACACCACCACCGTCAACGTCGTTGTCTCTCGGAACAAAGACCACGTTCTGCGTCGAGGCAACTCTAACTGTGCACTCTCCCCAAGGGGCGGTCTCACCATCACAGGGATCGGTGGGATCACACTTCTCGCAGGCGTCCGTACCGATAAGTGCCTCGGTACAAGTACCTAAGCCGTCTTTATAATAGTCCCATTTATAGTCAGCATCGCATGGACAATCGAAATAGCCCGGCTCTAACGTATTGCTCTTCTTGGCAATGAGATTCAGGTTGTAGTGATCTCCCTCTGGAAAACCGTTACCTCTATTTCCTTGGCCAGCATAAGCCCAATCGGCGGTGATGCCTAACGAAAGAGCTACCGCAAAAACCACGGCAAATATTAGTAATTTTTTCATCTCTTACACCTCCTTCCCTTTATTGATAAGATCTTTCCAAGTTCTTGAAAGTTTAGAACAACCGAGGTATTCACCACCCCCTTTAGGCATGAGAGTGTTGTTGTATGTGATTGATACGAATCAAAAACCGAAAAAGTCGTGCCCTATCCGTAATTCTGACTTAGGCCAACGAGTAGGCCCACTTCAACAGGTCTGGATTGAAGATGAGGAGGTCCAGTTTGTCACAGTCAAATGAACTTCCCTGTCCCCAACCACGATCATTTATAGAATATTGTCTTGTGTAATGCAATTGGCGAAAACCTTATTTTGTTTAAGGAAATAAGGTGTTTTATGAATAGGCATATTCTTACTTTGAGGAACGAGACAGACAAATCAAACAGCATTATTGAGTCTGAATAAGTACTTACATCCTAAGTCGTTAGCTCAACTTAAGATGGAAGAAATGAGGACTATGCGGAAGTCCTTTGGGGCAGTCTCAGGTACGGATTCAGAGCAAGAAGCTAAAGCTCTCGTCCCAACAGCTCACAACACGGTAAGTCGCTCTCTCGGGTGGTGTATTCGTGATTTGGAAGTAAGAGCTATTCTGTTTCCAGAACCTCCCTAATTCTTCCAGACAGCCCCTTCATATTGAACGGTTTCTGAATAAAACCATTGCAGCCTCGTTCCAAGATCTCGGTGGCCTCGCCGTCTATGCTGTAGCCGCTTGAAAGAATCACCTTTACGTCAGGGTTCTCCTCTTTCATTCTGTCATAGGCGTCGCCGCCGCCCATGTCCGGCATGATCATGTCGAGGACGACCAGATCAATCTCGGCCTTGTGTTTTGAGTAAACCTCCACTGCTTCTTTTCCACTTCTGGCCACCAAAACCGTGTAGCCCATTTCTTTGAGCATCTCCTCTCCAACATCAACGATCATGTACTCATCATCCACAAGAAGAACTGTCTCTGTTCCCTTCAAGACCTCGTCAACCAGCCTCTTCTCTTCTTTTATTGCAGCCTCCTTCTCTGAGGCTGGCAGGTAAATTTTAAATGTGGTTCCTTTATCCTTTTCACTGTACACATCGATGATGCCACCATGATTTTTGATAATCCCATAAGCAGAGGAAAGACCTAAGCCTGTCCCACGGGCCATCTCCTTGGTGGTAAAGAACGGGTCAAATATCCTTTGCTGCGTAGCTTGATCCATACCAATGCCGGTGTCGGTGACAGAGATCTTTACATAATTGCCGGGGCTCACACCAAAGAGCCTGGCGTAGTTTTCGTCAAGCACAACATTGCTCGTTTCAACATAGAGGTCTCCTCCATTGGGCATGGCCTGCCAGGCATTGACATAGAGGTTTAACAACACCTGTTCAATCTGTGCTTGATCTACTTCCACCGGCCAGATCTCTTTCTGGCATCTTGTGTCAACCTTTATCTCTTTTTTAGTGCGGCCGAACATCTCAGAACACTTCTCGATGAGCTCGTTTAGATCAGTCGCGCTAACCTCATATTTGCCACCCCTGGCAAAACCTAAGAGCTGTCTTGTAAGATCTGCCCCCCTTTGAACCATATCTTCAATCCCCTTGATATGTCCAAGATGAGGATGGTCGGAGTCAATATGCAGCAACATCAAAGATGTGTGTCCTTGGACACCCATAAGCACGTTGTTGAAGTCATGGGCAATGCCACCGGCCAGGGTCCCTATAGCCTCCATCCTTTGGGAATGTTGGAGTTGGGCTTCAAGGCGCTTGGACTCGGTAATGTCCTTCAGTGAATGAGTGTAACCCATAAATTTTCCTGCACGATCCAGTATGGGAGAAGTAGAGCATATAAAGGTCCCGCCCAAAGTGGATTCGGTTATCTCTGCGGTGTGGGGTTTCAGGGTCTTCTTGGTAAGTAGCAAGGGACATCTACTGATCGGCTTGCTTCGCCCATGCACGGCCTCATAACATTTTTGGCGCACCAGAGTCTCTTTAGTGGTATTCAAGGCCTCTGCCGCAGCCTTGTTAACACGGATAATATGATGCTCGTTGTCCAGAAGCATCACCATATCGGTTATGGCATCAAATGTATTCTCCCAGTCCTCTTTGGCTTGAAGTACCGCCCTCTCTGCCCGCTTGCGCTCAGTGGTGTCGCGGGCTATGGTTTGGAATCCGATGAGGTTGCCATGAGCATCGACAAGGTTTGTGAAAACATTTTCTGTGTATACAGTGTGTCCATCCTTGTGGATCCAGCCCCATTCAAGCAAGCGCTCTGGAAAAATGCCCTCGGTATGATATTCTTGCCAGAACGTATCAAATTGTTGGCGATAATCAGGGTGTACAATCGCCCCGAGTAAGTCGGGATCTGAAATAAAGTCTTGTGGCCCGTAGCCCAGAATGGCCCGGCATGCTGGACTCGCAAAGGTTACCCTACCGTCCAAGCCCACCTGGAAGACTGCATCTTTTGACTGTCGAACAAGCCTGCGATACCCCTCTTCACTTTTTCGCAGATCACGACCCGCTGTCTCTTGCAGAAAGGCATAGAAAACAAACGCCCACCACATTGGCACCAATGCTCCAATGAAGTCCTCTGCGGTGTCTAATGCCTTGGTTATTCCAGACCACTCCAAGACTAGACATAAGTTATAAAATGCAACAAAAAAGAGAAGCCCTGTGAGCAACAGTTTGGCGTCGCGCGGCAAAGCTCGCTTCCAACCCTTAAAAAGGAAAAACAAGGCCGTTGACGATGCCAGGAAAGAGACAAGATCAAAAACTACTACAGGATGCATCACCCGGCCTCCTTTCCGTTCTCAAATACCTTCCAACACCAGACGGCCACCGACACCGCGCCCGCGGCATAGCACATATGCTCCAAGTAGTTGAGAAACAGCCCCCAAAAGAAGCCTTCAAGGACCGTCAGGGCCCAGCCAGCCAAGAGCAGGTAGAATCCCAGGAGCAGCGTTCCTGATGACGGAAAGCGTTTCAGTTGTGACCGCTTGCCCAGAACAAAGATCAAGACGCCTAAGCCAAGAATAAGCATCACCATCTCATTTTCTTGTATCATTCTTGTTCCTCCTGGTGATTATGTTCCCCTTTCTTTACAAAAAAACAAAAAGGGCCCATCCCACTGGTATCTGTGATACCGCGTCTGAGCCCTGACAAGTCCCATAAGGGTTCCCCTTCCGGGTTTGGTTATGTTTAGACTGCCTTAATTATCACCACATGAGCTTATAGCATATTTACCTACTAGCTTTCAATCCACGCCGCAATTTCCATTGGATTACTGTGGGCACACCTCATTGAAGCTCCCTGCAGCCCCGTCAAGACGGGATCTCCGCTGTGCTCCGACAAGCTGCAGGGAATGTTCTGCCTTGCGGCAGTGCTTCGCAGCGACTGTAAGGAATTTTACAATTTTTGGATTGCTTGCATCCCTTTGCTCCGCACGGGCATGCAAACTTAAACAATGGCACTTCGTGCCTTTTTGTTTTGCGGCTTGCAGCCGCTCAACAAAGCCATCTGCTGCGCAGGTGGTTATTTAGGCGCTCGCTAACCCCGCAGCCCGCGAAGCACTGCCGTCAGGCAGAACCTGCGAGGAATGCGCTCGCTGTAGCAGTTCACGTTTAGGCAGTGCATCTCAAAAAAAGTCTCAGCTATTTTGGGGCTTCCATCAGAAATCTTTCCACTTTTGCTGTTTCTTTCACTTTCGCAAGATACGAACTGACTTCTTTCTGGACTTTTTCCTTTTTCAGACGTTCCTGAATCCGATCCTTGGCGTCCTTGTAAGGGATTGTACCTTCAGGCTTCTTCTCCACAACTTTGATAAGGTGGTATCCGAACCTGGTCTCAACGATGTCGCTGACTTGACCTGGTTTTAGAGAAAAAGCCGCCTCTTCAAAAGGTTTCACCATCTGACCGCGCCTGAAGAAGCCCAGGTCCCCACCCTTGGAGTTGCTGGAACACTGGGAGGACTCTTTGGCAAGGGCAGAGAAATCCTCACCCTTTTTTATCCTTTGCTCAATTTCTTCAAGTGTCTTCCGAGCTTCAGCTTTCTGGGATTCGTCTGCCTTGGAATCAACCTTGATCAGAATGTGACTGGCCCGCACCTCCTCAGGTTGTTTGAAATAGTCCGGGTGGCTATCGTAGTAGTCTTTGATTTCTTTTTCGGAAACCGCAACTTTCGGAACAAATTCCTTATCGATGAACTTTCTGATAGCCATCCCCTGAATCCACTGAGATTTTATGGCGTCCTCGGTGAGGTTCATACCACTTAGGATACTCTTGAGCTTGGCGTCGTCGGGAAATTGCTTTTTGAATTTCTCATCGAGTGCCGCCTTGTCAACCTTGATTCCCTTGTTTTGGCTTTCCTGATACAGCAACTCACGGTCGATAAGTCTTTCAAGCGTTTCTTCCTTGAGGGCTGATAACTGGGAATCGGGAACAGGCTTTCCCATGCTGGAAGACCGCCGCTGGGTTAACCGCATCTCCCTGTCAAACTGCGCCCGGGTGATCACTGATCCGTTAACCACGGCAACCTTGTCTTGTGAAGTCTCCTTTTCTTCTGCCGCTAAACACGAGAAAACTGATGCCAAAGCTAAAGCCGTTAATAGTGTCCAAAGCCACCTTCTGGGTTTTGCTTGCATCTAAATTCCTCCTTTCCAATGTTGTGAACGCTGGTAATTCTCTTTTTGATTGTGGACTATGCGGAAAATCGAGTGGCATGTCAAGCAAAGTAGGGCAAAATCATGGTGGTCCAAGATTATGCGTTCCAGCGCCGGCCTATGAAGTATCTGCTCAACCAACCCCTTCGGTAGATACCGAATACCGCATTATTAATCTGAACGACCCTCTTCTTGACAAGTTTCTCTGGTGGATAAATACCCCCGCAGACAATGAGATCCCCCCGGAATTCTTTCAGAAGTTTTTGCTCTAAACGGATGAGTGGATTATCCGGATAGACAAAAAGGATATCATAAGCACTCAAGTCCTCTTCTATGAAGTCCCCTTTTTTAAACTGAATGTTATGTACCTCCAGTTCTTTTTTGATCTGAATAGATCTCTGGACCAATTCTTCGTCGAATTCGATCCCTGTCGATTTCGTGAAAAGGGATGCAATGAGGGCCACCTTTCCATCACCGCTGCCGAGATCTGCAAAGTGCTCGAATTGCTCCAGCCTGATCGTTCGAAACAGATCGAAAACCTCGGAGCTTACGGATGAGAGCCAAAAACCTTTCTCGGTCTCCTTATGGGAATGAATTCCCTTTGTCTTCAGCACGGCGTAGTATTGTTCGTAAAAAGCGTTAACCTTCTGGAAAGATTCCATCGTAGGACGTCGTGAGTTGTGACCAGCCATCGTCTATTCGCCTAAGACTTTGACGAATTCGTCAATTTCCTCGTTAACCGAGTTTATTTGCCGTCTATTACCCAAGATTTCTATTATATCGTGGAACCGAACGTCACCTTCTATAGTCCTTCTTGACGAAGACGGCTTGATCCTGGTCACTATGCTTCTTATTAGCGTGTGGTATTGTTCCAGAAAGCCCTTACCTTGAAGATCCGTCCAAGAAAGCCTTTGGAAAATAACCTCATATAGGGGCCTTGTATACTTAACGTGAATATCAAACAATCCCTTGGTGCCGTTGAGGTCAACATAGAAGGAAAACAGCCGGGAATATTCATACCAATCCATGTTTTCTTGGATCAGAAGGAAAAACTGCTTGTCTATCATATCCCTCTTCAACAGATTCTTAGAAGATGCACAGAAGTTGGATTCACAGAACCCACAGTCTTCGTAAAAGCCGTAGTCCCTAAAATCCCTGCCTTTATTTTCCGGCCTGCCAGGATGAAGGAGGCAGCCAACAGTGCGATTGCCATCATCCAAGAAGGTTAGGAACCTGCATTGCCTGATGCCCTTCTCAAGCAAATCCATCTTCTTTCTATATAAGAGCATGTCATCTTCTGATTGCACCCACGCGTCATAGGCCTCCTTTCTAACAGAGAAGACCCTTTCTAAAATGTGCCTCGGCTGACTGAAATTTGCACAGCAACCTCCACAGCCCCTTTCTGCATCGGGTTGGCACAACAAAGATGCATCACCGTGGTTGTCAAGGATACGACTTTCAAATGACTTTTCTGACATGGGTTCTTTCACGGCTCGCCTCTATCGACTTAACCCCCAAACCTGAAGCGAATTGACCGAGTCTGCAATCTGTCAGGCTCGGCCGCGGATATTAGACGACATGTAGCAGAATATCCTGAGTGCCCTGGATTCGCCTACGGATTGCCATAGGAGAAACCCACCAACCAGGCGATTCTGTTAAAGATTTCTAACCGATATAATAGAATTCGTCAAACTGTCGGGGGAGATTCTGGAAAACGAGGGTTGTTTAGCCAAAAATTTTGGCTGGAGAGACTAACCGAGGCCTCAGTGGGCTAATCATTCTGATGGGGTATTAGGAGATAGCAGTTGAAAATGGTAAGTTTTTCGGCCTCTTATTTTGAGACCTTATATGGCAAGATCGTAACTCTGGCCCGAGTTGCGATAAATCGGCCAATCGTGAATTTGGGAG
>SDBU01010763.1_pt1 | contig 10111 bp, 9 predicted proteins | sample 2277071 | NCBI WGS metagenome assembly SDBU01 (sample SAMN10397929, study PRJNA504765) | marine sediment metagenome | isolation source: marine sediment core GS08_GC12, 126 cmbsf | place: Arctic Ocean: Gakkel Ridge, Loki's castle | collected 2008 | reverse complement strand
TGACTTAACCCATCTGGCTTCCTCGACTCCTTATGAAGGGACTGACAACTTAAATAGAGCCGTAGGATTATCCCGTAGTATTGCACGAGCGAGAACGATGGCTTCGTCTTCCTTCATATATTCTTCAGACACCTTCTCAGAGAGGACACGAGTTACCACCTGACGAGCCATAAGCGAATGCCCGTAGGCCATCTCTACTGTCACTTCGTCTCCTCCAAAGGCCATTATCTTATTACCTGGAACGGTCTCAATAAGTTCGTGAAGGAGGTGTCTCCCTACTTCGGGTGAGATAATATGCACCCAGCACAAATCAGCGTATACATTGGCGAAGTTCTTAGCCAGTGTTACCCATTCATGCACGTAGGGGTATCCACCGTGGAAGAGGTCAAACTTTGCCTCACGGTACTCGATGAAAAGGTTAATCAGGTGAGTGGGATTTGAATTGGTAATTATGTTCTCGTTACCTTCCTGAAGGCCGGTGTGTATCTGCATGGGCAATCCTAGCTCAATAGCCTCTTGTATCACCTGATGCATCATGTAGTCTTGAAGTGGCTTAGCCTCAAACCATGACAGCCCCTCACCCAAGTGACTAGTAATCCGATTAAAAGCGATTTCAGCCTCGTGCCGTGATACCTTATCATATTGCAGTGTACGCTCGTAGGCGAGACCACTCTTAATACCCACCGCACCATCGGCCTGGTATTTCTCCGTTACCATCTGCATCGACTTTACCAAGTTATCTAGAGAATGAATCGCTATTCCTGATTCCTCCTCAAGGGAGACAAAGTCTTGTCTAGACTGCACACTAATGAAATGGTCCAGGCGCATTACCGGCACAAACAGCTCCCGATCTACATCAGTAAGCTGCACGTCGATGATGGACATGGTAATATTGGCTTTTTCCCTCATCACGTGGCGGTACCAGCCCGGTCGTCTTGAGTTGGCGATGGCCTGTGAGAGCTCAAAGTAGGTATCTCGGTTCAGGTCATCAATACCAAAAATATCTCTAATCGCTATCAGCGTCTGTCTTGCGTAGGCAGTATTCCGTATTGCCTCCCAGAAGGGTTCCATTGCTTGCCACCGTTCCTCCAGAGACATATCTTCTCGTTCTGGCTCAGGGATGAAACGACGTGATTTCATACGCTTGGACCACGCCAGCCTATAGCGATGCATTGGGAGACTCACTGCCTCCATCAGGCGTGGAGGCATCCCCGCTGATACAAGGTCGCTAGTATTGTAATGGGCGAAGAGATAGCCAAAATCCACCGCATACTTATTTCGCTCCGCCTCAGGCATGATGTGCTCGTGGGTGTCGACGAGGGAGATTTTTTCTATCTCTGCCTTTATTCTCTCGTTAATCTCGTTCATTGATGTGCCCTCCTCATAACTTGCTTTTTGATTTTTAATAAGTATCAGCCAGGGCTTCAGGTAACACCTTCACGTCAGTTGGCACAGGCATAAAGTCAGTATCACCCTGCCACCAAAGCACGATACGACGTGAAAGCGGTCATCAATGCCTACCCCCCACTGTTGCTATGTGCCAATCTCCCTTACTTTTAGATACTTAAATAGCATTGTATAGCATCAGTTAAGTTGAGACAAGCTCATTTCTTTTCTCCAATTGACTATAAAACCACTGTTCCACTTATTATTCTCATAGTAACACTATTATAGTGTCATCCATCTATCTGAACTAGCTCAGGGGCTATTCCCCCATTCAAATAAAGGCTCAGCCTGAACCTATGCCTTTGAATAGAGCATAAGCGCCAAAAATATAGAGTCCAATTAAGGCGGGGGTATACCAACTGGCGACGACGAAGGTCTTACGCTTCTGCCGAAATCGGAGCCCAATAATAACCAGAAGGCTCATCACCACTATAACCGCAGCCGTGGTGAGATGGGTGGTTGACACTAGGGAGAGAATAGGTGCTCGAGCATAGAAAAGGTCAACCGGGAAAATAATGGCGATATTAAACATATTGCTACCTAATATGTCGGCGACTGCCATATCTAGAGCACCCAAACGGAGGGCAGCGATACTAACCACTAACTCAGGCATCGAGGAACTAATTGCCAGAAATAGACTGCCAACAAAACTGGAACTCCAACCATAAGTCTCGGCAATTTCACCGCCAATGAATGATACCCATATCCCAGCGCCAATAATCAATGCTGAGGCCAAGGCGAACTTGAACCACACTGTTCTTATAGACACTTCCTCATGCTGAGCGGGAGTAGCTTGTAGTGGCTGGTGACTACGCTCAAAGCGGAACAGCCCCCATACTCCGGCTAAATACAATATGAGGATGATAATGCTAGAGATGCCTACCCATCCCAGAGCTAATCCAGAAAGCCTTTCCCCGGCGAAGATGCTACCGGCAGCAATAGCGATAAGCAATATCCCTACCCCTGCTGAGGCTATATGTCTCAACCTTACTTCGCTTAAAACTGGGGTACGGCGATGCAAGATATCTAGTAAAGCTAGAATAGCCAGGTTAAACATGCAACTCCCAAAGAGAGTGCCCATGGCTAAATCAGGGAGCCCAACCAGGACAGCAGAGCTTACCCCGGTAACTAGCTCAGGTACAGAGGTAATGGCAGCTAGGAGCATCAGACCTATCCATATTCCCCCCAAACCCGTCTTCTTAGCAATAATATCCCCATATCGGGCTAGCTTTGTCCCAGCGAATAGGATGATGACGAGACACAACAGAAACTTTAACCAAATCAAAATCTGAGGCTCCTAGACACTAACAGGTGGTAGTCATTAGGGGTTAGTTTCCCGTTTAATATGCCTTATCTCTCTGGCTAATCCGACCTCGGCTCTGGCTACTTCCTCAGGCACAGGACTTGAAGCCGGCGTGGCACTCAGCTCAGCAATTTCTGCCATTTTAGCCAGCTCCTCACGCCGGCCCTCAGATAAAGGTTTTATTTTCTTAATGGCATCCGTTAAATCCTCAATCTGAGGGGAGCGGCTATTGTCAGAAAAAGCAAGAAACATGGCATCAATTAGTGCCTGCTCGATTTCGGCACCGCTGAACCCTTTGGTTAGCCTAATTAGCTCATCAAGTCCTTCCTCAGGGACTGATTGCTTATGCTTTTTGAACTGAACCGTCCAGATGGCTTTACGCTCTCTCACATTTGGAAAGTCAACAAAGAATATGTCGTCAAAACGACCCCGTCGCATCAGTTCCGGGGCGACATTGGTGATATCATTAGCCGTGGCAAAGACAAAAACCGGCACCGTTTTCTCCTGCAACCAAGTTAAAAAATGCCCCAGAAGTCTGGCAGATGTATCACTGCCGGCAGCAGCACTTTTAGGAAAGCCCTTCTCAATCTCATCAACCCAGAATATGCATGGGGCAATCGTCTCGGCAGTCTTTATTGCCTTGCGTAGATTCTCTTCAGGGGTTATATCAATAAAGCTAAATATCCTGCCCATATCGAGGCGAAGCAGTGGGAAATGCCACTGCGCTGAAACTGCCTTGGCACAAAGGCTTTTGCCACATCCTGGCATTCCAGCCACGAGCAGCCCCTTTGGTGCCAGTAATCCATAGGCAATGGCTGATTCTGAGAAGCCCTCTTTTCTGCGCCTCAGCCACTCAAGGAGAATCTCCAGACCGCCTACATCGCCAAAACTCTCCACTGGAGGAAAATACTCTAGAATCTGCGTTTTCTTGATAACCTGCGCCTTTTCATCCAGTATCTCCTGAATGTCATCTATAGTTAGCTTCATATCATTGACCAGGGACTTAGAAAAGGCTCTCTCAGCCTCATTTAGAGTTAAGCCTAATGCTGCCTTAGCCATCTCCTCCTTTTCGGCATCAGTCAAGCTGACTATTACTGGCGGCTTGCCGTATTCTTCAATCATTAAGTTCAGCAGGTCAAGAATATCTGAGAGGCCAGGGAGGGGAAAGTCAATATAGGTGATATCTTTCTGGAGTTCATCCGGGATATATAAAACTGGACAGACAAGGAAAAGTGTGTGCGGGTTTACCCTGTTAGCCGCTGCCACTTCCCGGACTTTACGAATGTATCTAACATCTGTGCCCGGCTTCAGATAATGATGAAAGTCATAGAATACGAAAGAGGTAGCTTCCCGTTCTTGCAAAATGTAATCTAGAGCCATCAATGGGTCGGCAGTGCCTGCTGCTATCTTTTTACCATCCTTAATGAGCCCTCCGGTACACGACCACGATATTACCTGTTTCCTCAAGTCTGCTGATATCTCATTTAGGGCACTTCCGACACGGTCTTCCTCCCACGAGGTTATATAGATGATAGGAAAGTTGGCTGCCGCTAAAAACCTGATAGTTTTAAGATACTCCTTTGCCTCGTTGCTTCTTTCCTGTTTCATATTGCCCTCTCCCAGATTTTTAGCCAACTTTATCACGCATGCTAGAAACTGTCAATTGGGAATCAGACCCCGGGTGCTTCCATTCTACTAACTAAGATGGTATAATTATTGGTGTAACCGAGGAGAGGTGTCCGAGTAGTTTACGGTGCCGCTTCCGGAACGCGTCAGTCTGAGTGCCACCTAGTTCCCTCAGATACCATTTCGTGTCGTCATAGATGGCGACGGCGCAGGAACTTCATTCTCTGCTACGGAGTAGAAGTACGGATTTTTTAGGAGAAAAACCAAGGGAGGAATTAGCATGAAAATTAAGGTAATAATACCGGTAACGACAAGAGATTTCATAGAACCCACTCGGAAAGAGGTAGAAAAGTTTGCATCCAAAGGCACAGAAATTGGTGTCGAGTGTCTTGAGTACGGGACAGCATCGATTGAATGCTCATATGACGAGATGCTGAATGCTCCTGGAATTATCAAGGTGGCGGAGAAGGCACAGTCCAAAGGTTTCGATGGAGTAATTATAGACTGCATGGCTGATCCTGCCCTGGATGCAGTCAGAGAAAAACTTGATATTCCTGTGGTAGGTCCTGGCAGGGTGTCCATGCTTTATGCAGCGGATTTGGCGCACAGATTCTCTATTGTAACTGTATTGGAAAACGTGTTGGCTATATTGGGAAATAGGGTTATGGAAGTTGGATTGGGTAGCAAGCTGGCATCTGTAAGGTCTATTAACATACCAGTGCTGGATCTAACGGATGTCAAAAAGCTAACAGATGCTTTAGTTGCCGAGTCAGTAAAGGCGGTAGAGGAAGATGGTGCGCACGCTATTGTCCTGGGATGCACGGGGATGTTTGGGGTAGCAGATGATTTATCGGATGCTCTAAAGAAGAAAGGCTATGAAATTCCCGTAATCTTTCCGTTGGCTGTTTCGGTAAAATATCTAGAAACGCTAATATCCCTTAACTTGCTACAGAGCAAAAAAACATATATGCCCCCACCGGAAAAGGGAAGGAACTTATTGGAGAGACTATAATGATAGACAAATATAACGGTGACATCAAAAAGATAAAGACTTTCTCGCCAGGGATATTTGGGGACCCGGCAACGATAATAATCGTCTGCAGAGATTTGAAAAGAGCGTACGAAGTTTGCAGTGAACTCGGCAGAGATACATTGTCTTATGATGGATATCTCAATGGCCAGTCAGAACATCATGCTGGCAGCATATGACCTTGGAATCGGCTGTTGCGCCGTAAAGAGGTTATATAACCTGCCAGACCACATAAGTCCAGACCTGCTGATCACATCGGGCTATCCTGAAGAGGCTCCAAAACCTCCAAAAAGGACGAGTACATAGCTTGCCGTTACTCCACCCAATATGATAAAATCAAAATCTCTACTCCCTTTATTATTTTCATATACCAGACTCCGCAGAGGTTAAGGTGAAGCAAGAATCAAAATGGGAACCTAAACTGCTCGGTTTTCTGTGCCGATGGTGCAGTTATGCTGGTGCTGATTTAGCTGGGACTAGTCGCAAGAAATATCCAGCCAACATAAGGATAATAAAGGTCCCATGTTCAGGAAGAGTGGACTCGCTTTTCATCCTTAAGGCTCTGCGCTTAGGCTTTGATGGTGTGCTGGTTTCAGGCTGCCACCCTGGTGAGTGCCATTATCAAACAGGTAACTACCGTGCCCGAAGGAGAATAGCCATAACCAAGAAGTTCCTCGAATATATAGGTATTGACCCGCAGCGGATTCAAGCCAGTTGGGTCTCAGCCTCAGAGGGAGGAAAATTCACCGAGGTAGTTACTGAAGTGACAAAGGGGTTAAAAGAAATCGGTCCCAACCAATTGTTTGCTGATGAAAGATAGAGAAACGGAACAAAGATTAAGACACCAGGCTAAGGCACTGCTAGAGCAAGGGAAGGTTGACTATATTATTGGTTTTGAACCAGGAAGCCTAAAATTTACTACTACCCCGCTAATAACCAAGGACAAAGATAGTATTGACCGCTTAGTAATCAACCCCTTTGTGGTGAACAATCTCAGTGTATACCTAAACGAGCTCAAGGGTCGGGTTGGTATTGTCGCCAAAGGGTGTGACAGCCGCTCTATCGTCAGCCTGATACAGGATAACCAAGTAAAAAGAGAGGATGTTGTAATTCTGGGCGTTCCCTGTTCAGGGATTATTGACCTGAGTAAGGTAGAAGGGCTAGTGGGTAAGGATAGGGATGAGATAGATGATATCGTTTGGGAAGATAGTAAAGTAGCGATAACAGTTGCTGAAGACAGAAAAGAATTCCACATTGGAGAAGTCCTTTTTGATAACTGCCTCGGCTGCGAGTTCCCTACCCCTCAAGAATATGACATCCTTCTTGGTGAATCTAGTTCCCTGGTTACCGACAAGGCAGCTAGTAGAAAAGGGATAGAAACACTAGAAGCAATGCCTCAGGAACAGAGGTGGGATTTCTGGGAAAAGGAGTTCAGCCGCTGCATCAGGTGTTATGCCTGCCGAAATGTCTGCCCAGCCTGTTTTTGTGAGCGATGTTTCGTTGAAGAGGCTGAGCCACAGTGGATATCTTTAGTGCCCCGGTGGCAAGATAATCTTATATTCCAAGTAATCAGAAACATTCATGTAGCTGGAAGGTGCACTGACTGTACAGAATGCGAGCGTGCTTGCCCGGTGAATATCCCATTAAGAAGCCTGACTAGAGAGATGTATGACATAGTGGATGACCTCTTCCACTTTAAAGCAGGAATGGATAAGGAGGCAGCGCCACTAATGACTCATTACGAGACTACTGACCCACAAGACTTTATTAAATAGAAGAGATAGACAATGGCTGGTAGTAAGAAAATAAGCAAGGAAGATGTAGCCAAGCTCCTCAACGAGTGGAACCAAGAGTTTGAGTTATTCATCCCATCTAAAGACGAAGGCGTAGCTAAGTTTGCTAAATGGGATGGCAAGGATACTAGCTTCCTGGATTGGTATAGGAATACTGTCGTCCCACCCAGAGCTAATTTCCTGCCTCCTATGGAGGAGATGTTCCACTTCCAAAAAGACGAGGAGGGCTACCATATAGAACTACCATCGTCCAACAGACAAAAGCAGCTAATTTTTGGCATCCGCCCCTGTGATGCCAAAGCCTTAGCCATATTAGATATGGTCTTCGAGGATGCCTATCAAGACCCCTACTACCTAGCCAAGAGAAGGAATGCTGTATTAGTTGGGCTGGGATGCACCAACCCCTATGATAGTTGCTTCTGCACCTCCCTGGAGAGCAGCCCAACAGATTCAACTAATGTTGACCTTATGCTCACCGATATTGGCGATGGCTTCTTAATTGAAGCCATTACCGAGGCAGGTAAAGAGTTAATTACTAGAACCAGTAGCCTGGAGGAAGCCTCCGAAGCTGATGAGACCAGAGCCAAGGCAAGCAAAGAGGCAGCTTACCAAAAGGTAACTAGGCAGTTAGATACCAAGAACATTAAACAGAAGTTATTAGCTAGCTTTGAGAATCAGGACTACTGGGAGGAGATAGCTGCCAAATGTATCAGTTGCGGCATATGTACTCTCCTGTGCCCCACCTGTTACTGCTTTGATATTAATGATGAGATGTTAAAAGAACAGGGAGCCAGGTTCAGAAGCTTGGATAGTTGTTCCTTCCCCACATATACCAAGATGCCAATGGAAAACCCCAGAGCTGAGAAGTGGCGAAGAGTCAGAAATAAGGTTTGCCACAAATACGAATTCTATCCGATGAACTTTGGCGTTATCGCCTGCACTGGTTGTGGACGGTGTATACGCCTATGCCCGGTGAACTGGGACATTACCCAGATGCTGAACAGCTTGCCAGCCAAGGTATAATTCAAATCAAACCTTGTTGAAAGAGGTCATTTATTAAGGGAAGTTTGAAGGGGTGAAGCCCCTTCAAAACCTCAGCTCCCCCTCATGATAGGAATATATATCCATATCATGGAGAGGGGGATAAAGGGGGTGAGGTTGATAAATAGTATTTATATCAAGAGACTCAGCACATCAAAAGGTGTTATAGTCACGACGGAGAATTGAAAAATGACAGGTATTACCGATATCAGCCATAGGAAAAAGTTCCTGGCTCAGGGAAATGTCTATCTACCCCACATAGTAGTAATAGAGAAGATAATTGACGAAACCCCCACTGTTAGAACCTTCCATTTCAACTTTAAGAACGAGGAACTACGGGAAGAGTTTACTTTTGAGTCAGGGCAATTCGGCGAATACTCTATTCTGGGTATAGGTGAAGCCCCCTTCTGCATTTCATCCAGCCCGACCAGGCGCGATCACCTAGAATTTGCTTCACAACAGGTAGGACGGTTAACTAATGCTCTGCATAGGCTCAGTGTTGGCGCTGAAATAGGTTTTAGAGGACCCTATGGTAATGGCTTCCCCCTTGACTTCCTGGAGGGTAAGAACCTCATTTTTATTGGCGGTGGCATTGGCTTAGCTCCGCTAAGGTCTCTAATCTGGAATGTCATAGATAACAGAGCCAAATACAAGAATATAGATATTATTTATGGTGCTCGTAGTCCAGCCGACCTGTGCCTCAAGTATGACCTAGATACCTGGAATAAGGATGAAACGGTAAATATGGTAACTACGGTTGACGAAGGCGATGAAACCTGGACAGGAAGAGAGGGCTTTGTTCCTCAGGTGTTGGAGCAAGTGGCTCCCTCACCAGATAACGCAGTAGCTATCGTTTGCGGACCACCGATTATGATTAGATTTACCTTCCCCGTTCTGGAAAAATTAGGCTTCACCCCAGAACAAATGCTCACCACCCTAGAAAAGAGGATGAAGTGCGGCATAGGCAAATGTGGACGATGTAATATTGGTAACCTCTATGTATGCCGTGATGGACCAGTATTCACCTATGCCCAGATTAAGGGCTTCATCTCTAGGGAGTATTAAAGGGTATTGCTATACTAGTACCCCCTCCATCTCAGCTAGGATTTGCTCATTAGTAAAGTGATTAAGGCTTATAGCATCACTAGGGCAACCGCCAACGCAGGCACCACAGCCCTTACACAGAGCCTCATTAACCCGACACACCTGCTTCTCCTCATCAAAAGAGACAGCACTATAAGGGCAAACAAGTTTACAAATCTGGCAGCCAGAGCAGATTCCTTCATCAATAATGGCGGTAGCTGCCTCAATCTCTATGCTACCTTTACTAATCATAGCCAGAACTCGGGCAGCCGCCGCCGAAGCCTGAGCTACAGTATCAGGAATATCCTTGGGACCCTGACAGCAGCCAACTACAAAGACACCGTCAGTGGTAGTAGCTACTGGGTCAAGTTTGGGGTGCTTTTCCAGGAAGAAGCCATCGGCGCCCTGGCTAATATTAAATAAACGGGCAACACCCCCAGCATCTGGTTGCGCCTCCAAAGCTACGCTCAGGATAACCATATCTACCGGCACCCTTATCATACTACCGAGTAAGGTATCCTCACACGAGACAACTAACCTTCCTTCCCCCTCATTTGCCGTGTTGTCAGTAATTTCGGCTACCTTCCCCCGTATAAAATTAACTCCTTCCTCTGAGATACGGTCATAGAATTCCTCATAGCCCTTGCCAAAGCAGCGCATATCTATATACATCTGGTATACTTCAGCATTGGTTTTCTCCTTTATTAGATGAGCATACTTCAAGGAATACATACAACACACCCGAGAGCAATATTCATGATAGTTTTTATCACGGCTGCCTACGCAGTG
>SDBU01010762.1_pt1 | contig 10111 bp, 8 predicted proteins | sample 2277071 | NCBI WGS metagenome assembly SDBU01 (sample SAMN10397929, study PRJNA504765) | marine sediment metagenome | isolation source: marine sediment core GS08_GC12, 126 cmbsf | place: Arctic Ocean: Gakkel Ridge, Loki's castle | collected 2008 | reverse complement strand
GACATAGTCACTCAAATTGTTACCGTTATCTACTTAGAACAGTGTAAATAGATTCTGTTAAGTTGTTTGTCATGGACTATTTTGTCAAACATTTCTTTGTTATTCTTTGCGAGTGTGTCGTTAAGTTATTTTTTAAGGGACTCCGTTTTAATGGAATCCTTGTTTGTAGTCGTGTCCAGAAATTAGATATGCAATCACAAGTGTATTTTCAGAAGTTTTGTGACAATCACTACATCTATTGTAGCGTTTATCATGTCCTAACTTTCGACATTCCTCACAAATGACAAAAGCCAATCTAGCAGAATCGTTTAACCTTGCTTTTCGTTTGCCTTTGTGTTGACCTTTCAAAAATTTTGTATTATGATAAGGATCGTTGCTTAATGTCTCAATTTTTTTCTAACAATTTATTCCACTTTAACATAGCTCCACGTGGAACACCTTTTCCCATTTCTCCATTTCGGGATATTCAGGGGGAAAGTATGGATGGGGCGCACGTGTGATCTGCTACTCTCTTCTCTTTTTTTGGCAAAACTCCTCACAAAGACTAAATAGGTAAGATTGAAAGATGTGGATGAGTAGAAGAGAAAGGGAGAAAAATGAGTGCCTCTGAACTGGAAAGATGCGTATGTTGTTTTGATGTGTTCACAGTATACTATGCCAAAGGAAAACCATATGCAACAAGTATACCAGCCAAACAGATTGTCGGTGGATTGTGGGTTTGTGATAAATGTTTTCCTGAGAAGCATTTAGGACAAGAAGCAAATGCTAAGAAACTATATGAAACAATTAAGAAATGTGAAACGTACTAATGGCTAGCACTAGACAAAAACTAAATAAGCAAAACTAACGCCTCTTTTTATTGAGGCAGTCACCAGCTCATGGACTTAGTGGGAGGATATAGTTTCTTCGTTTGCCAATCCAATCGCCTATGAATGCTCCTACAATGTAGGGAACTATAAAGCCTATTATTAAATTAGGCACAGGACCAAGATGGGCGGCTATGAAGCTACCGATTCCGCTAACAATATAGAGTATCATTAAGATGAATCCAAGCGGACTAATTCCCAAGAGTATGTACAGGGCTCTATTCAGCTTCAGGGATGGTCTAACGCGGACATAGTATGCGAAGCCTATGCCGAGAAATGCGATAGCCAATCCGCCAGCCATTCGTGCTAAAGAAACATGTAGGAGAAAGTAGCCAATACCCCCCGAAGCGATAGTTGCGAGCAGAGTAATTATCCAGAGAAGTTTCCACCACCAAGGCTTAGTCTTCGAAACCTTGGCTTCGTTTTTGTCCTGCATCTTATCTCAACAACTTCCTCAGAAAAAACCAATACAATCCCCCCTCTTTGATTAATCTCAGAAATTATATTAAACACTTTGATTAATAAAAATTTTTCATCAACCGATTTTTTACAGTCGTATCCAGCAACCGAAAAGTAACACCTTAACGAAGCAACCGAAGAGGTAACAGAACCTTGTCTAATACCAAAAAATGGGGGAGTTTTCCAAAAGAACAATTACCATAATTCGCGTGTATTTCTTCCAGAAACTTTATTTTCCAACAAAGAACCTATATGCAGTTTGTAGCCGAAAAAGAAAGTCTCACAATAAAGAAGGTTTTTTAGGGTAAGCCTTTTTCCCTACTTGCATGGTTTGGCATTCTATTAACAGAAGTGCTATTTACTTACGAAAAAAAGGTAGTTATGTCAGAATAGCATCAGTGTTTGGCAGGGATGAAACACGAATAAAGTAGCAATTATTGGGGTGGGTCACAGCAGATTTGGAGACCGATCAGACGTTAACCTTTCCGAGTTAGCGTTTGAGGCAATCCAGCCATCCCTTGAAAAATCAGAATTAATAGCCAAAGAAATACCCTACATGGCTCTTGGGTCGATGGGCGTCTGGTCAGAAGAACCCTTACCAGCAGTTGTCATAGCAGAATACTGCGGACTAACAGGAGCAGGATTAGTTAGATGCGAGGCAGCCTGTGCTTCAGGAAGCGCCGCCGCATTCAACGCCTATTCTGCCATCAGAAGCGGTCAAATGGACGCGGCGTTGGTTGTTGGAGTTGAGAAGATGAGACAGATAGACACCCCAACAGTGTTGGAGATGATAGGAAGAGCCGGATATTACATGTGGGAATTCGAAAATTTCGGCATGACATTCCCAGCCTATTATGCGGTTCATGCAGTCCAGCATATGGCAAAGTATGGTACCACAGAGGAGGACCTTGCATTGGTTGCCGTCAAAAATCACAGGTATGGTGCCATGAATCCGTTGGCTCATCTTCAGCACAAGATAACCGTGGAGAAAGTTCTTAATTCAAGCGTGATTGCGTGGCCATTGAAGCTCTATGATTGTTGTCCGATAACGGATGGCTCGGCAGCAGTGGTGTTGGCGTCTGAAGAGAAGGTGAAGGAGCTGGGGGTAGAAGATCCTGTGTGGATAGAAGCTATGGGTGTTGCTTCGGACACTGCGAACATTTCCAAAAGAGAAACGTATGTTGGTTTAGAGGCTTCTGTAAAAGCTTCACGAATGGCTTACCGGATGGCGGGGATAGCGCCGAAGGACGTGGATGTGGCAACGGTTCATGATTGTTTCACCATTGCAGAGATCATGGCTTATGAGGACTTGGGCTTTTGTGAAAAGGGTGAAGGCGCAAGAATGGTTAGGGATGGGGAGACTGAGGTGGGCGGAAGAATCCCAGTTAATGCTGATGGGGGATTGAAGGCTAAGGGTCACCCTATCGGAACAACTGGCGTCTCCATGCTTGCTGAACTGACAAAACAGTTGAGGGAAGAAGTGAAACCAAGTAGACAGGCGCCCATGAAAAATTACATCGCTTTAGCCCACAACACGGGAGGAACAGGTCACTATGGCTACGTGACTATACTAAGGAGATGAAAAAATTGGATAAACCGTTATCATTGAAAAGCGCCAGAACATTGCAGATAACATATAATCTGCCAATAAGCAAGACCTCAAAATTTTGGGAAGGACTCGAGAAAGGAAAAGTTTACGCCACAACATGTCAGAAGTGTGGAGTGTTGCATTTTCCTCCTGTGGCTGATTGTGGCGACTGCGGCTCATCCAACGTGAAGTGGACCGAGCTGAATGGGGAGGGAGAAATCGTGACCTTCACGCAGGTTTTTGTGAAGCCAGCCAGCTTCTCAGAGGAACCATCTTACATCGTTGCTATTGCTCGGCTCAAGGAGGGCGTTAAGGCTTTGGCTTGGCTGACGGGCATCAAAAGAGAAGACGTGAAAGTCGGCATGAAAGTTAAGCTTGTAGCAAAGGTTACCTCTGACAAAAGAGCCACCTACGAGTTTATTCCAGTCTAATAGTAGAGTGAGGGAAATGACAGGTAAAGAGATTCAGCGGGTAGCAGTTATTGGAACTGGATTGATGGGTCATGGGATAGCGCAGGCTTTCGCAGTGAAAGGTTATGAAGTTAATCTTTTGAGCAGAAACAAAGGCAGCTTAAAGAAGGCGGTTCAGGAGATTGATTGGAGTCTTGGCAAGTTCGTCAAGAAAGGTGCTATTAGTAGCGGTGAGGCGGAGGCGGCTTTGTCAAGGATCATGACAACCACTTCTTATGGGGAGGCGGTGGGGGATGTTGATTTGGCTTTGGAGTCTGTCTCGGAAAGCATGGAGCTGAAGAAAAGAGTTTTCTCGAAAATTGATGAGTATGCACCATCCCATGCCATAATAGCAACTAACACTTCGACATTAAGCGTAACTGAGATGGGCAATGCGACAGGAAGACCTGAGAGGACTGTTGGGATGCACTGGTTTATTCCGCCGCAGTTGACCCAGCTTATTGAGGTGATTAAGGGCGAAGACACCAGCAACGAGACACTTAATGCTATAATGGATGTGAGCAGAAAGCTTGCAAAGACGCCGATATTATGCAAAAAGGATGCCCGCGGATTTATTGTCAGCAGAATTCTAGTTGCAGTCTTCAATGAAGCCTTCTGGACGTACAGTCGTGGAGAAGCCTCCATGGAGGAGATAGACGCTTCTGTGAGATACTGTGGCGGTTTTCCGATGGGCTGGTTTGAGCTTGTGGATTTTGTTGGAGTAGACGTCGAATATGACGTCAGTAAGATACTTCATGAAGCCCACGGCGAAAGATATCGCCCACGCCTCGAACTCACTGAGCCTCTGGTCAAAGAGAAGAGATTGGGTCAGAAGACGGGAATGGGCTTTTATGATTGGAGCAAAGGCAGACCAGCTATACCATCTGAGTTGAAGGAAAGGTATGATGTGGAACGGTCTTGGGCGGTTGCAGTTAATGAGGCGGCGTGGATGGTTCTTGAAGATGTTGCCGAGCCGAAGAGCATAGACTTGGGCATGAAGCTGGGGACTGGATGGCCTGCAGGTCCCTGCGAATACGCCGACAACCAAGGATTAGACACGATTCTACATAAGCTGGAGACAGCCTACAGCAAATACTCAATCGAATTGTATAAGCCATGTCCCATGCTCAAAGACTACGTGAAGAAAGGCTGGACTGGCAAAAAAGCGGAAAAAGGGTTCCACAAATACAGCTAGAAACCTGTGGATAATGTTTCTTTGTTTTTCAGAAAAAAGGTTGTTTTCAACATAGCACTGTTATTAGGCTCCTAATATGAACAGAAGTTGCTTCTAAACGTCAAGAAAAACTATTCAGGCGATTGGCTTTAACTTATTATGGTTTCTGTGGGGTTACCATATTTTCTCACTTTTGCATATTTGATGATATTAGTCAATTACAAGACTCTTCGCCTTACTCCCACCCACCCGCCTCAACTAAGTCTCATATTCGATGTGACATAGTTTGGGTTTTGGGTTAAATTTTAACCCATACTCTAGTTGGCGATGGCAGCCTCGAAGGTGCTAGACCATTTTGACTCTAGGCTTTTTTAGCTTTAATTAAGGTGTTTTGAGATAACATATTCTGTTTTTCTTCTATTTTGTCGAGTCTTTTAGTTATTACAGAAAAATTAGTATCCACAATTCCTTCAAGCCTATCCAATCTATCTAGCAAATCTAGTCCCGAAACTTCTTCGTTATCAAAATCTATTTGGTCGACTTGACTATCGCTATCCAAATACAAAGCTATACCTCCAATTACGTAAAAAACGCTTGTAGCAATGAAGTGAGGGATTGCTGCAATTAAGGCAGTTATCGAAGCTATTTGTCCCACGTAAGGAAGTTGCCTCAACTCGGAAAAAAGTGTAAGAAATACTAAAAGTGCCCAGATAAGAATAACAGACCCAAGTCCGAGACAGAGATAACCAACTGCTTTCCAATTTATCAAGTGATGTCTCCCCGAAGTGGTGTTTATGACGATTTTTGGAATTATGGTTTATGAAGCTGGAAACAGGATCTAGAGTTTTTTTGTTCTAATTAGAATTGGAAATTGACGTGACAACGACGGCAGCCTCGAAGCTCGCTCAAGATGATTTTCGGCGGATACGCGCGGGTTTTACAGGTGTATTTGTGTCAAACATCAACATGAAAACCTTTATTACATATTAAGATATGACAAGTGAAACTGAAAAACATTTTCTGGTGTTTTACATGAAAAAATTTTTACATATTTTCTGGAATTCAATTACTGCTCAAAACAATTCTAAAAAAACGTCTAAGATACTTTCAAACCCGAAGTTTAAATCGATAAAAATTTCAGTTATTTCAAATAAAAGCAAACATAAAAAAACACGAAGTTAGAAAAATTATTACTAGAAATTAGGTGTTCTAATAATCTGCACATCAACGGTATTTTTTAAAGCTCGCACAGGATTCTGTTCGTCGAATACGTGCGGTTTTTTTACTAGAGTTGCCTCGGTGTCACGGCTTCGCTCACACATTGTTCCTAGCTGACAGGTAATCAAGAGAACACAGGTATTAAGCCACGCTGGAACATGGCTCGCTCAGCCTAAACAGCCTCGCCAATTCGCTCGGCAACCTCGGCACTCGTAAAAAAACCTACAACTTTAATGTTTTTGAATGATTAGTTGAATAGTTTGATAAGGTTTTTCATTTTAGTCGTTTGCATTGGAATAAGTGGTAAGGATCGGCGCGCGCCTACAAGTAATTCATGTCCTATTGTTTTGGCGTATAAAAGCACAAGTACCCATTTTCCGTAGTTATGATTTTATAACTGTTAAAGTTATTTTTTGGGATTCTTGACTGACTGAGTTTCCGTCCACGTATAGACTTAGGTTAATGATATAATCGGCTGTAGAGACGCCTTCTTCGAGATAACCCTTCACTGTGAGTTCTCTTTCTTCGGCGGGATCACCAGCGTCAATGGTTAATGAATAAGTTTTATCTGAGATCAATTGATTACCTGCATAGAAGCTCACCCTAAAACTGGTTTCAAATACACAAGAGATCTGATGATGATCTAAATCATTATTCTCAAATTTGAGTTTTAGAGTAGCACTTTCTTGTTCTTTGACTGTAGATGGTTTGAGAGATGCTGTTACCGTTACTATGGAGTCTGGATTTGTCGGTTGATCAGAAAATATGATTAGTAGAAAGACTGCTGTTGCCACAGCCATTAAAACCAGAATAAAAATTAGTGCAATTCCCGATTTATTTCCTTTCAAATAGGTCCTCCCCTGCAGTATACGCATTAATTAATGTGGTCCTTATCTATAGAAACCTTATTGTTGGCAAAGTTTTTACGAAACGAATCAGAAACATGGGTTCCAAGAATCCCAATTTAATAAGTCATTTAATCCTTAAATTTTTTACATGACACGCGCGCGCATAACCCGCGAAGATTATGAAAAGAAAGAGTCTTAATGCCTTGCTCACAAAAGTTGCGTCCTAGTGATAGGCGTTCAGGGGTTTATTGTGTATTTTTTTATTGGTGGCAGCCTTGAAGCTCGCTCAGGATTTTTAGTGTTTTGTCTCTCTCTATATTTAACTTATAAAAGCCACATAGGCAACTTACTGTTTACGAGTTAACGGGTCTAAGAGAGGAGAAAGAAGACGTAATGAAGCCGTTCAGTTTTGTTCACGCCGCTGACGTGCATCTGGGGTATGCTCAGTATAATCTGGATGTGCGCCGCAGAGACTTCAATAATGTTTTTGGGGAGCTGGTGGATAAAACAATCGAGTTAGAGCCAGATTTTATGATACTTGCGGGGGACATCTTTGAGCATGCGCGCCCATCAAACTCTACCCTTGAGGTGGCTATAATCAACTTTCGGAGGCTCAGAGACGCGGGGATACCTGTTCTCGCCGTTGATGGTTCCCACGATTCTGCGCCTAATTTGATAACAAGCACAATTCTTAATCCCTTAGATAGTGCAGGTTTGATTTGGTATTTGCCTCGTCATGAGGGTGCCTGTTGGAGAAACGATAGCTGCTACGTTTATGGCATTCCCAACTTTCGAACTGCTAGAAAAACCCAAGAAGAGTTGCCTGCATTTCTGGAAAAGAACAAGCCCGCTCCTGACCCGTCGCTGTTTAATATTCTTGTTTTTCATATGGCTTTGGATATTCCTGCCATTAAGCCGCCCAAGATGGAGGCTGAAGCCAGCCCAGAAAGTCTTCCGGAAGGCTTCAACTATTACGCGGGTGGACATATTCACAAGCCGTACAAGTCTAGTTTCAAGAATGGGCTTCTTGTCTACAGCGGCGGCACCGAAACGGCAAGTTATGATGAGGCGAAAAACAAGAAAGGCTTCTACCATGTCAAAGTAAACAAGAAGGGAAAACCAAAACTTGAACGAATACGGCTGGAGACTCCGCGTAAGTTCATTATTCTGGAGCAAACCTACACGGGTTTGACGCCCTCGAAGATAACTGAGGCGGCGGTGCAGCTGGTTAAAGAAAGCGAGGAACCGGAAGCAATCGTAGTTCCCGTTATCAAAGGAGTGCTGCCCGCAGAGGCGTCACGTGGAGAAATCGACCTCACACGAATAAGAAATGCGGGTGAGAAAGCTCTTTTTGTTCATCCAGTTCTTCGGCTACGAGAAACCGAAATTTCGGAGGAGATAATCCGCTCCATCTTTGGGGGAGACATGAAGGACATGAAAACAAAGTCTTTCGAGTACTTCTTTGAGATTTTCGCTGAAAGCTACAAGCGGGAGGAGAGTGAAAAGATTGCGCGTCTCGCCGTCGATCTGCTGGGTCCATTGGTGGCGAAGCGGGAAACAAAAGTTAAGGAGAAGCTGGAGGAGTTTCTTTGAAACTGGAGTCTCTGCATTTAGAGAATATCAGGTCGCACATCAAAACGTTGGTTCCGTTTGTTAATGGGTTCAACTGTATTGTGGGCGGTCTGGGACAAGGAAAATCCACGGTTCTTTATGCCTTCGATTTTGCTCTCTTCGGAGACCCCTTAGGCAGAAGCTACGACTATCTACTCAGAGAAGACGCAGAAGAAGGAAAGGTAACCGCAGTTTTTGTCCATAATGGCAGAACCTACAAGATTCACAGGGCACTTCAAAGACGCGGAAAGGGCATCAGCCAAGACATTGACCAACTCAAGTTTTATCGAGACGGCAAGTTGGTTGCAAGCAACAAAAACGATGCAGTTGCCGAGGAGCTGAAGGCTCTGACTGGACTAGACAAAAACATCTTCCGAGAGGTTGTCTGGGTTCGCCAAGAACACCTCAAAGAACTGTTAGACATTACTCCGCGGCAGCGCCAGACAAAACTGGATAAACTGTTCGGGCTTTCCGACTACAATGTGGCTTGGAGCGGGTTGCACCAGTTTGAGAGAGAATATGAGGTAGAGAAAAATGTTCTCGAACGGGACGCGAACGTAATCCGTGTTGGCAAACTTGAGGCTGATTACATCAGTGTAGTTGAAGAATTCTCGTCTGTTACCAGTCAACTCAAAGATGCAAAAGAAAAACTTGCAAAAGCAGAATCGAATCTCAAAGAGGCGACTGCCCGTCTTGATGGGCTAGAGGAACTGCGAAAAACAACAGAGGCGCTACAGAGAAGGGAGATTCAGCTTCAAACAAACATCGCAAACATCAAGAAAAGGTCCAGAGAATTGGCAACCCAAAATGAAACAAGTAAGAGGCGCCTTGATGAGCTGCAAAAGCTTTTGTCTCAGATCGAGTCGCAGGAGAAGTCCAATCGAAACGCGCTCCAAAATATTGGATGGAACGCAGATAAAACGTTTGAAGAGCTTAGAAGCAAACTTTTTGCTGTTGAGGAGCAACTAAGAACCATCGGCGGCGAACAGGAAGCCACAAAAAGAGAGATGACCGCGTCCATAAGCAAGATTTCAAGCATAGTAGCTGAAAACAAGTGTCCCCGCTGTCTTCAAGACCTCACTGGAGATTACAAGAAAAGCCTCAACGAAAACCTTCAAAATGAACAGGCTAAACACAAAAAAAAGCTGACGGAACTGCAAAAAAACTTTGATGAACTAAAAAGCATTCACATTACAGCTAATCGCGCTGTTTCAAATCTGCAGCAGTTTACTCCTCGAATCGAAGACATCCGGAAACAGGTTACAGAAAAGCATGAGTTATTGACCAAGTTTTCTGGTCAAGTTGAAGCAGCACAGGAAGAAGAGAAGAAACTACAGAAACAATTGGATGAAACACAAGAAGAGATAGCTAAGTTTGATGTTACTGAGTTGGAGTCTGCGCGAAAACAGCAAAAAAACGCTTTTACTGACCAGCTCAATGTCAAGCATGAACTGGATAGTTTGGAAAAAAGAAAAACTGATCTTGCTTCAAGAGTAGACGACTTGAAGGAACGATTAGATATTACTCAGAAGAAGATTGAGAGAAAAGAAAAAATTGGAAAGCTTCTTGAAGTTATCGATAGAATCCGAGTTGCCTACAGGAGCATCCAACCTAAACTCAGAAGCGAATTTGTTACGTACCTTCAAAGAACTGTTCAGCAGGTACTAGACAGTCTGGTCGGAGATGTGGGACCCGCATTGAACATTAAAATTGACGAGACATATTCACCGTTTGTCAGCAGCGAAGAGGGCTACGAACGGGAAGTTCCGAATCTTTCAGGAGGAGAACGGACGCTGCTAGCGTTTGCTTATCGTATAGGTCTTGGGCAACTGATTATGCAGTCGAGGACGGGGCATGGTCTTTACATGCTTCTTTTGGATGAGCCTACAGAGAGTCTG
>SDBU01010761.1_pt1 | contig 10112 bp, 12 predicted proteins | sample 2277071 | NCBI WGS metagenome assembly SDBU01 (sample SAMN10397929, study PRJNA504765) | marine sediment metagenome | isolation source: marine sediment core GS08_GC12, 126 cmbsf | place: Arctic Ocean: Gakkel Ridge, Loki's castle | collected 2008 | reverse complement strand
AGGGAGCAAGTTCATTCCGGACAATTCAATACCTATGTATTTCAGATGACCACTATGAGCCAGAGCGCGAGAGCTTCAACGGCGGAGCAGTGCGCAGTACGCGGCGTAGCCTCTGCTGGTACATGCCGGTGAGACCGAATGCCTTAGCACCGTCGAGGATCAACTTCCGGTATCGAGCCGTTACGGGAAGATCAACGTCGAGGCGATGAGCAAGCGTGACAACGTACGTGATGGCTCGCACAGACGCCTGTGTTGCCGCTGTGTGGACGTTCACTTCGATCTCGTGATAACGCAGGGGGACACCCTCTTTGAGGCGGAGAGCGTCTTGTATGGCTGGTGTGATGGACATGACGACACCTTCAACGTGGTGGCCCTGTGCGGGCTCAATGTTGCATGCGCCCGCAAGATGTGTACCGGCGAAGTAGTTGGTTCGCAAGCGGTAATGGTGCAAGAGCGCATGTTCTCCACCAAACTCGCTGTCCAGGGTCACGCCATGTGTGTCCAGGTAGGACCGAAGGTGGTCGAGGCTGATGTTCGAGCCGTAGGCGAGGTAGAGCATGATACGCACAGTATGCCACAGCAGTCCGTATCCCGCAAGGCGCCTAAAAGCGTGATCAGGGAGAAACGGAAACCATTATTCCCGCAGATTTTCCAAGACGCACCGACTCAGATCTGGACTTATTGTGTTGTTCTACAAAGCTGCGAAGACACAGAGTAAGTTCTGTGCAAGTCGGAATCGGTGTCCACCTCGATCATCCACCGGGGTACTGCTCAATGGGAGCCTGAGTCCGAGACGTGGACACCTTCTGGGCTGATCCGCCCAGAAGGCTCAACTGTGTCCAAAGCGCATTCATCGCCCGTGTACTTCCAACGGTGTCCAGATTGGAGACAGTGGTACCTCTTCTCAGCGGGGACACAAGAGGAGATCGGAGGCTCCATTCTATGCTTTCCTGGGTGTCCGAGCTATTGTCCCCTATGGGGGGGTACGTTGTCCCCTTTTTTGTCACCAAAATCTCCCTCAAACCAGGGCGTAGAGCATCGAGGGGGGTCTTAGTCACACACATGACACCCATTATTCATAACATTATTAGGGACAATAAAGGGGACAAATGACCCCCCCACACAGGGACTTCTACATTGCGAGGCATTTCTCAAGCTCGATATCCTCGCCAAGTGGTACAATCCAGTCCACGTCGTACCAGAGGGAGTACACATAAGGGTCTCCTTTGCGTCCACTCCCATTCCGAATGATCGCCTCCTGCTCCACCCCCTTGGTTAGCAATCTTTGCACCGTTTTGCGGGTCACCATGGACATGACATCACACACGTCGTTGAGCGTCATGGTGTCGTTGTTCTGAATCAAATGGACGATCCCTTCCAGGGAGCCGATTTCGGAATATGGAATCCCAAGATCGACCACCTCGTAGCGTGGTTTGCTGAGTGGTAGCTCCACGATGACCTCAGGAGACGACGGCTGAAAGCGCCCGACGAAGTCCACGATCCGCCTCCTGTCCAGGAGGTCTTTATTGTTGAACCGTGACAGCATGACCAGCATATCAGGGACCTGAAGAAACGCTGACGCGCCACGAATACGCTCTGTGGCGTTGCGCATGTCGTCTTTGCATGGCTTCCCGAAGTGATGAACCAGCAAGACGGCTACGTCCGGGTGCCTGGTGACAAAGAAGTCCTTGATCGCATTCATCATTCTGCCGACTTTGCTGTTGTCGCATTCATTCTCGATATCTATCCAGTTGCCAAGGGTGTCGATGATGACGACATCGTAGCGCCCCGCCCGCAGAATGGTCCTCTCCAGGTCTTCCAAGTACGCCAGGAACGCCCGCAAGCTGTAGGAGCCCTCCTTGAGGACCCACGTGACGTTGTCGATTCCAGTAATATCATCCACTTGAAGCCGCTCGTGCAATACGAAGAGTGGGTCCTCCACCAGATACAGGACACGGCTGCGTGTGATCGGTTCAACGAAAGTCTGTCCGCCGCTGTCCATGTAGTAGAGCAACGTGTCGATGAAGGTGGACTTCCCAGCTTTGGCAGAGCCGCAGAACAGGGTCATGCACCCTCTGGCGATTACGCCTTCCCAGATCCATTGGGCGGTCGAGCCCTGCGAACTGAGCCGGAGAAGCTCCTGCGTCGATAGGCCCGCCGTTGGGAGTTCCCGATTGACCTCCTGATCTTCCGGGATGGTTCGCTCTTGACCGTAAGCGCTTGTGATCGACGCAACAGCCTCCGCTTCGGATAGTCCGCACCTGACTGCCACTGGCAAGAGCAGCCGCCTGGCTTCCTGTTCAGGTCGTCCGACAGCCTGGAGCGAGCAGGCCGTCGTGAACAGCTTCGTGTTCCGCTCACCCTCGGCGAGAGCAGCCCCATGATCGAGGTACCAGGTCACTGCATCAGGAAGGCAATCAGCTGAGCACTGCGTAGGTTTCACCGTGGACTTGGCGGGTGTGGGCGTGAGCCAGAGAGGATCATACACCGGCAGCTTCGCGAGTTTCTCGGGTTGCCAGTTGCCAAGTGCCTCGTAGATGAATCCCGACGCATGCAGGCTCTTCGGGGCAACGACCTGTCCGCCGTCTCCACGGATATCAATCCTGTGCTTCAGCCCGTCAAGGATGAGGCTGTTGCGGCATCCCACGTGACAAGATGGATACCGATAGTAGAAATGCATCCCCTTGCTTGTTCTTGTCCTCAGCGGCGTTTCGGGACAGCGCTTCTTGACAAGCTCGACAGCGTCCGCGTCATCAGCGTCAACCACGACGATGCCCGACACTGAACCCGTCACGATACCGATGTTCGCGTCTCTGCTGGAGAACCAAGCGTCCAGCTGGTCCTTGTCAGCACGCACATCCTGATACGCCTTCCATTTGACAGTGGGCCTCTTGCTGCTGACGGACAACGGGATGAGGCTGAATCCGAGAGCGTGAAGGTGATACGCCCATTCGACAAGGTCGCGATCCTCGGCATTCCCGATGGTGCTGTGCGGCATATCAACAACCTGCCGGACCTGCGCGTGCGTCTCTTCTGATTCATCTTCGTGGGGGTCTGTCAAGATCACCGGGGGACGTGGCGTCTCGGCTACGGCGACATGGGTATTCTCGTTCATACGTCTTTCCTCTCTGAAAAAGAGGGCCCCCGGCAGTGCTGGGAAAACCACCACCGGGGGCGACGTATTGATCTGGTGTCTGCAATCACACTACACAGTGCGAATGCAGTTTATTCTGTCGTCACTCGCATTTCCCAGATGCTTGTAATCCAATACGCCGACTCCTCTATATATAGTGTTACAACGTTTTGAGCGTGATCCCTTCAATAATCCGCGAAAAACATGGCAACTCGCAGGGTTTCTTGGGGGAAGCGACGCTGAGGGTGCGGACGGTCAGCTCGTCGTGTGCAGCGGGACGTGGGTGGCCCGAGCTACTACAGGACGCCCCCTGGAGCCCATTACTGGAGCTGTAATCGCCTTGGAGCCGTCAAGGGTGGCAACCGTCCAGGACGGAAAGGCAATGCTCTTCAAACGCCGCAGACGGCTCCTGCGGAAGACTGAGCGACTCCCCTCACGGCTGAGTCGGTTGAGAGGATGTGATCGGTTCCCGCAGGGACGAGAATCTAGGCAGCTAGCACGAGGTACTCCCCGTGTCGGCGTTTATGGAACCGGGTTTCCAACCCACGGGGGATGTCTCGGTGCAGATGAGATGGTCACGCGTGGGCCGCGTGTACTTCAAGGTCCCGGATGAGCCATAGGCAGCCAGACCTACAACATGATCGCAACCATGGACAATCATCATTTTTCCGCGACAATTGTGCGGCGTGATGGGACCGTGGGATGACCAGGATCAGGATGCGGCCTTGGTTGTTGAGGAGCAAGGAAGATGGAGTTCCACAAGATATGGATCGAGCAGTGTGACGCGGCTCGCGGCATCGAAGACGAATTCGGCACGGACAGAGCCCTCAGCTACCTGGTCGGTGAGAAGTTCCTGAACTTCCTCGAAGCCGCCGAGACGCGGCCCGAGTTTCGAGCGGAGATCCCGTCCTTCGTCGCTGAGATCAAAAGCATCTTCGAGCGTTGGCAGCTCGCCGAGTATCTGGAGAAAGCCCGACAAACAGAGCCATTCGATCCAAGTCTGTGTGAGGACGATGACGATCCCGAAGTCGTCGAAATGGATCGACAGGACGACATCCGCTCCTCAGCCAACGATCTCCTTCTGGTAGAACGGGCGAAGGAATGGTTACTGGAAGACGGGGATTGAAGGATGCACCGCTACCTGTGGTGGACATGTGCTGCCAATACCTCCTCAACGAAGGCGACGGGAGGGAGTACAAGAGATGTTGCGAGAAGAAGTGACCGCGATGCCGAGTTGACCGGCGCGGCGGATCGCCAGGGCGAGGGAGTATCACCTCCCGAATCGGAGAGCCACAGATGAAGCGGAATTCAGTCAGAGCATGCATCGGCATCATCCTTCTCTCTATCGGTTTCACAGGATGTACTTCAGCCAAGACACATTCCGCCGTGACGCTGGTGCCTCGAACAGGTGATTGGTGGGTTCAACGACACGAGAGCTTCAACCAGCGTGCTCAACAAGGCGACGTGGATCTGATCTTTATCGGAGATTCGATCACGCATGCCTGGGAAGACGCGGGGAAGGAGATCTGGAACAGGTACTACGGCCACCGCAAAGCAATGAACCTGGGCATCGGTGGTGATCGAACGCAGCATGTTCTATGGCGGCTTAACCACGGGAACATCGTTGGCATCTCACCCAAGGTCGCTGTGATTATGATCGGCACGAACAACTCGAACGGGACGGACAACACGGCGGAAGAGATAGCCGATGGCATCACTGCCACTGTCAAACTGTTGCGGTCGAAGCTACCCCAGACGAAGGTGCTGCTCTTGGAGATCTTCCCACGTGGTGAGACCCACGGCCTACAGCGGGACAAGAACGCCAAAGCCAGTGAAATCGCCATGAAGATTGCTGATGGCAGAATGGTCCATTCTATGGACATAGGGGAGCATTTCCTCCAGGCAGACGGAACACTGACGAAGGAGATCATGCCTGACTATCTGCACCTGACACCGCAGGGTTACCAGATCTGGGCGATTGCCATCGAGGGCAAGCTGCGAGAACTACTCGGAGAGAAGCCGTGAGGTTTTTGGCTTCCGTCGATCATGACCGATGAGCAAGCTACCACCGACGTGCCGGATTGGGCGGAGGTTACGGTAGACCTTCTCTGCCCGCGATGCGGCTACGATCTCCGCATGCTGACCATTGCTCGTTGTCCCGAGTGCGGGCTGCACTTCTCCTGGGAGGAGCTGTTTCGGGAAGCGGAGAACGCCCAGGCTGGAAGTTGGACCTTCGAGTGCCAGTGGCGCAGCAGACCACTCAGGACCTTCTTCCAGACTGTCTGGTGCTGCCTCCTACCCTGGAAGATATGGCCGCGACTGCCGCTATCGGTAACACCTCGCGTTGGCCCGCTTCTTCTGATGATCCCCGCGACGGTGCTGCTGATCGTGTTGACATCTGCGGCTGTTGACCTTGCCTGGCACGAGCACATCAAGTTGTTCTATGCCAAGTTTCGCGGACAACGGAATTTCGCGGGGTTTCCATGGTCGTGGACGGCGTACGAGCCGCTGCGTCAGCTTGCGACACCGATGATGCTGTGCGTTCCGCTTTGGCTGGCTGTCCAGGTTTTCCGTCAAACCATCGCCCGATACCGAATCCGCCAAACACACATCCTGCGAATCCTTGTGTTCACGTGGATCGGCGTTGTCCTGTGGCGTTCACTTATCGAGGTCGGTTTAACGGTTGGCACAATCCCGTACATGTGGTGGTCTCAGCAGCAGTTCCCACGCATCGTATTCTCGATTGCTGACATGGTTCCAAGCATCGTACTTGTGACTTCGATTGGCTTTGCTCTTTCGACGTACCTCAAAGTCCGTGGCGGTTGGCTGTGGGCTTTCGTGATCATGCTGTTTGCGGCGGCTCTCGTGACGATTCCCGGTGTTGCCCTGTCGGTGCTGTGGTATGAATCGTTTGGGAACCCGTTTTGGGATGCCATCGCGGAGTGGGTCCCACTGGTTCGTCATGTTTCATCCGCCGCCGAGTCCGGTGTCCTTCGCTTGCAGAGGTGGTAGCCTGTCGGCGCGTGGAGCGATGCCTCATGGACAAAAGCGAGAAGAAACGACTCAGCCACGAAGTCCGCGACCGAATGTGGCGTGAGCGAGAACAAGGAGCCAAAGGCTACAGCATCACGCTGGTGGGTCGCGGCGAAGAACTCGTGTACGAGGAGGACGAACGTCGCTTGGTGGCCGAGGTGACCTATGGCGATGGGTGGCGGCTGTACCGCAGTAGCCTCAAGACCTGGAGCAAGCCAGAGCCCGGCCAGCAGTTGACAGCTGAGGACACCAGGCGAGTCATCAGCCGGATCGTCCAACGCTTCGCGGGACAGAACATTCAGATCAAAGTGGTGGACTGAGCGGTCAACCTCGTGAAGGATAGCCGTTGTGCAATCGGGTCTGACAAAGGGGAGTGAGGCATTGGGTTGTGGATACAAACACATAGTCTTCGGTCGAGACTTCTTGATTCAGTTGGCGTTGGTCACAGCCGTCGTGGCTCCCTTCATCGTTCTGTTCGCGAACAGCACGAGCGTCTGGCTGACCGTGGCCGTCGTGGGGGGAATCTTCGTCCTGCTGTTTCACTCGATGACGGTCGAGGTCGAGGGCCAAATGCTTCGGTTCTGGTTCGGTCCCGGACTGCTCAAGAGAGAAATTCCCATTACCGACATCGAAAATGCAGAAAAGAAGTACACCCCGTGGTTCTGGGGGTACGGCTTTCGTGGTGTTCCAGATGGCTGGCTCTACCGAGTTTCCGGGTTTGAAACAGTTCTCATCACACTCAAGAACGGTAAGAAGTTTCGTCTCGGAACAGATGAGCCGGATGCATTGATCAAGGCCTTGCCTTTGGCCTCCTCTAAACAGTCGTCATCCTGATCAGAGGTCGCAGCATTGCTGCGACCGCGTCGAAGGTCGCTTCATGGTGTAGAGCAGGCGGGTACACCCACGCGAACGCGGGTGAAGGAAGCCTCAGCGGACAGCACGGGCATTCATTTGTTCTTCTTGTCTTTCTTCTTCTTTCGCTTGTCCTTCGTACTAAGCTGGGCCTTCTTCTGCTCTTCCTTCTTGCCTTTGTCTTTTTTTCCCTTGTCACCCATATCCGTATCTCCTTGCCTAGATCGACAATTCCAAGATGGCGTCTGCTCCGAAACGTCACCGAGCCTCCACATAGTTATCGTACCAATCCCAGCAGCCGCATGCAAGATCGACGCGTGTGGTACATCCGTAACCGAACACGCGTGCTCTCCCAAGGCTCCCGGCTCGCTTCGATCAAGTTCCGGGCAGCGCTGGTGCGAAGAACTACTCGGGGAGAAGCCGTGAGATTCTTGCCAGCACGATCCTCCAACGCCTTCACTACGCGGACAAACGCTGAGCAGATGAACATCACGCAGCAGCTGCCAGTTCGCCGTCGCGGCGCTGAGTGCCGTGCGGCAAGAGAAGGGTAAAGCGAAACGTGAGAGCAACTCCTGCACCTCCTTCGCCAGGACCATGATTACCACCCCAGTGCTGGCAACGATGACGGCGATCAGCTTGCGCATTGTGAAGCGCTCTTTGAGAAAGATCGCTGCGAGGATGATGGCGAAGATGACCGACATCTGGTTGAGAATGCCAGCGACAGCACTCTTATCCGCATATTTGAAACCTGCTACCCAGAAGATCATGGCGAAGTACGTGCCCAAGATGGAGGCAGGCACACTGCTCCACCAGATCGGCGAAGGTCGGAACGCGGACCAATATTTCTTGCGGTTCCGCGAGACTGCGGTGAAGAGCACGAGGGCGGCAGTTCCGACGAACAGACGCAGCGTAGTCGCCCAGATAAGCGGGAAGTCGCCAAAACGCAATACGGGCCTAGCCAGCACGATCCCGAACGCCATAAGGATGATCGCGACCGCACCTAGCAGGATTCCGAAGACGAGCTGACCTCGGGTTCGCCCCGGCGGCGGCGCGTGACGCGAAGAGACGAACACAGCCGAAAGGACGAGGACGGTTCCAACGTAGTGCGCCGTTGCCAGATCTTCTTTCAGGAGCAGCACGGCGAAGAAGATGATCATGGGACTGTAGAGGCAGTCCACGATGGAAACAAGCCCCACGCCGATCAGATTGAGACTATGGAAGAACAGCGTGTCAGCCAGGGCAATTCCGAGAAACCCACTGAGCATGAGGATGTAGATGTCCCCACGAGAAAACCGGCTCAGAACCTCAAACCCCTCCCCCATGAAAGCCAGCGTAGCTATCAGCATCGCCAGGGCAAGGACGTTCTTGAACAGGTTCAAGGAAAGCGGAGGAACCTGCTCGCCACTCCGCTTGAACAGAACAACCGCGACAGCCCAAGTCATCGCAGCTGACAATGCACACACTTGTCCGAGAAGATCGCTCCCCATGGGACAGACCATATCGGTTCGGGAGTGACAGGGAAACCCTAAGAGTGGACCCAGTACCGCCGCCTGGTGCACCTGATCGAACGCCGCTGAGCAAAGGACAACGGCGTCGATGTGTCCGACGTGGCCCAGGCGTGCTCAGCATGGCGGGAGCGGCTTCACCGCATACCTCGGCGTCTCAGAGGTTTCGCTGCTGCTTGCACTCGATCAAGTCGTGCTCACACTGTTTCATAGCAGCAGCGTGTCGTTGATCCAGGAGCCGTATCTTCCCTGCGATGCCTGACCGCCGTCGCACGCGCCGAGTCTGCCTTTTGAATCTACGAGGTTCGTGAAGCATTTCGGGATTCTGGTTTCAAACGTCATGCGCTCGCCGCTGGAGGGATGATTGAAAGAAAGCGATTGGGCATGCAACGCTAAACGCTTGTGCGCTTTGTCCACATTCCCGTACTTCTTGTCGCCGACAATCGGGTGCCCTTTCTCAGCCAAATGCACCCGTATCTGATGTTTTCTACCGGTCAGAAGATCGATCTCCAAGAGACTGAACCCGTTCCTTTCCTTAAGAACATGATAGCCCGTATGGGATAACTTACCCTTCATGCGATTCTCGGTAGAATACGCAATGTGGGCTTTGTTCTCCGCCAGGTACGACGTGATCGTTTCTGACTTGGGTGTTGGCTTTCCGTGAACCACGGCGAGATACCTTTTTTCGACTTCTTGCCATTGACTCTGCAAGAACGATTTAGACTTCTCGCTTCGTGCAAGAACGAGAATCCCCGAGGCTTCTCGATCCAGTCGATGAACGATAAAAACACGTTCTCTGGACTTTGCGTTACCCTTGCGAACGTAGTCGGTAAGTTTGTAGTAGAGCGTTTCCGATCTGACCTTATCCGTGCTAACCGTAAGGAGTCCCGGCGGCTTCTCCACAACAAGGATATCTCGATCTTCATGAATGATGACGACCCCCTTGGGCTGGTGTCTCTTGGATGAAGGTTTCTTTGCGGGCATGTCAAGTTTCGAGTCTCGTAGATCGGGTCATCGACCCGACGAATGAACCGTGCGCCGGTCAATGGTCCGGTCGATGATCCGACCTGCAACTACAACACCGGCAGAGACAAGCCGGGGGAATCCGTCTCGTCGTCCCCTGGCCAAACCTCGGCCGAAACGGCGGAACCGACATTTCCCAGTTATCAGATTCCAAACCGCCATCATATCCGAACGCACCGCTCGATTCAATCGAAACGACCTCTCTCGCGGCGATTCATGCCCGTCCCGCCGCCGTTAGTGCAACGTGGGTGACGCCCGCGACCGCAGGCGAGGTTGGTGATTCCAGTGGGGGCCGGGGTGGATGCTGTGTGGAGACGGCCCGGCCTCCCTGTTTGGGAGGTATCAGGGGTAGGATTGGCACATTGGAGCGGGAAGACCGCTGCGAGTCACGGTGACGCAGGTCGTTTTGCGTTGAATCGAGCGGTGCGTTCGGATAGGATGCCGCTTGAGGTCAAGTAACCGGGGATTATCGGTTATTGAGGAGACACACGATGTTCGCTGGAAAGCTGGCGTACCTGTTGTATGTTGTGCCGATTGCAGGCATCGGCTTGAAGTTCGGCTTCTGC
>SDBU01010760.1_pt1 | contig 10113 bp, 10 predicted proteins | sample 2277071 | NCBI WGS metagenome assembly SDBU01 (sample SAMN10397929, study PRJNA504765) | marine sediment metagenome | isolation source: marine sediment core GS08_GC12, 126 cmbsf | place: Arctic Ocean: Gakkel Ridge, Loki's castle | collected 2008 | reverse complement strand
GCTTGAGTTCATTATCGGTCTTGAGTTGCCGGTACATATGGACGCCACCCTCTTTGGGCATCATGACGTCCAGGATAATGAGCTCGGGCTTAACTTCCCTTGCCTTACGGATCCCTTCTGAACCATCGGTTGCAATAAAAGGCTTATAACCGCTTGTCTCTAATAAAGTGGTAAGAAAAGTCCTCATATCCAGTTCATCGTCTACTATCAAAATCCTTTTCTTTGTCATTCAAGGGCTCCGACAGGCTACAAAACCTCATGCATGCCTAAATCCTGCATTCAGTATAGTAGAGCATTTATTATGCCAAAATACAGAATCTTCGTTATTCCAATAGGTTGAGATGTGAAGCTGAAAAATAGCTTTACGGAATGGAAATTTTTGTTGCAATAGTTGCAACAAAAAAAGAAGAATGGATTAGAACTAAGCTTAGAATCATATTATTTTCAAGCCGTTATGCGATCAGCAACAATATGCAACGTTAATTGCAACAAATATGAAACAACAGGGGGATCTCTTGAGATGTACTATGTGGATGGAAAAATCATGTGGATATATTGTATTTTTTCATTTTTCGCCAGAGGGTGGTCCGATCCATATGGAGTTCGCGGGCGGTTTTGCCTCGATGCCAATCGTTTCTTTCCAACATTTCGTGTATTCGATGCCTTTCGCTGTATTGGCGGATCGTGTCCGGAGCAGCAGCCTCTTTGGATGGACCAATAGGGCTGATACTCTTCTGGAGGAAAAGTGGCAGGTGTCTGCGCTCTATGATCTGATCCTCACAAATGATTAGTGCATGTTCAAGGATGTTTTCCAGTTCTCTTACATTGCCAGGATAGTTGTAGTTTAGCAATGTCTCCATGGTCTCTTCTGAGATTTTATTAATACCGATCTTTCTCACGGCACTGAGCCGCTTCATAATATGGGAAATGAGAAGAGGGATATCGCCTTTTCTCTTTTTTAGGGGAGGAAGTTCCAGCCGTATCACATTGAGGCGATAGAAAAGATCTTCACGAAATAGTCTCTCTTCAACCAGCCTTTTCAGCCCCTGGTTGGTTGCGGCAATAATCCGCACATCTACTCTGGTGGTTTTGCGGCTTCCCAGAGGATAAAATTCCTTATCTTCCAGCACGCGAAGCAGTTTTGCTTGAACCGATAAAGGGAGATCACCAATTTCATCTAAAAAGATTGTGCCTCTGTGCGCTTCCTGAAACCGTCCGGGTTTGTCCCTGTCGGCACCAGTAAATGCCCCTTTGACATATCCGAACATTTCAGATTCCAATAGATTATCAGGTAGCGCCGAGCAATTTACCTTTATCATTGGCCCTTTGGATCGCCTGCTCATATTATGGATCACCTTAGCGAGAAGGTCTTTGCCAGTACCGGTGGGACCCTCAACGAGGACAGTGGCGTCGCTGGCAGCTACAACCGGCACAATTTCAAAAATATTCTGCATGGAAGGGTCCTTGCCAATCATGTCTGCAAAGGTGTAGCGGTTGCTGATGGCGCGATTCAATTGATAGATCAGGGAAAGGTCCTGGATTGTGACCAGGCCTCCTGCGATGTGCCCCTTTTCATTAAAGAGGGCCATATAATTGGTCCGAATGGGAAGAACGTGCCCATCCTTCGCTAAAAGCTGGCCCTTATTATTTGATCGAGGTTTTCCATCTGAAATGGATTGATTTAACAGCGAGGCATCATCATGAGTGTCTTCCCCCAAAATGATGGAGCAAGGCTTTCCCAGCACTTCTCTCCTGCTGTAACCGGAAATGGATTCTGCCTGGGTATTAAAGAAAGTAATGAGTCCTCCTACTCGGGTCACCGTAAATACACCGATATAAAGATTATCTAAGATGCTCTTCAACCTCCGCTCTTCGTAACGGATCCGATTAATTAGTTCGTCAAATGGTGAATGGTCTTGAAAAATTTCGATACAGCCCATGAGTTTGCGGTTAACATCGTAAAGGGGGGTCACGACTTTTGTAATAATCCGCTTCTCATTATCGCGAGCGGTAATTTCAACATCGCAGCTCAGGAATTTCTGCTCAGCCTCTATCGCCTCGTAAAATTTGCAGCCACCGTGACACAATTCATTATGAAAGACCTTGTGACAATACCTGTTACAGACATCTTTCTCACTGTATGTTGTGAGCATTTCCGCGGTTCGATTAAAGGAGGTGATCTTGCGACGGGAGTCCACTGTAAAGGCACCAATACCAAGACCATCTAACATTGCGCACAGTTGCTCATAGAAAAGCAACCTGTCTTTTTGGGTAGCCTTTACACCCATGCTTCGCGCCTCTTTGATTTGAAAGCCGTGCAATAACTTCTCACCTTCATCATGGAGCAGCTCCCGACCTTTTTGGCCCTTTATTGAATCTTTTGTTAAATCCCTTCGGGCAATTCCATTCCAAAGATATTCCGAAATGTACTTCCTCGGCCGGGAGTAGTCAAGACTTCGATCTTCCCACCATGTTCTCCGACAATTTTTTGGACCACTCCAAAAGTCCATGGTAGAAATCTTGATTAGTGATTAGTAACCACAGATCCTCCGGAGGCGGACAAGGGCACACAGATTTACACAGAAACAGGACTCAGGTTGCTGACTGCCTCGAAAGGCTTCTCCGTTGGATCTACTCAGGTTCACGGTTCCCTCCGGCCCATAGGGCATACGGCCTGGAGGGAACCGTGAACCTGACAACCTGAATTACCTCGTTTTTAATATTTCCGTTCAGGGGGGCTTTTACATTTGGACCGGTTCAGTATTCAGGCCTGAACCAGGTCGGTACTTAAATATCTCTCTCCTGTGTCGGGCAGGATCATAACGATTTGCTTACCCTGGTTTTCAGGGCGCCGGGCGATTTCAAGGGCTGCCCAGGCGGCCGCGCCCGATGAGATGCCGCACAAGATGCCTTCTGTTCCGGCCAATTTCCGCGTGGTCTCAAATGCCTCGTCGTTGGTAACGGTAATGATTTCGTCGATGATCTTGACGTTCAGCACGTCAGGTATGAACCCTGCCCCGATTCCCTGGATCTTGTGAGGGCCGCTTTGCCCTCCCGAAAGAACAGGTGAATCAGCCGGTTCCACCGCCACTGCCTTGAACGAGGGTTTCCTTTTCTTGATGACCTCTGACACGCCTGTAATGGTGCCACCGGTTCCAACTCCCGCCACCAGGATATCTACCTCCCCGTCCGTATCATTCCAGATCTCCTCGGCCGTGGTCTTCCGGTGTATGTCGGGATTCGCCGGGTTTGAAAACTGGTTGGGCATGTAAGCGTTGGAAATATTGCTCACTATTTCATCGGCCCTGGCTATGGCGCCTTTCATCCCTTCAGACCCAGGTGTAAGGACCAGTTCCGTTCCCAGGAGCTTAAGTAATTTCCTTCTCTCGACGCTCATGGTTTCCGGCATGGTCAGAATAAGGCGATAGTTTCTTGCCGCGCAAACAAAGGCCAGGGCAAGGCCGGTGTTTCCGCTGGTTGGTTCCACAATGGTGGTGCCGGAGTTTATCCTACCCTGGGCCTCGGCCGTTTCAATCATGGCGACACCGATGCGATCCTTTACACTTCCTACCGGGTTTTGAAATTCCAGCTTTGCAAAAAGGGTCGCCCCAAGCCCCTCAGCGACCCGATTCAATCTAACAAGGGGGGTCGAACCCACGACTCCGATAACGTCAGGAAATATCATTGCCATTTTTACCTCCCGGTTTTCTGTTTTGTTTATTGTTGCCGATATACACCAGTTCCGGCACTTTCAATAACACCTTGGTGTCGGGCGGCACGTCTTCTGTGATCCAGACATTCCCGCCGATTATGGACCTGGCGCCAATGACCGGTTTTCCCAGTATGCTCGCATTTGAATAGATGATTACATCGTCTTCAATGGTGGGATGCCGCTTCCTGTCTCTGAACCGGTCTGTCTCATTCCTTGGAAGCGAAAGCGCACCTAAGGTTACGCCCTGATAGATCCTGACCCGATTCCCGATCTCCGTTGTCTCTCCCACCACCACGCCGGTCCCATGAACGATGAAAAAGCTTTCTCCAATGGTTGCGCCGGGATGGATGTCAATCCCGGTAAGGCTGTGAGCGTATTCCGTCATTATGCGCGGAAGGAGTCGCACATCCAGTTCATGAAGTTCATGCGCCATGCGATAGACGGAGATAGCAAAAAGTCCGGGATAACTGAAAATCACTTCATCGTGGCTCTTTGCCGCCGGATCTCCTCCCATGGCCGCACGGATATCTGTGCCCAGGACCTGTCTTATTTCGGGCAACGCCTGTATGAATCGGAGCGCCGTTTCATGCCCCTGTTCCATGCACCGGGAGCATGGTTGGTCATACCTGATACAGTCGTGCTGAACAGACAGAGCAACCTGTCTTGAAAGCCTTTCAAAAAGTTCCGTGGTTTCCCGGCCAATGCAGTATTCCAGGTTGACGGAATCAAGCTTGGTTCCGGAAAAATAACCCGGGAAAAGAATACGCCTTGCCTGGTGAATGACCTTAAACACGGATTCGCGGGAAGGAATGGGAGTGGGGTCCACATGATCGAAGCAATCGTCCCTGCTGTAGGACGCCAGAATTCTTTTAACGGATGAAGGGATTTCCTCATGGAAACGCGTTGTGGGTTCAACGCCCGGAAGGCACTGCTCGTATTTGTCAGGTTTCTCATGCATTACTGTACACCTTTCCCTATGAGAAAAATACCGTACGTGGCTCGCAAGGTGGAAAGAAGGCGAACGATATTTCCACTCTTGTCCTGGTGCTTCGTGTTAATCGTTACTTCTTTGAGGATGTCAAACCCAGCCTCTTTCGAAAACCTCCTGAAGTCCTTTATGGTGATGACACGAATATTCGGGGTGTTGTGCCACTCATAAGGGAGCTGTTTTGTAATTGGAGCACGGCCGGTTGCCAGGAGTTGCACGCGAACAGACCAGTGGCTGAAATTGGGAAAGCTGACGATTCCCTTTTTACCGATCCGAAGCATGGTACGGATCAGTTCTCCGGGCTCATATATCTGTTGAAGCGTCCGGCTGAGAATAACATACTCAAAGGCGCCATCCGGGTAATCAAGGACCTCCTCGTTGATGTCGCCCTGGAGCACTGTCAGCCCCTTTTCAATGCACCTGGCAACCTTTGCCTCGTTGATCTCGATCCCCGTGCAGGCGACCTGCTTGTGTCTTTTCAGGTGGTAGAGCAGATCGCCTTCTCCGCATCCCAATCCCAGGACCTTTGATCCCGGTTCGATCCACGACGCAATTACCTGAAGATCAAACCGCATCCCGTTATTTTCCATCTTCAATGTGGACACGTTCCAGAAAACCTCTTACCAGTGTGTTCAACCGGGCATTGGGCAGGAGAAAAGCGTCATGGCCCCACTCTGCCTCTATTTCACAAAAGCTCACATCAAGATCGTTTTTTTTCATGGCCTGGACCATGGATTTTGATTGATATGTGGGATACAGCCAGTCGGATGTAAAGGAGACAACCAGAAATTTGGCCCGTGCCCTTGAAAATGCCTTGACCGCCGAACCGGAGTCGTGTTGTCTCGCCAGATCGAAGTAATCGGCAGCCTTGGTAATATACAGAAATGAATTGGCGTCAAATCGTTCAACGAATCTCCTGCCCTGATATCGGAGATAACTCTCCACCTGAAAATCGGCGTCAAAATTAAAGGAGAAATCACTCTTGTCCTGCAGCCGGCGTCCGAACTTATGGCGCATGGACTCATCGGACAGATAGGTGATATGACCGATCATGCGGGCCACGGCCAGTCCCAGATCAGGCTTTGGCCCTGAATAGTAGTCTCCGTTGTTCCAGTTGGGATCGGCCATAATAGACTGCCTGGCCACTTCATTAAAGGCGATGGTCAGGGCGGAGTGCTTTGTGGTGGTTGCCAGGGGTATGGCCGAGACAACTGTTTCCGGGTACCTTACACACCATTCCAGGACCTGCAGCCCTCCTATTGAGCCCCCGATGACCGAAAGGATTTTTTTTATCCCAAGGTGATCCATCAAGGCCTTCTGGACGGCGACCATGTCACCGATGGTGACAACAGGGAAATCAAGACCAAAGGGCTTCCCTGTCGCGGGGTTGATGGAACTGGGGCCGGCGCTGCCCATGCAACTGCCAAGTATATTGGAACAGACAACAAAATACCTGTCCGTATCAATTGCCTTTCCAGGACCTACCATAATATCCCACCAGCCGGGCTTTGGGTCATCTTCAGCGTAATAACCCGCCACGTGGGAATCCCCGGACAGGGCGTGAAGCACCAGGATGACATTGCTTTTATCAGGATCAAGCACGCCCAGTGTTTCATAGGCAAGCGTCACCGGGCCAAACCTTGCGCCGCTTTCAAGGACCATTTCATCGGGCGGTTGTGCAAACGTGAAGAATTTTTTCTCCACAAGTCCTGCCGAAACACCCCTTTTGTCATGTTCTATGTATTCACTCATTTTTGCCCAGCGCTTGGCCCAGATCCTCACATATATCGCCCACGTCTTCGATACCCACGGAGAGCCTGATCATGTCGGCGGTAATGGAAAGCGACTCCCTGGTGGGATCATCAAAGGACACATACTGTGAGGAGTAAGGATGAATCACCAGGGTCTTACAGTCCCCCAAGTTGGCCAGGTGATAAATAAGCTTGAGCCCGTGGATGAATTCAAAACAGGCTGTTTGATCCTTGAGGCCAAAAGTGAGCATCCCGCCGAACCCTTTATCTCCGAACTGCTTCCGGGCAATGCTGTGCGAGGGATGATCTTCCATCCCCGGATAATTGATCCAGGTCACTTCCTGTCTTTTATCGAGAAAGCGCGCCACTTCCAGGGCATTTTCCATATGCCGTTCCATGCGAAGGGCCAAGGTATCGAGACCGATCATGGTGAGATACGAATGAATGGGGGCCTGGGTTGTACCGAAATTAATGTGGTGTTCCCTCCAGACCTTGTCTAAAAATGCCAGTCGGCCTTTTCGGTCGATAAAAGGTTGGAAATCCCGGAACCGTTCGCCTGACCAGTCAAAACCGCCGCTATCAATGACTGCCCCTCCCACGGTGTTGCCGTGCCCGCCCAGGTACTTGGTGGTAGAATGAATCACAACATCCGCTCCCAACTCAAAGGGGCGACAAAGATATGGTGTGGCCAGGGTGTTGTCTACCAGCAGGGGAATCCCATGGCTGTGAGCGATGCCGGCGATTCGGGCCAGATCCGGAATATCCATTTTGGGGTTACCGATGGTTTCCATGTAAACAAAGCGTGTCCTGGAATTAATAGCCTTCTCGATCGCATCTGCATCAGTTGATTCAACCAGACGCGCGGTGATGTTGTATTTCTTAAAGACGTTTGTGAAAAGAAGGTATGTGGACATGAAAAGGGAGTTTCCGGTCACAAACTCATCTTCGGCACGGAGTAAAGCCATGCAAGCGTTGGTTATCGCCGCCATGCCCGAGGACATGACCACTGCCCCCTGACCCTCCTCCAGGGCAACCAGCTTTTCTTCCAGGATCCGGTTTGTCGGGTTCGTGAGCCGCATGTAAATGTGATCATTTGTCTTCCCCGAAAACGTCCTGCTTAGATTTTCCGCCGTTTCATGCTGGTGGGAAGCGGTCTGGAAAATCGGCGGCTGTGTGGCACCATCCCAGTCTCCGGGTGATTGGCCGGCGTGGATAACCTTGGTGTGGAAATGATAGGAATTTTTGTTATTCATGTTGTACCTCCTTTTAATGTGTATTGAAACAATATCCCGTGCCTCATCCCGCCTGCCTGTCGCAATGGCCGGCATTGGACGAAAGAGCACTTCCACAGCATTTTTAAACAGATACTCGAACCAAGCTGATCGAGATGGATGGAGGGCAAAAAGGGCTGTCTTAAGTTTACAGGGAAGAGTTAAAGACCTCGCACCTTTTGCAGATCCTCATCTTCTCCCTCCAGTTCTTTTGTATCACGCCTTCACAAATGGTGCCGTTGATGAACCAGCAGAGGTCTCCAATCTGGAACTCCCAGGCCGGGCACCGGGACCTGCGCTCAAAGGGGCAATTTTTCCTGATCCAGCAGGGCTTCAGCCCCTTTTTGGTCCCTTTAATCCTTGTGGCCAGGAAATATATCTGTCGCTCCACATGAACGGGGATCTTGCGCCATCCCTGCTCGTAACTGTGAATTGCCTTTATGGAGGTGCCCAGGATTTGAGCCATCTGTTTCTGCGTCTTGCTCAACCTTTTGCGGAAGGACAGAAACTCGCTACTCTCCACAATTTCCTCCAAAAAAGTCCCAACTGAAAAAAAGACTTGACCCGTGTGCTACAATGTGGTAGGCATGCTGTCACATTGTAGGACCCTTTGTCAACAAAAAACTGACCCTTCAGAAGAAAGGGGCAAATTGGCCTGTCAAAGCGCAAAAACTAATAGCCTTTAGCCTACAGCCTAAACAACCTGAATAGTTACAACGAGTCACTGAATACTCCGGAAAAAGGAGGAGAAGATGGCCAGTGAAAAAATTTTGTTGCCCTATAACTTCACCGGTTATGATCAAAGGGCCCTGGATTTTGTCATCCGCACTTTCTCGCACCTGAAGGATGTTGAAGTAACGCTGTTTCATACATATACACCTGTGCCGGAGATTGACATGCGTGAGAGGCCTGTCATGGAGAAGTTGAGGGATAATCTAAATTATCTTGCACAGAGAATCCGGGAGAGGGAAACTGCCCTCGAGGAGGTCAGGCAGAGACTTTCGGAAAATGGTTTTCCCGAAGATCGAATCAGCATCAGTTTTAAGCCCAGGGTCAAGGATATTTCAGGCGAGATCATAGACCTTGCGACGAAAGGGCAATTCAGTCTGATTGTCATAAACCGCAAACCGGGCAGGATTACGCGGTTTTTTACCGGGAGCGTTCTAAACAAGGTTGCATCTGCCTTGAAAGACATGACCATTTGCGTTGTTACCTGAAGCGGCAGGCCCGCGATCAAGCACCCGGTTGTCAGGTGTCTCTTAATTTCTACCCCGCTTGGGCTGGGCTCCAATAAGGCCGTAAGCCCCGGGTTCATTACTTGGGAATTTCATGATTAATGGTTGAAATCAATTTCACTAACATAAAATATGGATGAGGAGGGATTCAATGGGCATTGAGGACAGAATAGATATGGATATTTTCCAGGTCGTCACCAGGGCCATCGCGGAATCTGATAACCTGGGTATCATGGCCAATCATCTCATCCATCTCCTGGTCGGGGCTCTGGAAATCAGGGCCTGCACCATATTCGCCCTGAACCTGGAGACGGAAGAACTTGAAGTCCTTGCCAGTTTTGGTTTGAGCATCAATTATATGAACAAAGGTCCGCTCATGGCTGAGAAGAGTCTCGGCTGTACATTGCGGGGAGATCCGGTTGTAATCAGGGATGTGACCCAAACCGACCGCCTCCAGTACCCTGAAGAGGCCAAAAAGGAGGGCATAAGTAGTATGGTCTCCATTCCTATCCTGTTTTATGGTGAATCCATCGGGGTCTTGCGACTCTATCACCACGAGGTGTGGGATATTTCAGAGCGGGACGTGAACTCCCTCATGATCTTGGGTGAGAATATCGGGCTTGCAATGATGTACACCCGTCTCCTCAACGCCCTCCAGGTGATCGTAGAGACCACAAATGAATTGCCCACGGACCTGGTACCCCTGTTCAGGAAGTAGAGATGATTCACCCCACGCATGTAAACCACTAAAGGAATCCCGGACAAACCCTGAAACGTTCCCTTCCTGGTGAAGGCAGAAATGGGAAAGGGCAAGGTGACAAACAACACTCCTGTCCCTGAGCACAAATCCCTTATCTGAGGAGGTTTTCCATGAAGATTCTCGTACCCATGAAACGGGTCACAGACCCTGACAACGCCAACAAGGTGGAAATCAGCAGCGACGGCAAAGGGCGCAGAAGCTATCCTGAATTATTGAGAGGGAGGTGTTAATTTTCACGGGCTAATGGATATGGACACAGTGCGAAATACCTGGCGTTTGTGGGTGCCGCGCCTACTGGCTGGAGCTGTGGGCCTAATTTTACTGGTGGCCGCCCTGTTGAAAGCGAGGGATATGGAGCTATTCATCGGGCAGATCAGGGATTATGGTATTATATCC
>SDBU01010759.1_pt1 | contig 10113 bp, 6 predicted proteins | sample 2277071 | NCBI WGS metagenome assembly SDBU01 (sample SAMN10397929, study PRJNA504765) | marine sediment metagenome | isolation source: marine sediment core GS08_GC12, 126 cmbsf | place: Arctic Ocean: Gakkel Ridge, Loki's castle | collected 2008 | reverse complement strand
AACTCGCCACCGTCGACACCCTGGTTGACGTGGTCGGGGTCGTCGCCGGGCTGCGGCTCCTGGGCGTGGAGCGTGTGACCAGTTCGCCGTTTCCCGCGGGCTCGGGGCTGGTGAACACTGCGCACGGGCCGTTGCCCTCGCCGGCGCCGGCGACGATGCAGATCTATGCGGCGGCGAAGGCGCCCGTCCGTGTCTCCGATCCCGGAGGTCCGAGAGGGGAGGCGGTGACGCCGACGGGCGCTGCCCTTGTTACGACCGTGGCCGATTTCGAACCTGCGGACATCGCAGTGGACAGCGTCGGCTATGGCGCGGGCGCGCGCGACCCGCGCGCGTGTCCCAATGTTCTCGCGATCTGGCTCGGGCAGTCGTCAGGCACGCCGCGCAGAGCCGGGCTTTCACTGCTGGAGACGAACGTGGACGACGTGACCGGCGAGGTTCTGGGCTACGTTCAGGAGCGGCTGTTCGAGGCGGGGGCCCGGGATGTCTGGATCACGCCGGTCCAGATGAAGAAGAACCGGCCCGGGTCGATGCTTTCGGCGCTCGTCGATTCCGCCGGCGCTGACGCGGCTGCACGGCTGATCCTGCGGGAGACCTCGACGCTCGGTGTACGCGTGAGGCCCGTGGAGCGCTACGAGGCGGAGCGCGATCTGGTCGATGTCGATACGAGCCTGGGCCGGGTGCCCGTCAAGGTGAAGAGGCTGGACGGCAGGCCGGTGCAGGCGGCGCCCGAGTACGAGGCGTGCCGCAGCGTGGCTCTTCGTACAGGCATGGCGCTCGCCGAGGTCATTCGCCGGGTTCGGGCCGAGGCCGAGGCGCTTCTCCTGGATCCGGGCGAGTGAGCACCCGGTCCGCGCTCTGTTGAGACGGCGCCGGTAGCCGGGGGTCGAGGAGCGGTTCTCCGTTCTTGACCGGTTTGTGGCCGCGTGGCTATCATCGCTATCTGACGGACCGGCCGTTTCCGCCCCAGTGGCGCAGTGGTAGCGCAGCCGATTTGTAATCGGCAGGTCGGGGGTTCGACTCCCTCCTGGGGCTCCAATCTCAAACAGGGCATATCGTGTGCCATTCGTGTGCCATTTCGTCCAGAGAGACGTGCGCCGAAGGACGCGGGAAGGCCCCGGTCGGGCTCGTGGGTCGTGTCGAAGGCGTGCGCGTAGGCGGACATGGTGACGCCGCCGACGCACGGCCCAGTTGCACCCACTGCGCCGACGGAGGAATACGCCGCAATGCCTAGTCCCGGTCGCCCCCGCGCGCTGCCGTCAGAGGCGCAAGAGCGGGCTCTGACAATAGGTCTCGTCGAGCGAGGCTGGGTAGGGATGACCTAGCAGCGACCGTACGTCCGGAACGGCGCGAAGGGGTCTTCGGCGCAATGAAGACTCGGCAGTGATGGAGCTCAATTCCCGCTCGGGATACCATGGGCTCATGTCCATGACTGTCCACCCGGCGGCGCCACAGCTATTCATCTCCTCGACGGTCCGCGAGTTCAGAGACCTGCGCGGGATGCTCGCGGCCATCCTGCGGGCCCAAGGCATCCGGGTCCTTCTATCGGAACACACGGATTTCGAGGTACGGGGTGACCGGTCCGCCATTGAAGAGTGTTTCGCGAACATCCGGGCGAGTAGCCACTACGTGCTCATCATCGGTGGGAGGGCCGGGACCCTGCTGAACGATGGAGCGTCGATAACCCGGCAGGAATTACGTGTCGCTCGTGACGCGTTCCTCGCGACGGGGAAGCCGGCCATCCGTATGTTCCTGCTGGAAGAGGTGGACCTAGCACGACCAGGTGTGGAGGAGGCACTCAGGAAATGCGGGGCCACGGATGTCGAACACCTGAATGCGTTCATCGAGGAGGCACAGTCGCATGCGGATGCGAACGTGCCGACGTACCTGACGCGCTTCAGCGACGGGTCTAAGGTCTTGGACGCTGTCTCAAGCTGGCTGAACCTTGGGCGCGACTTCCGGGAAACTCTGCTTCGCTACGCCCTTCTCCGAGAGCTTTCGTCAAACATCGCGCGCATGGTCGATCGCTCAGGGCGAACCGTATTCCCGCATCACTGGTATATGCACCTAATGCGAGACGCTGTGCAGTTGAGTCCAGAACAGTACTTAGGGCCTGATGCTGAGGTCAACCTTACTCGGGAACAGGCAACCCATCTTGTCCTAGCGCTCCTCGGGCGATGCCATGGGCGCTACCTCTCTACCCGGGTCATGGAATCCGCGCTGGACTCCGGACTGTTCTTGGACTTCGACACAGTGGACAGCACACTGAGAGAGACCCCGTTGCACAGGGCGCTCGCGACTGCGATCGACGATATTCGCTCGCTCTCCGGCCTGGACACCGGCGGCACGGCGCAGGAATGGGACAACAACTTGGTCTTCGGCGCGAGCGGGCAGCTCAACCGTCACCAATCCGTGGTGAGAGTAGCCGTTCCCGATATCGCTTGGGCGTGTTCCCACTACGATCGAGTGCGCGACGTCTACGAGGGCCACGTTTGGATGTGCCGGGTGCTGCACGGGATAGTACCGGAAGAGGTCGAAACCTACGTTCGTAGCCCTCTTACCCCGTTAGGCGAGAAGGAGGAAAGAGGTCTGTGGGCGGAGACAATCACGGGCGAGGAGATCCGTCAGCTGTTTGAGCAGCAAGTGAGTCCGTTTGGGGGCCGAGAGCTCGCGGAACGGCTTGGCAAGACTCGCGAGGAGCAGACCGCGGCGCTGAAGGCTCAGCTTGGCGCGGCTTTTGCACACGCGGGTATCGACGCAAAGATACTGGACCGATTCGACGACGCCTTCTACGAAAACATGGTCATTGGCCCGGAGGGGGGGCTGGAGAGCCGAACCCGGAAGCCCTAGGAGTCGCACGCGGCGTGGGCAAGCTTGATACGGTGCGCTGCCGCATGAGCCGTAACCCTATGCCATCCCACCTACGGCGAACCTAGATTGCGGACAAGAGCGGATCCCCAGGCGGCGCGCGATGCGTCCACGGGGCGGACAACGGTGCGTACTCCACGATGCGCGTGACGCCTCCGTATGGCGGCGGGCACGGTGCGATGATACCCACCCGAACGGGAGTCAAGCCTGAATCGCTCCTCTCGGAATCAGTCATAGGCTCCTCAGCGCGTACATGTGGTGGTGCGCGAGCCCGGGAGGGCCCGCGAGCCGCAGGACGTGATCGAGCGGCCACATCGAGTACGGGACCAGCACCCGCGCCATTCGCCGTGCACGCCCGATGGCACCGCCAAGACCTCGCCGCCGGTGGGTTGCTGCTGCTCCATGGGGTTGCGCGCCCTGAGGCGCGGAGTCAATTGAGCGGCCGGACACGAGCCGATCATACCGTTGCAGGACACCCGGCCCCCACGGAGCGTAGCGGCGCGTGGCTTCCTCCGCCCAACCGGCCGACTCAAACAGACGTCTCCACTCCCCATCGGTCCGTTCCCCGACGCCCTGCGAAGGCGCTACGCCTTCGAGAAGGACGAAGCGGCCGTCCGGCGCAAGTACACGCCTGACCTCCTCGAGCGCCCGCAGCACCCTGTCGGGCTTCTCGAGGTGCTGCAGGACGGTGACGCACGTGACGAGCGAGAACGCGGCGTCCTCAAACGGGAGAGCATCGACGGTGGCCTCCATCACCCGCACATCACCATCCTTCGAGAACCTTCTTGCCGCGTCTCTGACCACCGAGCTGGTCACATCGATCGCGTCGACACCGAGCCCGGCTTGCCTGAGCAAGGAGATGACGTCGCCGGTTCCGCAGCCGATATCGAGGGCCCGTCCCCCAGAAGCGAGGGGCTCGGTTGCGCGTCCAAGGAAGCGGCCGAAAGCGCGCAAACGCACCGGCTGGTCGTAGCGGTATAGAACGGCATCCTGGTAGCCGGTGTGGCCCATGCGTGCGTAGCGGCGACCCCAGTTCTCGGGGCCGTGGCTCACGATGCGGGCGGGGCCAGCATTCACGTGAGGCTCCGCCCCGGCCGGGCGTCGGTCATTTTGGAGATAATATTTCTCAACCTTCGAGCCAAGGTAGTCGCAGAACAGTTTCGCGCAGTCTAGCAGATGCCGGGGCGAACACCGGATAGCGGTCTGTGAACCTGCGCCCGAACATCTCCGCTGCCCGCTCACACTCCGCACGGTGCTCTCTGAGCATGTCGACGGTGTGAGCGTCCAGGGCCACGGTGCGCCTTGAGTGCCGGGGACGCTACCTTCCGTTCTTGAGTTGAGCCAGGCCCGATTCCGCCCCTTCCATGAGGAAGCCCAGGTCCGAGTTGTACATGATCAATCGCATTCCCCGGGATCTCCACTCCGAGAGCTTCTCGATGTCGCCCATGTGGATTCCGGGAGCGACCCCGTGCGCGTTCGCCACGTCTATCACGCGCTGGATGGCCTGGACCACATCGGGATGGTCCGTCTGCCCCGGCACGCCCAGGGAAAGGGAGAGGTCTTCCGGGCCGACAAGTGCTGCGTCGACTCCGGGGACGGAGAGGATGTCTTCCAGCCGCTCCACTGCTGCCTTTCGCTCTATCTGGGCGATGGCGAACGTATCTTCGTTCTGGACGCGGATGAACTCCTTCAGGTCGCCGAATTCGTAGTCCGAGTGTGGCGCGTCTGATGACAGTCCCCTGATGCCCACGGGCGGGTACTTCATGTATGAGATGAGCGTGTCCACATCGTCGGGCGACTCCACCCGAGGGAGCATGAGGCCCATCGCTCCGCTGTCCAGATAACCGGCCACCAGGCTGTAGTCCAGGTTCCGGACGCGCACCAGGGGGCACAGGTTCTCCAGTCGTCCCACCCGGAGAAGCTCACGGACCGTCCCCTGGTCGAAGGGACTGTGCTCGCAGTCAACCATGAGGAAGTCGAAGCCCGCCCTCTGGATGATCTGGGCAATCGTCGGGCTCGCCATCTCCTGCACCATCGTGCCGTAGACGATCTCGCCCGCCTTCAGTCGTCGCTTCATGGTGTTTCGCTTCAACGTCGAACTCCTCTCTGAGATGGACAAGACGGTATGCCTGTTTTTGTCACGTGTCCAGTGTTGGCCTCTGCCTCAGGGGGCTGACACCGCCCGGAGTCTCTCATGGCTCAGGCCCGGCAAGATCGTCGCAATCCCACGTTCCGCTGACGGCCAGCAACTTGAATACATTGACAGGGCTTGCATTTTGGGACGAGAATACGCTCCGAAGATGCAGGTGAGCATCTGTCAGCCCCCGCTTTCCCCGGTGTCAAAGGGGGTAACGGGCTGGTCGCGAGGGATGAGCAAGAACACCCGGGAGGTATTGGATGACCCGTTTGCGGATACTGACAGCGCTGGTATTCCTCGCACTCGCGGCTTTCGTGGCTGCGTGCAGTGGCGAAGAAGCCGCAGAGTCGACTCCGGTAATAGAGATACAGACCGTGGTCGTTGTGGCGACGCCCACTACCGTGGCGGTGGCCACACCCGTGCCTGTAAAGAAGGGGGTACCTCAGCCCAAGAATGCTGCGGGGACCATCGTGCTCGCAAGATCCATTATGGAGTGCCCGCAATCCACATATACGGTGGCTTGTGGCTCTTACATAGCGACCTCCTGGGGTGTCGGCGAGGACCTGTTCACCTGGGGATGGCGGGACGACGGGACGATAGACTACGAGGTCGGCCAGCTTGCGGTAGGGTGGGAGATGGCCCCTGATGCCCTGAGCGTGGTGATCGAAACGCGCGACAACGTGCAGTTCCACAAGGGCTGGGGGAAGATGACGGCCGAGGACGTGGCGTTCGGCTACAACCAGGTGAACCCTGCAATCACACCCCACAGCATTGCCGCCAGCGCGTCCTATCTGTCGTCGCTCATGGGCACCAACCGGGCGGTGGCCCTCGACGAGACCCACGTCGAGTTCAAGTTCACCACTGTGGATTCCCACTGGCTCAGCTACATGATGAACACGAACGGCTTTATAGGGATGCTGATCCATCCCAAGAAGGCCTACGATGAGAACGGCGAAGAGTGGTTGAGGGAGAACTACATAGCCACCGGTCCCTTCCAAGTAGAGGAATGGACCAAGGGTGACCGCGCGGTCATGACCCGGTTCGACGACCACTGGGGGTTCACGCCAGAGGTGGACAAGGTCATAGTCCTGGAGATACCGGAGGAGACCTCCAGGGTGGCGGGCATGCAGACGGGCGAGATTGACTCCGCGGAGCTCGGGATACGGCAGGTGCCGGGACTGGTGGCGCAGGGGTTTGCGAAGGCATCGGCGGGCAATGCCAACCAGGCAGGGCTCATCTTCTCCGGCAACCTGTGGGAGACGAAGCACGCAAATACCGGCGAGGACCTGAATACAGCCGGCGCCTCCGTATACGTACACGATATTCCCTGGATCGGGAACCCCTTCAAACTCAACGACGGCAACAACCCGGCGGAGATGGAATGCGCAGACGGAGCAGACCCGCTGGCTGATCCGGCGCAGAGCTGCGGCGACATGGAGCAGGCCAGGCTCGTACGGCAAGCCATTGGCATGGCCATCGACCGGGATACCATCAACGAGGTACTTCTCAGCGGCCTGAGTTGGCCCGTCCACATTCCATACGCGGACGAGAAGAGCGAGTACTGGCAGACGAAGTGGGAGATCTCGTACAACGTGGCGATGGCCAACGAGTACCTGGACAAGGCCGGCTACCCGAGAGGGAGCGACGGCACGAGGTTCGAGATGCCGCTGTTCGCCGAGACCGGACAATATGGCGGCCTGGGCCCGGAGATCGTAGACGCCCTAAGCGGAATGATGGCGAAAATAGGGATCGACTCCCAGGTACAGAAGTACCCGTACGCCATATATCGCCCCGGTCTGGTGGGCCGCACCGCCACGATACCCAGGCTAACGTCCGGCGACGATGCCCAGACCACCTACCCGTTTGACTGGCCGAAGGGATTGGAGGAGAGCAGCCTGTCTAGAGGTGGGTACTGCCTCTGCTACGAGAGCCCGGAGATCAGCAGGATCTTCCTGGCAGTCGCCGCCGAGCCCGACGAGCAGAAGCGGATAGAACTGAGCAACCAGTACTTTGATTACCAGGCCTTCTGGTCGCTCAAGGTAGGCGTGGTTGCCATACCTCTGTTCACGACCTACAACCCCAACTCCATCGAGGAGTGGGCGATGGAGCCCAGCATCTTCCAGACAACGGCCTTCAGGAAGATCGTTCCCGTCGCAAGATAGGCAGGCCAGACTGCAAGACGTACGGTCCCCCCGCCCCCCCATGTACGGGAGGACGGGGGGACTTCGCGCGATGCGGTATGACTTATTCCGTGGGACAGAAAGAGGGCCATGGGCAGGTTTCTGATAAGGCGGATCTACTTCGCCCTCTTCTCGTTGGTTGCCGCTACGATTATCGTTTTTGGCTTGTCGAGGGCGGCGGGGGACCCCCTCCTCCTGTATGCACAGGAGGGAGGAGGGTACGGTCTCAGCCCCGAGCAAAGAGAATACCTTACGAAATACCTCGGATTGGACAAGCCGCTGGTCGTCCAGTACTTCGTGTGGATAGGGAACGCCCTGCGTGGCGACCTTGGTGAGACACTGCTCGACAGGTACCCAGTCTCCAAGCTGATCCGACAGAAACTCGGGGCAACGGCGCAGCTCGCCTTTTCCGCCTGGGCTTTCGCGGTCATCACTGGCGTCCCTCTGGGGATTCTCTCCGCCGCCAGGCGCGGTAGCGGGTGGGACTATATAGGGAGGGTTTTTGCACTATTCGGCCAGGCCCTGCCGCAATTCTGGATCGGCCTGATGGCCATCATCGTCTTTGCCGTCCAACTCGACTGGCTGCCCGCGTTGGGGCGAGGGTATCCCGAGGAGGCCCTGTGGGAGCAGGCGAAGCACTTTGTCTTGCCGGTGATAACGCTGGGATGGCTGGGCTCGGCGACATACCTGCGCCTGACACGTTCGGCCATGCTCGAGGTGCTCGACTCGGAGTTCGTCAAGCTGGCCCGCGCCAAGGGGGTATCGCGCTGGGCGGTCATATGGAAACATACCTTCAGGAATGCCCTGATACCACCCATCACCTACTCAAGTCTTTTCCTCGCCGGTTTCATTACCGGCGCGACGGTAGTCGAGCTAGTCTTTGCCTGGCCAGGAATAGGACGGCTAGCCCTGATGGCCGTTGTCGACAACGACTTTGCGCTGCTGACAGGTATCGTGCTGTTTTTTGCGGGCGCGTACATATTCTTCAACTTGCTTGCCGACATTCTGTATGGGCTGGCTGACCCCAGGATCCGGTACTCGTAGGTAATCTGCAAATGGCCGGACAGATCGTTTCACCCATCTTGGGGCCTGGGCGTACCGGGGCTCTTGCGATACTCGGCAGAGCCTGGTTCGCCTTTCGACGGTGGCCCATCCTGCCCGGCATTGTCCTGTTGGTGTTGGTCGTGACAGGGGTGTTTGCGCCCCTACTGGCCCCACACGACCCCAATCTCCAGGACCTAATGCTGAGGAACGCGCCCCCCGCCTGGTACCCGGATGGGACTTCCGCACATCTGTTAGGGGCGGACCACGTGGGGAGAGATGTGCTCAGCCGCGTCGTCTTCGGCGCCAGAGTGTCGTTGCTGGTTGTGGCCGTCTCTATGACGAGCGGCATTCTGCTCGGTACGGCGGCGGGACTGATTGCCGGTTACTTGGGCGGTCTGGCGGACGAGCTGATAATGCGGACGGTGGATGTGTGGATGGCGTTGCCCTTCGTGCTGATCGCGTTGGTGGCTGTCATCGTAATGGGGCCCAGCCTGGCGCTGATTATGACGCTGCTCGCCATGTTCACCTGGGCTGGCTTCGTCCGCTTCGTCAGGGGCGAGGTTCTCTCCTTGAGGGAACGGGACTACGTTGCCCTGGCGAAGGTAGCGGGGTGTTCGACGACGCGCATTATGCTGTTCCACATCCTGCCGGGCGTCACGAACACCATTATCGTTGTCGCTACCCTCCGCGTGGGGACCCTGATACTGACCGAAGCCACTCTCAGCTTCGTCGGCGCCGGCATCCCGCCGCCGACGCCCGCCTGGGGCCTTATGGTGTCCGAGGAGCGCGCATATATCACCACCGCCTGGTGGAGCGCCTTCTTCCCCGGACTGGCGATCTTCCTTGTGGTGATGTCCCTCAACTTCCTAGGAGACTGGCTGCGAGACCGGCTTGACCCCCGGCTGAGGCAACAAAGCTAGACATCGGCTGAGCCCGGCTTGAGTTCACCACCGTGATTTGCTATCGGCCGGCGGCCAACTCTCCGCGCAACGCCTCGGCGACCAGCTCAGCTTCCCCTTCCTCCAGGGCCACCGGGCCGACACTGATTTCGTCCGAGCTGGGGCCTATGGCAACATGGATGGAAGGATCCATGGCTGCGAGCCGCTCCTGAATGGTCTCGGACGCCGGTCCGGTCCAAGCGGAATCAAAGCTGAAGACCGCCGTGGGGCCCTGACGATTCGGGTTGCCATCCTCGACCACCGCGTGGACTCCCGGGACGCCGCGCCCGGCCTCGACGATCGTGTCGGACCATCGGCGCCATGTCGCCCATTCCGCTTCGTGGTCTATCGAGACGAAGCGGTCCAGCGCGGCAAGCAGGCCGGCTATCTCCTCCTTCGCCACTTTGGAAGGCCGTCCCACAGACGCATACGGCGACATGTTGAGCCTTGCCGCTTCCACCAGATCGGCTCGCCCCGCCAGGATGCCCGTCGACTGCGGGCCGCGGACCCCTTTGCCGCCGGAGTACGTCACGAGGTCGGCGCCGTCCGCTATGTACCGGGTCAGGTTGTCAGCGGGAGGCAGCATCGCAGCTCCGTCCACGATCACGGGAACCTCTCTTGCGTGGGCGATCTCCACCACCTCGCGAAGGGAGAGATCGCACGACAACGTCGGACCGAAGACGTACGCCACAGCCGCGGTGCTCTCGTCGATCGCTCCGGCAAGCTGGTCGCTCAGGCTGCCCTCACCCTTGCCCCATACCTTTAGCTTCGCTCCGGCGATCCGATAGCTGATCTCGTACCCGGTCCGATGCTCTTCGCAGATCAGGATCTCGTCCTTCATTCCGGTCGTGTCCGGGAGCTGGAAGATGCGTTCGGGGTCCGAGCCCGCCATGCAAGCGGCCGCCTGCACCAGGAGGCCGGCCGCCGCGCCCGCCACGACCAGGCCCGC
>SDBU01010758.1_pt1 | contig 10113 bp, 12 predicted proteins | sample 2277071 | NCBI WGS metagenome assembly SDBU01 (sample SAMN10397929, study PRJNA504765) | marine sediment metagenome | isolation source: marine sediment core GS08_GC12, 126 cmbsf | place: Arctic Ocean: Gakkel Ridge, Loki's castle | collected 2008 | reverse complement strand
CTCTTAGACCTTGAGTATTTTTGAATTCTTTATCGCATATATCACAGGATACCATTATAACCTCCGTTATTTTGATTTTGTATTATTTTTAGGGATTGACGTTGATTGTGCTATAATCAGCCGGAACTAGCGACAGTTCAAAAAAGGTCTTGATTTTGGGTTGTGCAATAGAGTCGCTAGGCCCACCATAGTGGACAATAGGGGGAACTGCCAGGGTTTCCTGAGAGAGCCCCTTAACTGATAGCGGAATGCTATAGGTAAGCAGCACCTCGCTGCCAGTAACCGCCACCTCTTTCACAAAGCTCTTGATAAACGCCTTCCTCTCCACGAGCGTGCTTTCGCTGAGAAGACCACGCAGGTCTGCCACGTATTCTGTCACTGTCTCCAGGTCAGCCAGTTCCACCCTCCTATCGGACAGCAGGTTCTCCAACTCCATTCTGCCTATTAGCAGCTGTTCCTGTCGTTGTCTCATTTGCTGGATGCGGGGCGCCAGGTCAGAAAGTTCTATCGTCCCTGTCTCCACAGCATCGTACAGCCTCTCCAGTCGGCGATTGACATTGTCTAGCTCAACAGTAATACCGTCGAGACGCTCACGATGCTCACCAGCGGCAGCGTCCATCTCCTCATTGACCAGCCGTACCAGCTGGCTGAGGTTCTCGTAGGTCAGGATATGCTCCTTGATCTTACCGATTATCAACTCTTCAAACCGGTTACTATTGATGTACTGAGCCGAGCACGAGCCTGCGCCCTTCTTCAGTAGGGTTCCGCACACATAGTAGTGAAACTGTCCCCCCTTGGCATCTTGTCCTACCAGCGACTTGCCACAGTACCCGCACCGGGCTAGACCACTCAGTAAATAATTACTGGCTACTCTCTTTGGATGTATGGCAACAAATGATCGTGCCTGCAACAAAGCCTGCACCTTCTGGAAGGTATCACGGTCAACTACGGCTGGCCACGCATCTTCCACCCGCACCGGTGGCAGACTACGGGCACTAGCCTGGCCCCAAATCAGTGTGCCGGTGTAGACTTCGTTGGTCAGTATCTTATGTATGCTCGTCTTCCCCCAGCTTTTGCCTCTAGATCCGCTGATTCCCTCCCGATTCAATCCTTTGGCAATTTCTACCAATCCTTTGCCTTCGATTACCTCCTGGAAAAGCCGCTGCACTATCCGGGCTTGATGTGTCTCCACCTGGAGTTTGGGACGTTCCCTGCCACCGTCGGCTATCTTTACCTTGCGATATCCATAGGGAGCATAGCTGGCAACGTAGAAGCCACGGGAGGCACTCTCTCTCATTCCTCTGGCCACCTCTTCCCCCAGGTTAGCCGAGTAGAACTCATCCAGGCTCTCAATCATGGCCTCCAGCAGCCTGCCTGTGGGTGTATCCTCAAACGGCTCGGTAATGGAGACCACCTGGACACCTGCCTTACGCAGCATAGTTTTGAAGATAATCGAGTCCTCTCTACTTCTGGCAAAGCGGGAATACTTCCATACCAGTATGAGGTCGAAGGGCCTTGCCTGACGGCGAGCCTGGGCGATCATATCCCGAAAAGCCGGTCTGTCGCTACTCTTACCACTCTCAGCCTCATCAATGAACTCCCTGACCACGTAATGTTCATTCTTTTGGGCATACTCTCTGAGGGCTCGGAGTTGAGCCGAGATGGAAAGGTCGACGTCCTGGCGCTCAGATGAAACCCTGGCATATATAGCTGCTTTCATGATATTCCCTTCCGTTTAATCTTCGCTAAGAAATATTATAAAGGGCAATACTTACAACGCCCGGGGACTATCCTCCGGAGGATTATTACGGCAAGCTCATCCCGAAGTTTAGACTTAGTCGTCGAAAGCTTCGTAAATAGCTTCTCCATGTCAGCGTATTCTCCCCAATCTCTTACCTTGGACTCCCATCTGATAAGTACGTCCTCTACGGTTTGAACATAGTTATTGTCTACATTATCCATAAAGAACGCGCCGTATTTGATAGTAACATTGCCTTTTTCTTCATCTGGCTTGAGTTTGAAGTTATCCTTGATATTAAGGCCGGGAGCTCTCCTACTCCATTGCTCAATTTGAAAGGCAAGTATAGCTATTAAACCTTCGATAACTGTACCGCGGTTCATATCCGATATTTCATTCAAACTGGTATCTCTACCCAGCTCTCTTTCCAAGCGCTCTTTAACCTTTTCTTTCAACATGGTGAATTCCTGCTGAATATTATCCCATGTGGCTAGATAATTCCATAACGGGTAGCGGGGCACGTGCTGTCTTAATGCCGCCCACATGCGGTCATGCTTGAGTTCCTGTGAAATTGCGCCTTCGCCAGTAATCACTGCATCAATTTTTTCAGCAAACTCACACAGGTCGGCATAATGCCTTTCCAAGGCACTGCGCAGTACAGTAGTACGGGCCTCCTTAACCTCCCTTTCTTGTTTCGCCTTCTCGATTTGTCTGCGGACAGTGCGGACGTCAAAGTCGTCAGCCTCAGCAATTTTGGGTGGGGATACTCCGCTCTCATACCGTTTAAGCCATTCATCACGCAGCTCCGGTTTCACCGGCGGTTTTTTTATTCTCTTTGCCATAATGCCCTCCCTTGCAGTTTCAAACTTGTACTTTCATGACCAAGATAGCATATCTTGCAGGTGCTGTCAAGTGCATACTTATGCTCTGGACATAGCTATTATAATGACCTACCATTGATATTATCACAGGATTATTACAATTTGTCAATGCGAAAGATAAAGGTAACAGAAAAACACCAGAACTTATCACCTGAAGCGGAGCAGAAACCCTACCCCACCGAGGGATTGAAAATCTTGGCTAGGATGATTTCGCGGGCTCATTTGGCCAAGCATATAGATACTGACATGAAAAAACAATATCCTTTCCCGCAGTACGTAGAGGACAATAAGACGTTCGGTGAAAACCTACCTTGAACCGGAAGAGATCTCAGCGATGGAGGAGGCGACCGACAACCTCAGAGACAAGTTGCTTATTCGCCTCCTATTCAGGCTTGGCTGCCGTATCAGCGAAGCCCTCAGTTTGAAACCCGAGGACATAGACCCTGCTCAGGCCAACATTAGCATTGTGCATCTTAAGAGTCGTGCCAGATTATGGTGCGGTGAGTGCAGTGCGAGATTGGGGTACAGACAGGCTTTCTGCCCAGCGTGTGGTAAGAAAGTGCAGAAGCCGATCACTCAACAGCATGAACATCGACGACGCCGGTTGTTACCACTGGATAATGAGACCCTTAACCTGATGCGGGAATACATCTACCGGGGCGGTCCTGTTGCCCGAGACGGCAGAACTGTCATTTTTGGAATCAATCGCCACCGGGCATGGCAGATTGTGAGAGATTGTGCCGAAAGAGCCGGATTGCCCAAGCTAATCAATCCCGAGACAGGTAAAGTACACAACGTCAGCCCGCATAGGCTCAGAGACGCCTTTGCCGTTCATGCCGTTAAGAAGGACGATTCCGGAGACGGCCTCAGGTTGCTCCAGGAGCACCTGGGTCACGCTAGTTTTAACACCACCGCCCGTTACCGTAAGGTGGCCGGAGAGGAACATCGTCACTGGTACCGAAAGCTCTGGGAGAAGAGTGAATAATGACATTCCTATTGAAGCCCAAACGGGGTGGTTTTATCAGGCCCTTTGGTTGCGGTTGGTTTATCCGAGAGTTTCTCCTCGGTAATGCCCCGGGAGGTTCTCCGGCGGTTAATCCTGATGCCGGTGCTCCACAGGCCGATATTTTTCACCACTACAAGATGGCTCTCTGCAGGGCCACAGCGCTGGATAGGGCGGTCAGGAAAGAGGAAAAAGACGCCAGGCGCAAGAAACGTACGATTAGTTCGGAAAACATTGAGGGGCTTGTCGGCAGTTACCTGAGGCGAATGCCCTATAAAGCCACGGGGTGTCGATATCACTCCTTTGTGGTGTATTTTTCCACACTCCATAGACTGCGGTGGGTTGAACCCAGTGGTATAGAGGAACCGTCTACCTTTCAGGACAACTATGCTCAGGGTCCTGCAAGAATCTTTTACCGGTTAACACCGGCCGGGCGAGTCGCCACCGATGCCGCTTGGTTAAATCCCCAGCTTGCCCTTTACGGATAACGCATCTTACCCAATTTATTGTAGTCCAGAAATACGTTAGCCGGAGACTTCTTAAGAATAATCATCGGTCAAAAGCAAAGTCAAATAGTCAGGTAATCATAGGTTAAACCAGAGCTGTCGGATGAGATCGGGCCGCTTCTCGCTCTTCTATCAGTCCGTCCATTAACGGCCTCTTTACGCTCGCTAATTAGTCACCTTCTCGCTCCATCGCTATCGCGTTGTCGCAATCGCTATCATCGCTTTTCTACCAATCCGTCCCGTTAACGGTCTCTTTACGCTCGCCAACTAGTCATAATCTCTCTCTGACGCTCCTCGCTCTGACGCTCCTCGCGATGACGCACCTCCCCATTGTATATGATACTGAAAGCGTTATCGCGATAAAGCGTAGTGTGCGATAATGACCGCAGATAGCGAGTCAAATGATAGGACGATGAGAAAGCAAGTTGATACCGGCTGTTTAGTGTAACGGCCTCTTCACGTTCGCCAATTAGTCATAGGTCTTGCGCCATCGCTATTGTACTATCGCAATCGCGCCATCGCTATCCTTGCTCTACCACCAATCCGTACCGTAAACGTTAAAGGTAAGAAGGGACTATAATAGAATCGCCAGGGAGCAGGGTAGTGGCCTCTAAAGTGTTCGTTACTTCAAAGACCCACTTTCGCTGACTACATACACTGATTCAGGCCATGAATGGTGAGGGCGAAGATGTGCGAATAGCCGGCCGGTACAATCACTGGGGAAGATAGGCAGAGCCAGAGCTGTAGGGGGTTTGAGGGGTGCCTTGAATGACAAGTCCAAAGAGGTGCTCTCGAAGGCACAGGGGATGCTTGCATTTTTAGGAAAAACGAGTACGGTGGAACATCTTCTCAGGTTGCTGAGGGATGAGGATAAAGAAACCCGGGGGAATGGGGCAGAGGACTTGGGTTATCTGGGAGGTAGAAACAAGATAGCCGAACGCAAAATTAGGGAAGCTCTTGAAAATGTGGAGGACGGTATTCGGGAAGATGCAGCACATGCACTTGAAATCTTGGAAGAGGAAAAGGAGCGTGAGAGGCTTTGCTCTGAAATCTGGGAAACTTAAATATACTGGAGGTGGTTATGACTAACAATGATAAGAATGGCAGGCAGTGGCCAAGAAACATAAAGGAAGCTGTTGAAAGAATACTCTCTGAATTACCCGAAGAACATAAAGAAATAGCCAGGAATGTGTCAGAATTTAATTATGTGGTCCATTGTCATCATACTTTAGGGCAATATATCAGAAATCAATTTGGTTTGCAGGAAGGTAACCAAGCACTATTAAATGCATGCGGTGCCATTTATCCAGATAATGCGTCATCGATAATTTTATCAGCGGTATGGGAAGCACTTCATGAAGAAGGAGATGTATCTGGTGATGGGGAAGATACATGTAGAGACATCTCTAATGGTGGGGAAAAGTCAGCTAAATGGGAAAACTATAACGTCGGGCAGACCTTTGACACTCTTGATAAACTACTTGCTCTTATGGGATTAGAACATAAAGATTGTAGTAACACAGGACATGGTTGAGGAAAATGAGCCTCTCGTGTGGAGGATAAGAAGAGGAAAAGCAACTCCCTTACGAAGTAATATGATTGATATGCTATTTTGGTAGTTTTGGAGGTAGTCATGACAAATGTGGAGATGGTTATTGATTCTATCTGGGGCTTTGATAGATTATCAAAGGGTGGTTGGCTTAGTGCATGGCTTCTCGCTCACTGCGATGTCGCTCGCTCATCGCCCTCGCTCCATCGCGCTCCCCTATTGCATATAGTACTGCGAGCGATAGCGATACCAGCGATAAAGCAAGGTGTACGATAATGACCGCAGATAGCGAGTCAAATGGTAGGATTATGAGAAAGCAAGTTGATACGTTTATTTTTCCACTATAGTAATTCGTACTATGGCATCACCATTCTTAAGTGCTTTCAGAACATCCATCCCGTCTATTAGCTGCCCAAATACCGAGTGATGATTATCAAGGTGGGGTTGTGGAGTATAAGTGATGAAGTACTGGGAGCCATTCGTATTAGGGCCAGAATTGGCCATTGATAGCGTCCCTGCGACGTGACTATGCTTGGTAAATTCATCGGCGAATTTATAACCTGGGCCACCCGTTCCAGTTCCAGTGGGATCTCCTCCCTGAGCCATAAAATCAGGGATAACCCGGTGGAATGTCGTACCATCATAGAACCCATCACGGGCAAGAAATGCGAAATTGTTCACTGTTACTGGAACATCGCTGGCGAATAGCTCTAGTACAATGTTTCCCTTCTCAGTTTCGATGGTGGCAGTGTATTGCTTACTGGTATCAATTGTCATCGGTGGTGGTTCTGAGTAACTCATAAAATAATATAACCTCAATCTATTATTTACTGGGTACCATTGACCTCGCCCCCAAAAGGATACCACTTTCTATGTTACAGTAAAAGATGGTCCAGCGAGAGTCGAACTACACCTGTACAATGCTCTGTTTCCTCTCTTAAGACACATTTTCGAACAAGTCGCGCTCTCGGCGTCCGTTAGCCGGGGGGTAAGCTCTCATAAACGAATCTCGCTGACCCAAAAACCTTCTAATCAAGAATAATAAATTTCTTCGGGGCGGTCCGCTTCCTCTTTGACTTGCATAACATAGCATAGCATCGTTACGTATCCCGACAGCTGCTTTTGTGGGGCGTATAACTGCATGAATCGGGAAATCTACTTCAGCCAGGCTGGCTAAATCAACGTCTTTGTTCTGCCCGAAATGACGCGGGTCTTGCCCAAAGAATGGCATTAACTTTACCGCTGCTTTTAGTAATTTTCGGGGGAGAACATGAAAGTATAACTTTTGAGGTTGAAAGGCAGAACCAGCCTCAGGGTATCTGGTAGGATCAGCAGCAATCTCAAATGCTTTGACAGTTGCGTTGTGGACGACAACGTGGTCGGGATGACGATAACCACCTATAGGATCATGCGTGATGACTACATCAGGTTTAAGGCTGCGGATTACTTTTACAATGCGCTCGGAAACTTCGCCTAGAGGAGCTACGGCCAATGCCTCTGGATGCTTGTTGTCATCAGTACCAAGCATGCCAGAATCTCGGTATCCAAGATGCACAACACCGGCTAAGCCGAGAATTTTAGCAGCGCAATTCAACTCATCCGAACGTAATTCGCCAAGCGACTCGAACTCCCGCAGTTGGTTAAGGTTATTCATCCCAGCTTCACCGCGTGTGGCACAAATATAGTAGACTTTAACCCCGGCGGCCGCGTAATGCGCCAAGGTACTGCCCAAACCAAACGTCTCATCATCTGGGTGTGCTCCGATAAAACACAATGTTTTCTTTCCTTTCATATTACCCTAAAGAGAGTCAGTCTCTCCCTGAAACAATTTTAATTAGTTTGGGAAGTCTCTGTTAGATTTGGGCTGACAAACTACATTAGCCTCAAGTCGTTCATCCTCAGCCGTTTAGCCATAACTTTACCATTTTCTGTATATCTGTCAAGTTCAGCCCAGAATTTCTTGCTATGGTTGTGTATTCGGGTGTGAACTAGCTCATGCAACACCACATAGTCAATAAGTTCTTTGGGCAGCAATACCAGTTTCATATTCAGGCTGATGTTGTTTTTTTGAGAGCAGCTTCCCCATCGTGTTCTTTGTTCCCTGATGGATACATTATTGCATGTAAATCCGTGTTCTCTAGCTAGATAATATAACCTGTCTGTTAGTCTTTTCTTTGCATCTGCCTTATCAATGGCTTGGAAAGGATCTATGGAAGCCTTCTTCCGATTTTTATTTTGCTCGATTTTCGCTAAGTGCCTTAGAATCCATTCCTTCTTAAGATAGACGAATTCCAAGGCTTTCTTAAAAGAAGTTCGCGTTGGAACAGCTACTCTGGCGCCTTTTGAGGTTCTAACAGAGATGATTACACGCTTGGCTCGTATGCTTTTTTCGAATAATACTGGCCCAATCCCGTCAATGTTGATTGTGTAAGAATTCATCATCAGCTAAAAAAGGGAGAGTCTAACTCTCCCTGAAACAAGGGTTCTGTGCTTTGTCTAGCCTAGCCCAAGTATAACATGAAAACTGGACTCTTTTCGGGGGGGCAGGCCAAGTTGTCTTGCCCCCATAAAGGTTACCACTTCTTGAATTAGATATACAGTCGAACTCCACCTGAAACAAAACAATACTTAGGCGGCTTTCCTTGAAAGATTTGACGTGCATAGTAGACTTGACAGCGGTAATTCAACTGGCTAAAGTGTCCATGCCAGGTTGTGCTTTAAATGCTGACGACGCATAGAAGTTTGAGACGGGGCTTTCCTGAACCGATGTTGATACTGAAGAATGGAAGGGAGGTAATAGAGAGGTAATAAAAAAGAAGACAGGAATAAAACGATACCCCAGCAAATTAACTAAAGAATGAGGAGGAGGAATATGCCAGACTTCACTGAGGGACAATGCCCTAACTATGAAGTGGTGCCACTGAGAAGTAACACTATCGGGGTAATTGCCTGCCAGATGAACCCAAAACGAGACATAGATGTCAATAATCCCAAAAAGGCGCGGAGAGAAAACCTGGATAAAATGCTCTTCATGTGTGATATGGCCAAGGTTCGTGCTTTACAGGCTGCCATGGGGCCGCCAACGGCGGATTTACTGGTCTTCCCCGAGTTTTCCATTACCGGTTACGATGGGACCTGGACAAGGGACGACTGGCAAAAAGTAGCCATCGAGGTACCAGGAGAAGAAACCGAGATCCTGGGCAAGAAGGCCAAGGAGCTCAATTGCTACATCGCCTTCGCCTCTCACACCAAAGACCCTAAGGACTGGCCCGGCCACTACTTCAATACGTCGATGATTATCGATCCCAAGGGGGAGGTTATTCACAAGCACTGGAAGGCTTACCGGGTTACGGGCGGATCTGGTGAGTGGGCGACCACGGCCCATGATGTGCTGGACAAGTTCGTCGAGATGTACGGCTGGGATGCCGTCTGGCCGGTAGCCAGGACGGACATCGGCAACCTGGCCACCTATATCTGCTCTGAGGGCTTTGCCCCAGAGACAGCTAGGACCTTTGCGTTTAAGGGAGCCGAGATATTATGCCGCTGTATTGGTGGTGGTGGTGAGCTAAACAGCGGCAAATACCGACTCCAGTTTCGGGCCGATTGTTCTTTCAGCCTGGTCTACGGCATCTACACTAATGGTGGAAATGGCGGCTCGATGATAGTTAATCCCCTCGGGCAAGTAATGAATGAGATACTGGATAACAACGAACGCGTAGTATGCGCCAGAATCCCAATCGCCCAATACCGGTCTGAGCACTCCAGGCCCCACATCAGGACGGAGATTTATATTCCAGTTATGGAGCAATGGCCGGGGCAGTTTCCGCCAAATATGTACTCGGATTACGGTGTGCCACCTGACATGGCTGATGCCCGCCGACTATGCATGGAACATGCCAGATACTGGAGTTACCCGACGGCGAACCGATGACCTAAGCTGGAAAGCCAACGACAAGGTGTAGCCATCATCTTGCAGGGAAGGGGCAAGAATATTAGCTGCCTCCTTCTGGGTGAGATTACTTTCCCTCAGAGGGAGGCAGTTCTTTAGTATGAGTTTCTTGCTCATTATTAGGTGAATTATTCATTTAGACACATCTTCGTCTGGTGATGTTTCCTGAGTAGGTAATTCTCTAAAGGGTAGCTGTAGAGTCCTCATAATCGATACGGCATTGCGGGGTGCATATCCCTGCCAATGATTGTTAAAAAAGGCGAATAAGAGTTGAGCCTTATTGCCAGCAGCTTTCACTCTATTCGCCAACTCGTTAATTTCTTCAGGTGAATACAGATACTTATAGCGTGTTTCACTATCCCCCTTCCACCACATTTCCTTATTCCTGCCGTGAAAACGAAAGTAAGCCATATCTGCAGTCAAGGGTATTTCTGTTGCTATCGATGACTGGAACTTCGGCTCATCAATATGTACCCAGGAGACATTG
>SDBU01010757.1_pt1 | contig 10113 bp, 20 predicted proteins | sample 2277071 | NCBI WGS metagenome assembly SDBU01 (sample SAMN10397929, study PRJNA504765) | marine sediment metagenome | isolation source: marine sediment core GS08_GC12, 126 cmbsf | place: Arctic Ocean: Gakkel Ridge, Loki's castle | collected 2008 | reverse complement strand
AATAGATATGCAGGAACAGGAAGCAAAACTAAAGACTGAGGCTCAGAAGATTGGGGAGGAGTTATCCGAGATACAGAGAGGGATAAACCAACTCCAACAGAGACAGCAACTCCTAATCAATGAGGCTCTAAAGAATCAGGGAGCATTGGACTTGTTAAAGAATCTCAACGGCACCGAGCCAGAGTAGGTGGAATGTATCCTAACAGATGAAGAGCGGGAGTTGTAGACTCAGGGACCGGGGCAGAGTTTGACGCAGCCTTTAACTGGGTAGAGTTATTCTAAGGAGAGATAGTAGAACGCTATGGTTGCTTTACTTGTGATGATTGTGGATAATGTATTTGGAGGAAGAGATGAGATACTTACTTAAGGTACTATTCGAGGCCGTGGTTGTTACCCTTGTTGTAGGGATTATCTTGGGTATTATACTAACCCTGTTTCTGGATGATATAATCAGGTTATTGGTAGGGTAAATGAAGACTGAAGAGCGGGAAAAAATAACCAGGGAAACTCATCAGGCTTTACTGGGTATCCCAGGAACAGAAGACAAAGGGCTTGTGGGCGACTTCAAGGAACTTAAAAGCGAAGTCCAACAGCACAATATCCAAATAGAGCAGAACCGTCTTGATATTAACACTCTCGGAACAAAGCAAGAAGAACGAAACAAGCCCAGCAAGAAGGTTATTGGAATAGGTATTACTGGTGGTCTATATTATCGCTCTCATAAAAGCCTTCTTTAACTCTGGCTGAAACTATCACCACAGCCCACCAAATCAATTTCTAGCCACTTCAATAGACCGATAAGTATAATTCCCTCTCTGTAAAAGGAGAGGGGCTAAGCCTCTCTTATCAGGCTGATGGGGAGGCCATCAGTGCACCTCCTTTTTGCCACCTCTGGTTAATCGACTGCCGGGGGTGGCTTTTATTTAAGAACCTCTCCCCTTCCAAAAGGGATTTCTTATACCCTATTAGAGTAACACTAATGCTACAGAACTAGAAAAGTAATTTAACCTTTACACGGTATCAATAACTTTAGGCACAAAATAATTCCTTAAAAACACTTGACAGATAGTAGCACAGGTGCTACTATGAGGATAGCACCTTAAAAAACGAAATAGGGATGAGATGCCCCTAGAGTAGAATAAATAGAGTTAATGTCCTGATAGTTGGGCTGGGGAAGGAGAGTCAAATATGAAAGCTACTACACTACACTTGGGCTTTGATGTTCAAGGTATCATCCGAATGTTAGAAGACGTTCCTTACTCTAAACGAGACCTCAGATGGGCTGAGACCCGTACCCAATTTCAGAAGCTCAAGGAGGGAAGTATCATCACCGCATCATCTTGCCCCACATCAAAAGAAGAGTCGCCAGGTGTCTGGGTCTGCCCAGGACACCCAGAGAAGTAAAATAAAAAAATCCCAGCCCTGCTATGAGGACACTAGCCTATAGTATTGAGTTATTAAAGGAAGGTAAATGATAGTAGCAGAGATGATAAAAGTTCAAAAACAGAGAGAACTTACTGATGAGCAGTTTGCCGAGAGCTTGGGAATACACAGGGTGTCGTGGTACAGAAACAAAAGAACTGGGGTAGTTGGTGCTGACATTTTACTAAAAGCATTCGAGGTTTATCCGGAGCTAAGAGTAACATTCCTATCCTCATTCACATATCAATCCGCAGACCTTCACCAGAACGCACAGAATGACCATAGAGCAACTCCCTGGGCTTTATTAGTCTCTCACATCAAGGGGCTATTTGGTAGGGGTAAATAAGGGAAAGGAGAAAGATGCCTAAGATAGAATATGAGGTCAAGAACTTCAACCCGAAAACTATGGCGACCATTGAGCAGGCTGAGTCTATTGTCGCTGAGTATCAGGCTCAGGGGTTTAGCCTCACGCTACGGCAGCTCTACTACCAGTTCGTAGCCAGAGGGCTGATACCTAACACGGAGCGGGACTACAAGCGGATAGGTAACATCGTCAGTGATGCACGGCGGGCGGGGCTGATAGACTGGAACTCAATAGAGGACAGGACTCGCTTTATCCGCAGTCTGAGTAATTGGGACAAGCCCCAAGATATACTAGAAGGGGCAAGGGACGGCTACCACCGTGACCTCTGGGCTACACAGGATAAACGCATTGAGGTCTGGATTGAGAAGGACGCTCTGGTAGGTGTGATTGAGGCGGTCTGTCAGGAGAACGATGTCTCCTTCTTCTCCTGTCGGGGCTATGTCTCGGACTCAGAAATGTGGCGGGCAGCTATGCGGATGCGAAGGTATTTTAACAATGACCAAAAGGTTATCGTCCTGCATCTGGGAGACCACGACCCAAGCGGTATTGATATGACCAGAGATATTGAGGACAGGCTAAATCTATTCTCTCACTTTGCTCTCATTGAGGTCAGGCGTATCGCCCTGACCATGGAGCAGATTGAGGAGCAAGACCCACCGCCTAACCCTGCCAAGATAACCGACTCCCGATACGCTGGCTATGCTGCCGAGTATGGTGATGAGTCGTGGGAGCTGGACGCTCTTGAACCTCAGTATATATCCGACCTTATCCGTGACCAGATACTTGAGGAGAGAGACCCTGACCTATGGGTTGCTGCTATCAATGAGCAAGAGGAAGAACGAGAGCAGATAGCTGGCGTTATAGAGCGGTGGGACAAGTTGGTATGAAAGGAGGGAACCAATGACCGAGCGTGGAGTAATTGAGGAAGCAATCAGGGAATGTATAAAACTATGGGATGAAATAGAGAAGTCGGGTAAGGCTAAGTTTGACTTTCTTTTCAGTCCTGATGGTCAGGTATGGAGAGACAAAGACTATGAGAATAACTGTCCTTTATGTGAGGTTTCCTTTGATAATTGCTCAAACTGTCCCCTCATAGTTCAGTATGGTAAAGGCTGTGACGACCTCGGCTACAGAGGCTCTTCATTGTGTAAGCCATCATTCTTTGAGGCTATAAGGGGCTTGAAGGAGTAAGTAATGGACATAATACTTTTAAGGATGTTAGCTATTACAATACCAGTGGCCGGTGCTATGTTCCTCCTTTACTGGTTCGTAGATTGTATGATGGAGAGAAAATGGCAATCTCCTTGGAGGATGATATTCAATGCTATTAGTTGGATGTGGGAGAAGAAAAAATAATGGATGTATGGTTCTTTCAGCCAATAAGGTTCAAGGATAGCTTAGACTCTCAGGAGGTTCAGGCTATCTTCGGTGTTGAAGACGAAGACTGGATAGCTTATGAAGAGGACACAGATTACTGGGCACTCCGGCTTTTGGTAACTACTTGGTTTGGCGGGAGTTCTATCCCGATGATAAGAAATGGTAAGAGGTGAATAGATAAGGAGGTGTGATATGTATCATTTAGTTGACTTATACGAAGGCAATACAAAAGCTACCTTTGACACTACTGTTGAATTAGTCGCTTATCTCAAAGAAGAAGGTGAACGAGGTAATTTTAGGTGGAGAAGGAAGATACGCTATCTTTAAGGGACAGGAAATAAGCACAGTTCCCTTTTGGGAAAAGGCTTTTGGCAAATCAGTGTTTGCAATAAAAAGGGAGGACTAAATAATGAACTATACTAAAGGGGTGACGACTAGACTATATTTAGGGCATCACGGGTGTGGTTGTTTTATTTTCAAAGAGGATGGTAAGGTTTTTATAGAGTATTGCCCTAAACACAAGGCAGCACCAGATATGTATGAGGCTTTGAAAATGATAACTAGGGGTGAGCGTAGAGACGGCAACTATACTCGGCAAGATGCGATTGCCTTCCTGGGATTGGCTCAAAAAGCCCTAGCCAAAGTTGACAACCCCTCTGCTTTGTGATATGATATAAGCAAGAGGTGGTTATGTTAGAAAAGAAATGCGGTAAGTGCCAGCAGGTTAAGCCAATATCAGAGTTTTATCCACACAAGAGGGATGGTTATCAATCCAACTGTAAGGCTTGTCATCGAGAGGAAGGTAAAATCTATAACCGCACCCCGATGCGGAGGGAATATAACAAGCAGAAATACCAAGAGTGGGTAGATAAGGGCGGACTACAGGCATATAGACAAAAGCCAGAGGTTAAAGAAAAGGTTTTGGCAATAGCTAAAGCTAATCAAAAGAAACGGAGTGGCAAGGTTATACCCCAGCCTTGCGAGGTATGCGGGGCTGGGGATGCTCAAATGCATCATGATAATTACGACAAACCATTAGTAATAAGATGGCTATGTCAGATACATCACACACAGGAACATCTAAAACTGAAAGCTGAGAAGAAATGAGAAATTACTCGCGCTCCCGGGAAAAGATAGAGGGTTGGACTGGACGAAGGAGAAACTATAAGTGTCGTAGTTGTGGCCAGAAGTTCCAGCACGATGGCGGCCAGTTGCCAGAAAGAGAAAGGATATGTGCTAAATGTCGGGGGTAAAATGATATTAGAAAAGAACCCTATGTTAGAGCCTTGTGACAAAATACAAGATGATAGGGCTACTGAAGAATGGGAGCGTGAACATAATGACGGTGAGTGCGAGGTAGAGAAGATGAAGTTTCACCATTTATTAAGGATAGCCCGGAGATTAAAGAAGGGTGGAGTTTCTAAGCACATCCGCCGCCTTTACCTTCTTGCTGTCCTGGAGGGAGCTACCCTTGAACGGACTTCTTGCTGTCCTGGAGGGAGCTATCCTTGAAAGAGAGGGAGGATAATGAACGACCTAGTACCAACTATAGAAATCGGGAAGAAGTATCTGTATAAGATAGAACCAATGGAATTTCAATGTTCTAATTGTGGGATTACCTTTGGGTCTAAAAGCGCAGGGCAAGAAAAGGTAGTTACCGTTCTTGATTTTAGCATAGGCTTTGCCTCCTGCGATGATTGTGGAGGGCTAAATTTGACTGGTGAGGGATGGTATAGCGTTATAGATGAATGGGGTAATGAGTGGGCTGTCCCCTATACCCAGCTAGAAGAAATAAAGGAGGGTAAAAATGCCCCTGTTAAATTATACGACTGGTATTGAAGCAAGCAAAACCGTAGCTGAGATACAAAGTATCCTGTCCAAACATGGAGCGAAGTCTATCTTGGTTGATTACGGAGAGGGCGGCACTAAAGTTCTCACTCAGCAAGGCAGATTAGGCAAGGTGCCAAGAAGGTATATTACTCAAACTCAAGCCGTTCGGGTAGCTTGGCGTATTCTGAAGGATTGGGTGGCAGCTCAAATGGCAATCCTCGAAACTGAGATGGTCAAAATGGAACAGATATTTTTGCCCTATGTGATTACTAAAAACGGAAAAACCCTCTATGAGGTAATGGTTGACCGCCACTTTCATTTAGATATTGGGAAGAGTGATTAGTTTTAAGAAGGAGAAAAGTAAATGCAAAAAGTAACCATCAAAGAAATTTCACCATCTACGGCAGAGAATAAGCCTACCATTATCACTGACGAAACCGGAGCCAAAATGTCGGGATTCCTGACTGAATTAAAGGACTTAAATCCGGGTGATGTAATTGAAGCTGAACTCCAAGTCAAGGGGAAATATACAAATATCATTGAGGTCAAACTGTTAGAGAAATCTACCCAGCCTCCAGATACATCAGAAAAGGTAATGACTACTGAGCTGTGGTCTGAGAAGGACCGAATAACCCGAGCTTCGATTGAGGGGCAGGTAGCTATGAAATGCTACACCGACCTTGTTGTGGCGAAGATTGACGAAATCCCTGTTCTATTACTAGACGCTTTGACAGCCAAAATTAGAGGCTTTATGGGCAGCGGTAATACTCAAACCCAGAAGAAAGCCGAACCACGGAAAGCTGAAGGTGAGCAGGAATTAAGGCAGACCTTTACCAATGGCGTAGATCTGGTAAACTATGCCCTAAAGCAAGGGTGGACTATGCCGGAGATAAAAACCAAGCTAACCATTGAGAAGCCAACAGATATTATAGATGTAGATGAGGCTACTAAAGTTCTGGGATTATAGCAGGCGCCGTGACTTCCGCCGGGCGGCCGACCAATATCTAACTCCGGCGGAGCAGGGGAGATTAATTTGAGAAAGTATCAGATAATAAGGAGGAGAAGATGAGTTTAAGTTGTGGATGTGAATTTAGAGGGGGAATGTCAGTATCACCAGAAATGCTAAAGGAACACTATAAACACACCATTGAAACCTTGCTGTTCTGGGAGATGATAAAGAAGCCAACTGGAAATGAAGAACGGTATAAAATTGACAGTCCTAATATGAGACTTTCACAAGCTAGGATAGATTTTATATCAGCCATTGATGAGCTTTATCCTGAAGCAAATAGCGAGTGATATAGAGCTATGAGTGGAACATCCGGGATAAGCACAAGAGTATCTATAAGGCTTCCTAACGATGTAGGGCTTGACAAACACTAGGGGGCTTCTCCATTTAAGGGCAAACTATTTTAACAAGATGAGTTAAATTATTCTCCGCAACCCACTTGACACCCTACTTTTATTGTGGTAGACTATCTATATGATAACTAGAGATTGGTATTCCACACAACGCAAGTCCACTCGGAACGCTATGCTGATTGAGTATATGCGCACCTCACCAATAGCCACCTATGCCGAAGCGGGGCGTATGTTTGGTGTCAGGCGACAGACAGCCAGGAAACTCTGCTTAAAGTATTGGCGGTGTGATTTCTGCTATCACCAGTTAAACGAATTATGTGCGTGCCGTGAGACTAACGATATCAACAAGCAAGGCTGTCCGGACTGGCAAACAAAGGAATAAATAATGCTTGAACGAGCCTTACAGTATGCTAAAAGTGGCTTTCCAGTCTTTCCTTGCTGCTATCCTGGAGTAGATGGATGTGGCTGCGGGCAAGGACATACCGAACGGAGCATTGGCAAAGTTCCCCTAACCAGGAACGGACTCAAAGATGCCTCAACTGACCCCGCCATAGTTCTTTCATACTGGACTCAATATCCACGAGCAAATATAGGTATTGCTATCCCAGAGAGCTTTTTTGTTTTAGATATAGATATCGAGCATAACGGCTTTAACAGCTTAACGCCATTACAAGAAGCTATTGGATTATTGCCAGAGACACTACAAATCACAACAGGTAGCGGCGGAGTGCATCTCTGGTATAAGACAGACCAGCCTATTAAGAACACTACCCGACTGGGTAGTTATGAGGGAATTGACATCAGAGGAATAGGCGGATATGTGATAAGCCCACCGAGTATTCACAGGAACGGCTTACCCTATAAGAAATCGCCGGTCTGGGATGGCAACATAATGCCAGCTAGTTTAGCATTGATTGAGCTTTGTCTCCAACGGCAACCTTCACAAGAAGAAGCTGGTGAGGAGATGATTACCGAAGGCACACGGAACGACACCTTAACCAGAATGGCAGGGGCAATGAGGCGTAGGGGAGCTTCAGTCAAAGCTATCTATTCTGCGCTATCGGTTCATAATCAAGAACACTGCTCCCCCCCATTAGGCGAGAAAGAAATCAGACAGATAGCAGAAAGCAATGGACGCTATGAGCCAGCCCCCACACATTCTAGCGATAAAACCAGCCATTATCAAGCTAATACAGGCAGGTTTATTAGTTATGATAATGAGTAAAGTATGTGGGTGGGGAGGGGTAATACTTATATTATTTTTAAAGTCCTTTAAGAGGGGATTGACGCCAGGCATAATTGCGTCAATGGCGTCAAAGCTCAAGCATAATTGCGTCAATGGTGGTCAAGGGTGTCAAGGGCGTCAATAAAGTCAAGGGCGTCAAAGGGTAATAATGAGATTAAGTGATACTTTAAGAGAGTTTTTATCTGGTTGTGAGGGTAAAGAAGTAAGCCTCGATTATATTAGGCAGGAACTCAGGATAGACTCCAGCACCCCTGCTTGGCAGGGTGTGCGACAGCAGATGAAGAACCTGGCTGATAAAAATATAGTCAAACCGACGGGTAGAAAGGATGGCACTTTCAAAGTAATTACACAGGTTCATCCAGTTAAAGTTTATGGGAGAGATAGAATACCTGCGGTTCGGTTGATGTTTCCTAGAGTTTATGATAGCCAACAGGAGATGGTTTTTGCTACTGATATTATTTTAAGGCAAGGTGATTTAGTTCTTTTGTCCGGTCAGAGTAATCAAGGTAAGACGGCGCTCTGTTTGAATTTCTGTGCCGAGAATATAGACTCACATCCTGTATTGATGGGGAATGAATATACCACGATTGACCAGGAGCCGGCACCGAGATTTCTACAGAGGCTTGATAATATGGACTGGGTTAGTTGGGCTAATGGCACTGGTGAAGATAGATTTACTCTTCTCCCTGTCTGGGATGATTATGCTGAACATATTGTCCGAGATAATCTGAATATCATAGACTGGATAAACTTAGAAGAACATTATTTGATAAGCAAGGTGATGGCAGATATAAAAAGAGAGCTAGGTAAAGGTATTGGCATTATAGCGATACAGAAAGCAGCAGGGGCTGACGCTGGTAGGGGTGGGCAATTCACTAAAGACTTTGCTGATTGTGAGCTTTTACTGGATGCTTATGGCGATAATGAGGTGATGTTGACTATCGGCAAAGTCAAAGAACCGAAGCATAAAATAATGGGGCGGACATTTGCCTATGGTCTGAATAAAGGAGTTAGGATAGTTAATTTTAGAGAAATTATTAAGTGCCCCGAATGTTTTGGCAAAGGGTGGAGTCATAATCATCCTTGCGATACCTGCGGTAAAACTGGACATATTAATAAGCAGTGAATAATAAAGGAGGATGGTAGAAAATAAAGGTGAAGATTACCGCCCAAAGAAAGGAGGAATAAAAAGAATATTGAAATCAAAGGGGATAGAGGATTGGGAGCAAGGTTCAGAAGAGACAAGGGAGTCTTTAGCTAAAGGTCAAGGGATAACATTCCCTACCGGTGAAGAAGCAATCAACTGGCTTACAGATGGAGGTAGAATGACAGAGATAGATATAAAGGAAGAGATAGCTGAACAATGTTGGTCAATGTACAGAGATGGTTGTCAATACTCTGTCTATTGGGAGATGGATTGGGAAACTCTTGTTGCCCGAACTAACGATGAAATTGGGCAAAGATATGTGGAAGACTGTCGTAAGTCAGCTAACAAAATCCTCTCTCTCAAGGTCTCAGGCATAGCCATCAAAGACCTCTTGAAACTACTGGAAGAGGGTAAGCTGTATGAAGAGGATGATGACCAGAGCTTGCCTTCCAGAGACTATGCCTACAACATTCCAATATCTATCAGGCACTATAACGAGGTGTGTGACAGGTATGAACAGGTTATGCTCCAATCACGCTTCAGAAGAATGAAGAAGGTAGGTGAGGAATGACTGGAGAAAAAGGGCTAAAAAGATTACGAGCAATATCAGGAAATACGCCAACCTTTTATTGTGATAACTGTAGGTGTTGGAGATACAGTCCTTGCGGTTGTATACACCTAATTATGAGTAGATAGACCTATGAATGAGCCAACAAGATTCAAAAACCTTACTCTTGACTGTCCTATCTGTAGAGAGACAAATCCAGTTAATGATATGAACGGCAAGCTAAATCATAGAGTTTTTTGGATGAGTGCTAAGTGCCTAGAACATGGGGAATACACAGCAAGGAATGCTAGGGTTATGGATATGATGATATGACAAATCAAAGTGAGCCGACAAAGGAACAGATGAAGATACTCAGTGATTTCTGTCTTGAAGAACGATTCAGGAGCAAAGTGAAACTTGTCGACTCAGGGTGCTGGGAGTGGCAAGGTGGATTGGCAACTAACGGCTATGGCAGGTTTAACTTAGGAAATGGAAAGTCCGTGCCGGCCCACAGGATAACATACAGTTACTTCCAAGGTGATATTCCTGAAGGGTTAGAGCCAGACCATCTATGCCGTAACAGAAAGTGTGTCAACCCTGACCATTTGGAAGCAGTTACCCGAAGCGAAAACATAATGCGAGGATTACTTCCTGAAACCAATAGGCTAATCCAGCTTAGTAAAACTCACTGTCCTCAAGGACACTCTTACGATGAACAGAATACTTATGTTGACCCACAAGGATTTAGGCAATGCAAGAAGTGTAATACCCTAACTGGGAGACAAGAACGCATCAAGAGGAGGGTAAAATGTTAGAAT
>SDBU01010756.1_pt1 | contig 10115 bp, 7 predicted proteins | sample 2277071 | NCBI WGS metagenome assembly SDBU01 (sample SAMN10397929, study PRJNA504765) | marine sediment metagenome | isolation source: marine sediment core GS08_GC12, 126 cmbsf | place: Arctic Ocean: Gakkel Ridge, Loki's castle | collected 2008 | reverse complement strand
GCTCGACCAGTAAGCTATTACGCACTTTTTAAATGGTGGCTGCTTCTAAGCCAACATCCTGGCTGTCACAGCAATTCAACTTCCTTAAGAACTTAGCAAGACTTCGGGACCTTAGCTGGCGATCTGGGTTGTTTCCCTTTCGACCATGGAGGTTATCCCCCACAGTCTGACTCCTGAGATAGTCTTTACGGTATTCGGAGTTTGGTTGGGGTGAGTAGACTGGTGGTCCCCCATCCCCATTCAGTAGCTCTACCCCCGTAAAGTAGTTAACTCAAGGCTAGCCCTAAAGCTATTTCGGAGAGAACGAGATATCTCCAGGTTTGATTAGACTTTCACTCCTCCCCACAGCTCATCCCCTAACTTTTCAACGTTAGTGGGTTCGGTCCTCCAGGGACTTTTACATCCCTTTCAACCTGGCCATGGGTAGATCACCTGGTTTCGCGTCTACCACCTGCGACTAATTCGCCCTGTTAAGACTCGCTTTCGCTACGGCTGCTCCCCTTAAGGGATTAACCTTGCCACAAACGGTAACTCGCCGGCTCATTATGCAAAAGGCACGCGGTCAGGCATTACGTCTTCCGAAGAACACGTCATAGCCCTCCCACAGCTTGTAGGTGTATGGATTCAGGTACTTTTAACTCCCCTAATAGGGGTGCTTTTCATCGTTCAGTCACCTTACTTTTCACTATCGGTCGTCGAGTAGTACTTAGCCTTGGAGGGTGGACCCCCCAGCTTCACACAGAGTTCCACGAGCTCCGTGCTACTCTGGTACGCCGGCAGTAACGCAGGGCTCTCGCGTTTGCATACAGGACTATCACCTTCTATGGTCGGACTTTCCAGACCGTTCCGCTTGCGATGCCTTTGTAACTGCTTACCGGCGCCCGCAACCCCAGGGAGCAAGCTCCCTGGTTTGGGCTTTTCCGTTTTCGCTCGCCGCTACTAACGGAGTCTCGGTTGATTTCCTTTCCTGCAGGTACTTAGATGTTTCAGTTCCCTGCGTTAGCTTCATCTGGCCTATGCATTCAGCCAGAGATGACAGGAACTGGTTGCCCAGTCCTGACGGGTTTCCCCATTCGGAGATCCCGGGATTAACGGTTGTTAGGCACCTGCCCCGGGCTTATCGCAGCCTACCACGTCCTTCGTCGCCTCTCGACGCCTAGACATCCCCCATACACCCTTAGTAACTTGACCATATCAATCTTTGATTGAGTGTATTGGTCACTTTGCGGCCCCATTCTATACCACTCGGCGTTTTGCTTCGAAAAACAAATATCGGGAATAAAATGGAGGCCGTGCCTAAATAAGCGCTCATATGTGAGAGCTCTTTGTTAGAAAACAAAGAGTCTTTGGGATTTTGTAATCCCACGCATCTGCATATTAACTTGTCAAAGAACTCTTCTTCGCTAAAGCTACGTAGAGCTTCGCCAAAATTTATTCTGCGAAGCTTTAGCGAAGCAGAATGGAGACGATCGGGCTCGAACCGACAACCTCCGGCTTGCAAAGCCGGCGCTCTCCCAGTTGAGCTACGTCCCCGGAACCCGCTTCGCGGAAATCCCAAATACGAAATCCTAAATCCGAAACAATATCAAAATTCAAATTACCCAAATTCAAAACTGCGTTTTGGACATTTGAGCTTCGGACATTCGAATTTGTCTCGGATTTCGATATTCGAATTTCGGATTTCCTTTGGCTCCAAAGCCAAAGGAAGTGGGCCCGGGTAGACTCGAACTACCGACCTCACGCTTATCAGGCGTGCGCTCTAACCAAACTGAGCTACGAGCCCGTAAAACAGCCACAGTTATATACACGTATCGGGCATTAGCCTTGATTGGCTTTAGCGGCCGGTTATATCTATTCAGTTAAAAAAGAGCAATAAAAAAAACCGCTGCTCGAAACTGCCAGCGGTCATTGCAAGCGTTCGCTTATATTACAAGCAGTTTAAAGCAAAAAGGCACAAGTTATCAAGAATCTTCTCAAAGTCCTAATAATCCTTTTCAATAAGGCTGCTATACACAGCAACCGACCCACCTAAAACTGATTCTATACCTATAATGACGGGTAGTCAAGCAATTTTCTTCAACTTTTTTTAATATTTTTTCCGCCTTTTTACAATTTACGGCCGAATAGGGCAAAATGTTCAGCAATTTGGTCAAAAATCGTGTTTTGGGGGATTTTTCTGGGCGGGGGTGGATCTTTCTGCCACAAAGGCATGGAGGCACAAAGGAATAGTTAATCGCTGATTTCGCAGATTAACGCAGAGGAATTGAAATTTTCCCAGAAAAGGTATCGGACACCTTTAATTCACTCAATTGTGGCTTGCACTCAGGTACGGATCAGTTACAATTACGGCTGATGCGTCGCCTTGATTGGTAGAGGGGTAAATAGTGAACAGGCTTTTGTATATTCAGGCTTCTCCAAGAGGTAAACACTCCTATTGTATCGGTGTTGCCGATGCCTTTATTAAAGCATACAAACGAAAATACCCTGATGATAACATAGCAACTTTGAACGTGTTTGATGCATCAATTCCCAATTTTGACGGGCTGGCAGTGCAGGCCAAGTATACGATTTTACACGGCAAGCCACATTCAAAAGAAGAATCGCAAGCTTGGAAAGATGTTGAGAAAGTGATTGAGCAGTTTACCTCTGCTGACAAGTATGTCCTTGCTGTTCCGATGTGGAATTTCAGTATTCCATACCGGCTCAAGCAGTATATCGACATTTTAATTCAGCCGGGTTATACGTTCAGTTATAACGAAGATACTGGATACCAGGGTCTTGTTGTGGGAAAACCAATGTTGGTTGTGTACTCACGCGGTGGCGAGTATGCTGCCGGCAGCGAAGCCGAAGTATTTGACCTGCAAACCAAATACCTCGAGTTGATATTTAAGTTTATAGGTTTTGAGGATATACGCTCGGTGGTTGTTGAGCCAACCTTACAGTCTGGCCCAGATGTTGGAATCGCAAAACGCCAAGAGGCTATTGGAAGAATAAAAGAAATAGCTATTGATTTTTAAACATGCTTTTGAACGATTAAAGGATAAAGCAGTCTGTTTAAGAAAAACTTGATATAGGTTTACGTAAAATGATGAACATATTCGAATATGCGATGCAGATGGAAAAAGATGGTGAGAATTATTATCGCCAGTTAGCTTGGCAAACCGCTAATAAGGGCCTTCAAACTATCCTGACAATGCTCGCAGACGAAGAGGTCAAGCACTACAACGCTATAGAAAAAATGCAAACCACAGAACCGCTTATGGCAGAAGCTACAATCCTGACCGATGCCAGGAATATCTTTGTTCAAATCAAAGAATCCGGCGAAAGTTTTGATTTTGATATCAAGCAAACCGACCTTTACAGAAAAGCCCAGGATATTGAGAAAGAAAGCCAAGATTTCTACACAGAAAAAGCTGACGAGGCTACAGAAGAATATCAGAGAGAACTTTTCCTGAAATTGGCTGATGAAGAAAGGAAACATTATTTCTTATTGGATAATATAATTGAGTTTGTATCCAAGCCGGAGTACTGGCTTGAAAATGCCGAGTTTTTTCATTTGGAAGAATATTGAAAATCATTAATATAAAAAGGGGAACTATAAAATGAGAAACGCAATTAGAAAAAAAATAATAATGCTAAGTATTTTGGTCTTGGTAGTGGTTTTTGCATCGCTGGTTTATTCACACTGTCAAATACCATGTGGGATTTATAATGACCCCGCCCGCTTTGATATGATTGCAGAGCATACGACCACAATTGAAAAGTCGATGAAACAAATAACAAGCTTGTCGAAGCAAGACAAGCCCGATATGAATCAGATCGTTCGCTGGGTTCAGAACAAGGAAACTCACGCTGACGAGTTGAGCCACATCGTTACGTACTACTTTATGGCACAGCGTATAAAGCCTGTTGATAAGACCAAAAGCAAGGTTTACGAAGAGTATGTCAAGAAGCTAACCTTGTTGCACGAGATGCTTGTTTACAGTATGAAAGCCAGGCAGACAACCGACCTTTCAAATGTTGAAAAGCTAAAGACTTTGTCAGCTGAATTTAGGGCCGCATATTTTCAGGCCGATACTCATAAGCATTGAGAGATTTTACTTAGGTAGATGAATAAACTCATGGACGACAATTTGTCGTTTCAGAAGAAGAACGACCTCTCTATTGTTTTATGCGGTCAGGCGGGTCAAGGTATCCAGACTGTCGAATATCTTTTAACAAGGATATTCAAGCTGTCCGGTTATAACGTTTTCGCAACAAAAGAATATATGTCGCGTATTCGTGGCGGTACAAACTCTACTGAAATACGGATATCTTCAAGGTCTGTCGGCGCTTCTGTAAGCCGAATCGATATCCTTATTCCTCTTGGCCAGGGCGCCATCCGCCATGTTGAGAAAAGAATTTCCCCACAGACAATTATTCTGGCAGAAAAAGAGGTTGTCGGTGAAGATTTTGACCAGACCAGGCACAAGTTTATTGATGTGCCGTTTACCAAAACAGCTTCTGATATTGGCAACAAGATTTATTCCAATGTAGTCGCCGTGGGGACAATTGCCGGTTTGTTCGGAGTGGAGCTGCAAACAATCAGCGAATACGTGAAACAGTCTTTTTCTGCAAAGTCTGAGGATGTTGTTCAAAAAAATCTTGCTGCAGCAAAGGAAGGTTTCAATCTTGGTGCCGGGTTAATCAATTCCTCCAAAATTAACATTGATATTCGCAACGATGCCAACATTAAAGACCAAATTCTTTTAAACGGCACCGAGGCTGTAGCTCTTGGAGCCATAGCCGGAGGCTGTGATTTTATATCTTCCTATCCTATGTCTCCATCAACGGGAGTGTTGGCATTTCTTGCCAGGCAAGCGAACGATTTCGGCATAATAGCTGAGCAGGCCGAGGACGAAATCGCCGCAATGAATATGGCTATTGGTGCCTGGTATGCCGGTGCAAGAGCGATGGTTACAACATCAGGTGGAGGCTTTGCCCTTATGACAGAGGGATTGAGCCTGGCTGGTATGCTGGAAAGTCCAATTGTGATTCATCTTGCCCAAAGGCCCGGCCCGGCAACAGGACTTCCCACCAGGACCGAGCAGGCCGACCTTGAGCTTGCACTTTACGCAGGACACGGCGAATTTCCCAGAATAATATTTGCGCCTGGGAAGCTTGAAGATGGTTTCTACCTGACTCAGAAAGCATTTAATTTAGCTGACAAGTACCAGGTGCCGGTTTTTATACTCACCGACCAATATTTCGTGGATTCCTGCTACAACACCGCTTTTCCTGATATGTCAAACATAAATATTGAAAAACACATAGTAAAAACCGAAGTTGACTACGAAAGATATAAATTAACGGCAAATTGCATTTCTCCTCGAGGAATACCTGGATTTGGGCAAGGATTAGTGGTAGTCGACAGTGACGAACATGATGAGGCCGGACACATCACAGAAAACCTTGGTTTAAGAACCAAAATGGTAGACAAGAGACTAAGAAAGTTTGAACTCTTGAAGAAAGAAATAATCCAGCCCGAATTGGTTGGGCCCAAGGGCTATAAGAACCTGGTAGTATGCTGGGGTTCGACTTACAATGTCGTAAAGGAAGCTGTGGAAAATCTCGGCAGAGATGACGTCGCGCTTTTGCACTTCAAACAAGTTTATCCCTTGCCCGATGAGACGATGGATTATCTCCAAAAAGCAGAGAAAACGGTTATCGTTGAGAACAATGCAACCGCTCAATTTACCAGGCTGATAAGACTTAACACAGGAATTGATATTGAAAGTAGAATCCTGAAGTATGACGGCTTGTGTTTTTCTGTCGAAGAATTGACAGAAGAATTGAATCGTCTATTGGATAACGAGTAGAACTATGGAAGCTCAAGATTTTGATATGGGTAACATTGACATTGCGTGGTGTCCGGGCTGCGGCAATTTCCCCATTCTCAAGATACTAAAACAAGCTTTAGCTGAGTTAGAAATTGAACCGACAAATCTTGTGCTGGTTTCAGGTATCGGACAGGCGGCAAAGATTCCTCATTATTTCAAGACCAATTTATTCAATGGATTGCATGGCCGAGCTTTGCCGGCTGCGACGGCAATAAAAGCAGCTAATCCCGCCCTTACTGTAATAGCTGAAAGCGGCGACGGCGATATGTATGGTGAAGGCGGTAATCATTTTTTACACACGATACGCAGAAATCCGGGTATAACCAATATCGTTCATAATAACATGGTTTACGGCCTAACAAAGGGACAAGCTTCACCGACGAGTCAAATGGGTTTTAGAACGCCTGTGCAGGTCAATGGCGTCTTTCTCGAACCATTTAACCCTCTGGCCGTTGCTATTGCTCTGAGCGCCGGTTTTGTCGCAAGGACCTTTGCGGGAGATGATGACCAAACAAAAGAAATCCTTAAAAAAGCGATTAAGTATAAAGGCTATGCTCTGGTTGATATATTTCAGCCTTGTGCCTCATTTAACAAACTTAATACCTATCAATGGTTTAAAGAACACACCTATTATCTTGAAGATTCGCACGACCAATATGACAGAAATGAAGCCTTCAAGAGAGCGACGGAAACAGAAAAATTATCACTGGGAATCTTTTATATAAACCCTGACAAAAAGACTTATGAAGAAAATATCGGCACATATCAGGAAAATCAACAACCTTTGTATGAACGTAAACCGGACATTGGGAAATTGCGTAATCTGATTGAAACATTTAAAATTGCAGATTAGAAAGGCATGAAGGGAATTTTGCCTGGGCAACAGTAAAATTAACAATATGGATGAATAAGATTAAAGGCATGCATGAAAACGATTTTTTATATTAACTGCTAAGATTAAATAACTTTAGCAGTTAACATACACAGTGGTGATTTACACATTTTCAAAATCAGTTCTAATTTGTGTCAAAGATAGTCTTTAGCCACGCGCAGTTTACCCCTTATGGAGGCAGAGTACACCCACCGGGGCGAATTTTTTCATTTTTTTCTTTACTTTTGTTTGGAATTCTGTTAAAATACCTGTATGTTTGCCAGCAGGCAAACGCAACCTGTCCTGAGCACAGTCGAAGGGCATGTCGTAAGCCACAGCGTGGCAAGGTCTTAGAGCCAGCAGCGAGTCCCTGCATGCAGTAGGCAGGGAGCCAGTTTAATCAGTCAAATTTGTTCCTTAATGAATGGTGAATAACTACCAACTACGAACAACCAACTAAATAACTATAAACCACGAACTAATAACCATAAACAACGAACTATGAACAACAAACTACGAACTATAATCAACGAACAACGAACTACCAACTACCAACTTTATTCGACATTTGTCGAATGTTCTCTACAAATCAGACTTTTTATGCAAAACAAAGCCAATTTCCAAAAAGTCAAGTTGAACGTAAGCCCTGTTCATACAAAGGATTATGAAGAAAGGACACTTGGTGAACGCGGGAAAACAAAGCCAATTAAAGCCAATCAAAGCCAATTAAAGCCAATTAAAGCCAATCAAAGCCAATTAAAGCCAATTAAAGCCAATTAAAGCCAATTAAAGCCAATTAAAGCCAATATTATGCCAAAACAAAGCCAAATTCCGAAACGACAAAAACCAATGCAACCCTCTTTACCGCAAAGGATTATGAAAAATACCGCGCTTTCGGGTCCCGACAAAACAAACCCAAACAAAGCCAAACAAACCCAACTTGTCCTGCGTAGCCTCTGGCGAAGCCGGATCAAAAGCAAAGAGGGGAAAATTGTAGACGGAAATTGCGGTTTTTTCTCTCTGTTGTTTTGGTTCTGGGGTGGATGTATTGTATATTTTAATTGGTTAGGTTTGTGCGTTTGCTATCGGACGCGAGTGTTGAAAAATGGATGTATGGATGCGAAATGCAGGCCTCGGCGATAAACTGTCGGCCGAGATTGGTTTGCTGTAAGTTACAGCTTTTAACCCGGAGGAAAAAATATGAAGACTATTGAAATTTCTGAAGAGCTCTCTGACAGACTTAAGGCTTTTGTTGTTGACCCATTCGATGATACGCCGGAGGTTGTTATCGGCCGAGTGTTGGATATAGCAGATAAGGCCAAGAGCAAGTGGATTTCATGGGACGCTGAAGAAGCCGCTGAGCCCGAAGCGGAGCCTCGACCTAAGTCTTCCAAACGACGCACAGGCCAGGAACAAGTTGGCATGGCATTGTAGGACGGGATTTTAGTCCTTAGCGAATACGTGCAATTTTTGTGCCCCAACCAATTGGCGGCCGCGATATGTTTGTCGCGGTTCTCAGCGCTTTCTTCTCATCATCACCGCACCTAAAGCGAGCAGAAAGAGCGTTGCCGGTTCAGGAATCGTCCCCTCAACCACAAGATACGCTTCAAAAATCTCGACCGAAGCAGGTTCCACAATAGGGCCCAAAAGTAGATCATCTGGAACTGGATTCGCTGTAATTTGGCCCTGCCCGTCGAGCATAAAGTCCCATGTTGCCCCATACTTCAAAGCAAAAGGTATCTCAATGTCGAACAGTCCATCAAGAGAGTCAGTATGGGTGTAACAGCTCCCGGAGTCCGGATACATAAAAAACTCAATGAGAGGAAGATACTCGAACAATTGGTCCCCAGGATTAAAAATACCATCTCCATAGGCCAATCCCGCAGATGCAGTCCCAATTACGTGAATTCGCGTTTCTTCGATGCTTAAAAAAGACCTTTCAAAATCAAACGCAACGGTAGGATGGTTCGGATATGGCTCAAGCTCGCCAACAAGCCCGGGCAATTCAATCGTGTATATCGTCGCTGACGCCGCCCCCGTAATGCTCAGTAGCACGACTAAAACGCTTATCGCAACAATTTTACCCATTTTTCTAACCTCGTTTCTGACCTATGCGGTCGTTAAATGTTCCTAATGAAAGCGTCCTTTCCATGCCGCTTGCTGCCGCTACTTAGCTGATTTTCGGCCGCTTTTATTTAGCACTCTAATTATATCTGTGGCTTCGAATACGGTCCCGTCTATCAATTCACCGGTGATAGTCAGCTCGACCTGACCAATGTCGAGAATGTCCTGAACGTCTGAACGGTTGAACCTGGCCATCACAAATTGCTCTTGTTCATTGACCAAGAGCTGCTCACCTTTAATTTGCTCCTCAAGGAAAACGCTGTTGGGGTCGATGTCGGCAACATTGTAATCTTCCGGGAGCCAGAGAAAAGCGGTAATCCATTTACCCTTGCTCGCAAGGTTAATCGTACGTGGGATAATCCTGGCTTCGGCCGGTATCAATGGTCTGTACTCATAAGCACCCATGTCGATTCGGCCGCCGATTACACGCGGCTTGCCGTATAAATCCGTCTCGTTCGGTTCGGGCACATAATTCGGGTCTCCAGCATCGATGCACGGCGAATCCGGCAGCAGATGATAATCATTGTTGTTTGAATCTACAAAACACGGATCTGCGTCAATGTTGCCTTCACCAGGCCAACCACCCTGCACATCCGAGTAAGTAACTGTTGCCAGACCATATATCTGCGGCCCATGTGGAGCAAAATTGCCCCAGAGTATGCAGTTGGTCAGCGTTGGGATGCTTAGATATTGGATCATCCCACCGCCGTAGTATGCCGAGTTCCTGATAAAGGTACAGTTGATTAGTGTGGGTGTGCCTGGGTCACAAAGGGATGGTTGTGGAAATGGCCAAGTTGGATTGTCTGCTGTGTTTTCCATTCCCCCGCCATATCTTGCCGAGTTCATGACAAAGATGCAGTTGATTAATGTCGGGCTGCCACACTTGTTGTACATTCCACCACCAACATCATGGGGACGATCAAACTGTCCTGGGAAGTACATGAAGTTGGCATTTCCACCAGTGATTATTAAACCATCCATTATGGTAGTTGCATCAGTTCCGCTGCCGTTAGCAACATGATAGCTATTCTCGGCCCTGCTCGGATGGTCAAGTAGGTCACAAGGATTGAGCACATCTATATCATTGATATCGTTGCCTCCAATGTCGCCACTAAGGATGGTTTTATAGGTGCCTATATGCTTCTTGTTGGGATCTGCTTCACCAAAACCTGCAAAGCCGCCTTTAATTGCAACACCATTAATAAGTTGAAATGTAGCTTCCCTATCACCAGGCGTCTTAC
>SDBU01010755.1_pt1 | contig 10115 bp, 11 predicted proteins | sample 2277071 | NCBI WGS metagenome assembly SDBU01 (sample SAMN10397929, study PRJNA504765) | marine sediment metagenome | isolation source: marine sediment core GS08_GC12, 126 cmbsf | place: Arctic Ocean: Gakkel Ridge, Loki's castle | collected 2008 | reverse complement strand
TTTATAAAAAAATATTTTATTTAGAAAATATTAAACTATTAGACGATATTAAAATTTTTAAAGTTCAAAAAATAAACTAGTAGGTGAATAATGATCATGAGCTTTCAAATTAAAATCGATTCAGCCCTATGCGATGGTAATGGAACTTGTTATGAAGTCTGTCCATGTGAATGCTTCACAGAACCTTCAGAAGGGAAATGTCATGTAGATGAAGATACTGCAGAAGATTGTACAGGATGCCGGGCATGTGAGACCCAATGTCCAAATGAGGCAATCGAGATAACTGAAGATTAAATAAATTGGGGAATTTTTTTTCCACTTTTTTTTATTATTTGTCAGTACTTGACTAAATAATAATACACCCCTTTCCTATTAATTCTTTAGTTCGACAAAATTTTAAGATGGGCGGGTCAGTATTCATGTAATATTGAAAGGCTCTCAACAAGAAAATCTTGAAGTCTTCTTTAAAATACGCCTTCGGCTCTTTTGTTAACCAATACCTCTTTTTGTGAACAAATAAATTCGCAATTATCCAGAAGTTGTAAAGCAACAGGCTAATAATGAAGTAGAAATTCCGTACGTTCGGGTCAGCGCTGGTCGAATACATTATAAAGGGATTACCTTCTCGATAAGAAATTTCTATCCGCCAACGACCTCCATATTCTTTTCGAGTTTTATAAAATTTGTACTTTTTTTTAGCGCTCGGCGATTGAATGAAGCCATTTGTTGCTAATACGAATATATCCGCTAAAATATCTTTCAGATCCCTGGTTCCGTTGTTATATTGAGCTCTTAGTTTTCCAAAATTAATATTCTTCTTCCCATAAAATGCCGCTTTAAATTTAATGCGTGGATAACCCTTCCCTTTCACGTAATCGTCTTTCATCCCATAAGTTTGAACTCGATCCTTCGGATCTTTCAAGGCGGCTTCTTTCTTTCCCTTTAACTTCTTAGATTCTCTCACGGGGACTATATAGGTGATGTTTTTCCCATCTAAATACTTGAAAATCCATTTTTGATAATATTTCTTGTCCATCGCCGTTAATTCTATCATAAATCCTAAAGATTCGAGGAATTCAATCATTTTCTGCACGAATATTCCTGCTTTTACACCGTTTTTCAGCAGTTCGCTTCCGATCTGTGTTTCCCTTCCTTTTAGAATAATGCCACAAGTATGCCAAATAAGAGCTTTTTTCGTTCCTTTTTCGGCTTTTATGCCGATCACGTAAGGATTGTCCTTCTTTCCGTAATAGAGTTCTTTATGAAAGTCAAAAGCTATCTTCAATTTTCTTGGAATCAATTTTTGCTCCAATAACAAGGGCAATATTTCCTTATAAATATCTAAAAACATTTGGTTTGCTTCTTCCATAGGAAATTTTCTCGCATATTCCCTCATCTGAGAAGGATGGGGTAAAATACGCCCTTTATTCGTTGATTGTTGGGAATTATTTTTCAATAGAATATTTAATTTTCGATTTAATATCTGCGTTCCAGTTCTCTGACTATTCCCTACTAAAGCGTTAAACAGGGTCACGATCGGGAATTCCTCGCTCGAATGACCGTCATACCGTTTCCGTCTCGGCTTGCAATATGACTTAATAATTTTAACCAAAAGATTTTTATTAAACTTCGCACCCATATTTAATTGGGAAAAAGAAGAACTTGAATTTTTCCATAAATAGTTGTTTTTATTGGTCATAAATATAACTATCTCCTTTTTCCTATTTTAATTTAGCGTAGTAAATGAAGAAAGTTATGAATCAATTTTTGTCGGTTGAATCAAGTACTGATTTGTGAATTAAAAAAGATTAAATCAGATTAAAAAATTTTTGGATGAGAGTTTTTTAAAAAATAACTTATAAAACTACTTAAAAAATATAAAAATGAAGTTTAAATCCATCTATTTCTTTTTCTTATTATAAACATACGAAATTAAACTTGAAAATTAAAAGAAATTTAAGATAAAGGGGTTATTATATAAATGAGTTATAAAATTGAAGTTGATATGGAAGCTTGTTCAGGCTGCGGAACTTGTTATGAAGTATGTCCCAGTGAATGTTTTGGAGAAGTAGAAAATGGTAAAACTGTGATAATTGCTGAAAACGAGGCAGATTGTGTTGGTTGCAGAGCATGTGAGACTCAATGTGAAGAAGAATGTATTATTATTACGGAAGAATAAAATGGAGTTAATCCCAACCTACTGTTTGTAATTTCTTATTTTTTTTTTACTTTTTTCAAAGATTTGTGCCTGAGTTGATTAATGCTTTTAATTACCATAATAATATTCTGTCGCAATTTTTACAAGTACCTTCATTCATTTGAACATTAATACAGTTTTCATGATAAAACGCATTACAAGCTTGACATAGATATATTTTTCCAGTATATTCACCAAAATCATATCCACAATATATACATTTACTAGCAAATGAAAAATTATTATTATTAACGTCTACTTCAACTATTTGGGAGGTTTCTGTTAATCCACCTACTCCTGTTGATGGTGTCAAATAATTATCTTGGTGAGACGGGGAAGTTAAATTTTTATCTAGGGGGGTTTGAAAAAACTGTTGTTGAGATTGAGATGAGTCCCACTCAGAAACATATTTAGAAGTTGTTGGTTTTGAAAAACCCATTTTTTGAGCTATTTTTTCATCTAGTATGTTTGTTAAGATTAGAGCAGAAGCATATTTTCCTTTAGCTCCACCTTTCTGTAAATGTGTATGGCTTATCATATGGATAACTTTGCCTCCCATTTTGCCATAATCGAACTCTACTAAAACGGGAGACTCTCCCCATTTATTTTGTAATTCCCAGGAACTTATTAAAACTCTGACAGCTTGATGGTTCATTACTTGAATGGGAAAAGATTTTGTTTCTAACCACCATCTAAATTCATTTTTTTTAGTATTTTTTGCTGATTGTTTTTGCCATTTGCTCTGTTGAATTTCACTCAATACACCATCAAGAAATGGATGATTTGGCTCAAGGATTTGACAAGCAACTACAGCATCAGCAGTTTTCGCTCTATTCCACCGAATGAAACCTGGAAAAATATTTTCAATTATACTCCTAATAGCCCAATCAGTTGTCATTAACCAACCGCCATTTATAACAAAATCTCTGATCTTAGGATGAGATGCATGGGGGAGGGCATTACCAGGACAACCAATCAATATTACATCATATCGAGATAAATTTTCTTTTATAACTTCTTTTTCATTGATCACTTTCTTTAAAAACGCATACATATGCCCAATTACTTTCTTTGGTTTTTCATATCTTCCATTAACTGCAAGAATTTTCCCATGTTTTTCAACAGCTTGTACTATGTCTTTCTTATCGAGTGCTTCCATTTTACGTTTCTTCACTTCTGAATATATATCTTTCCAACTCATCTAATCAGCCTTTAAATAATATTATAAGGAAACTAGCTTTTTTTATAATTATTATAAATAAATTAATATATATAATTTGATTGAAAGTTAAAAAAATGATAAATTTGAAAGATTTAGGTCATCCTTCTGAATTTTGGGAATATTTTGAACAGATTTCTAAAATCCCACGATGTTCCGAACATGAAGAGAAAATAAGAAAATTTATCAAGGCCGAGGCACAGAAATTCGGTTTTATATCTCAAGTTGACAGTACTGGAAACATTGTGGTAAGAATTCCTTCAACATTAACACAGAAATCAAGAGGAGTATTACAATGTCATCTTGATATGGTATGTGAGAAAAATCAATCGATAACACACGATTTTTCAACGGATCCATTGAAATTAAAAATTTATGAGCTTGATAATGAAAATTGGCTTACAGCTGAAGGAACTACTTTAGGCGCTGATAATGGAGTAGGAATATGTTATCTTTTAACACTTATGAAGAAAATTCAAAATAAAGAATTACATTTTGAATCATTAGGATTGGATTTATTATTTACTGTAGATGAAGAACAAGGATTAAGAGGCGCATTTAAAATAGATGATGATTTAATTGATGGAAACTTCTTGATCAATCTGGATTCTGAAGAGGATGATGCTGCAACTATTGGATGCGCTGGAGGAATAGTTACCTTTTATTCTATAAATACTGATAAAGTAAATATAAATGAGTTTAAGGAAAAACTTATTCCAGTTAAAATTTTTGTGTATGGATTAATAGGGGGACACTCTGGAGTAGATATTTACTTAAGAAGAGGAAATGCTTTAAAGATTTTAAGTGAAATACTTTGGAATTTAAATAAAAAGTATCAGATGCATATATGTTCTTTAGATGGTGGAAATAGAACTAATGCAATACCTCGTGAGGCAAGTAGTGTTATTTTTATTGAAGAACGGAACTTTTTAAAAATCAACTATTATATAAATTCACTTTTCAATGATATGAAAATAATTTTTGAGGGCATTGAATTAAATTTAAATTTATCGGTACAGAAGTTAGGGAATTATGAAAAAAATAGTGTTTTATCTAAAAAGGTTCAGGATGAATTGTTAAATATTGTATATCTAATACCTAATGGCCCACTTTCGATGCATCCTAGAATCGATGGCTTAGTGTTTACATCTACTAATTTTGCAGTAATAACAACTAGAGAAAATGACATCGAAATCAAATTAAGTCAAAGAAGTTTAAGTAAATATTTCAAAACGGTAATTTGGGAAAAAATTAAAGCATTGTTAGATTTAAGTGATTTAGAAATAACATTTAAGATTGATACTGAATATCCAGGTTGGATTCCTAATTTTAAATCAAAAATTCTGTCAAAATGTAAAGAGACATATAAAGATTTGTTTATGCATGATCTAAAAATTAAGGCAATTCATGCTGGTTTGGAATGTGGTATTTTAAAAGAAAAATTTCCGCATTTGGAAATGATTTCAATTGGACCTACAATTGTAGGTGCTCACTCCCCTGATGAAAGATTATTAATTAAATCCGTCGCAAAGTTCTGGAAATTCTTGATAAATCTACTTAACAGATTAAATTAAAATTTCCCATTTTCTTTTGAATTATTTAAAAAACTTAATAAATTTGAAATAATATTTATTTCATAACATTATGCAAAAACAACCGTTAGTTAAAGAAACACCAAAGAAAGAAGATATAATTGGTTCTGAAACGGTAATAGAGAAGATCAAAAACAAAACGCCTTGGATTTTTGGTAAATCAATTAGGAAACCTAAAATTCATTTTCCGAAGTTAAAAATACCAAGAATTTCCCTTCCTATGCCTGTAAGATCATTAAGTATAATAGCTATACTTACAATATTATTTGTTCTTCAAACAGGAGTAGTATATCTAATGATCAGAGAACCTCCTGCTTTAGGTTCTAACCAGGCAGGAGACCCTATATTTATATTTAAAGATGTTCATGAAAGTTTTATACTTGAGGGAATTGTTGCTTCAATTTTAATTATTTCTAGTTCAATGGGATTTATATTCCTTTACCAAGCGTCCAAATATGTATATAATAAAAAAATGGCTGTTTGGATATTAACTATTGGAGTTATAATGATATTAATATCCTTTGTTTTACTCCAATATATGTTAGGTTCTAAAACTGGCCAAATTTGAATAAAAAAGTATTCTATCACAAATATTTGCTGTTTTAGAAAAATTAAACTTTCAATTGGGAACTCCATAGAGATATCAGAGTCTAATATAGATGACAATATAGGTATTTGATGATAATTTTTACATAAGCTATTCGTGAAGATGAGAATATTTACTCCATAACTTTGATTTGAATAATATTCTAATTCATAAAAACTCTCTAAAATAAAGTAATTTAATATAAAAATTAGTGATTAAAAGAATAATTTTATAAAATAAAAAAAGAAGAATATTTTGAAAATATAATCTTAATATAGAATTCAATTATTCTACAAATGTTTTATAGGCTGATTCATCGATTAAATTTCCTTTTTCAGCATCAAAATTTGAAGGCTCAATTTTAAAGAGCCATGCTGCAAAAGCATCTTCATTTATCTTTTCAGGTTCATCCATCAAATCTGAATTTACTGCTATAACATTTCCAGATACAGGACTATATATATCTCCAACTGCTTTTGAAGATTCTACGGTGCAATCAATAGGATCGCTTGCAGGTTCATCTCCATCCATTTTAACTTGTTCTAGGGATGCTCCTTCAAGCCCTTCAACATCGACAAAACTTATTTCTCCAAGTTGTTCTGCTGCAAAAGGTGTAACTCCTACCTCTTTAGTTTCATCATCAAACCATTGGTGTGTTTTAGTAAACCATTTAGTCATTTATACCAAACTCTTAATTAATTATTTTATTGAATTGTAATTATATTGAATTAAATGATATATTTTATTAATGAAGATATAAATTAAAATGTTATTTAAGATTTAATTAAATTGAGATCTAAAGATAACATGGAATTTAAACCTAAAGAACAATTGGATTTTTATTTTGAATTTAAGGATTGGTATTTTAAAATTATTAATGATTTCAATTTTGATTATAATAAAGATTATAGAGCTAGAGAATACTTATCAAAAGTTTTAGACTTAAAAGCTAAAGAATGGCATCTTGACGAAATAATTCTCTCGTTTCAAAAAAGAATACAAGAAAAATCTAATATTTTTATCTATGGATGTGGTCCGTCTTTAGAAGTAACTGTAGATTATATAATAGAAAATTTAGGGATGAGTATTTTTGGAAAAAGTATTAATTTAGCAGCGGACGGTGCTGCGGTTTTTTTAAAAGAAAAATTAATTCCAGTAGATGCCATTTTTACAGATTTAGACGGAATTACTAGTAGTGAATTTAATTATCCCGATTTTCTAATCATTCATGCTCATGGAGATAACATCAAAAAAATTAGATCCTTTAAGCAAAACATTATTAAATTTCAGAATCTTATTGGTACAACGCAAGTAGAACCAAATAAGAATGTAATTAATCCAGGAGGATTTACAGATGGGGATAGAATTCTTTTCTTTTTACGAACCATGTTAGCACCATTCAATAAATTATATTTAATAGGTATGGATTTCAAAAATATAATTGGAAAGTATTCTAAACTAAGTATAAAAAAAGATCAAGAAGGAAGCTTTATCAAACAAAAGAAACTCCGGTACGCAGTTGAATTAATCAAATGGATCAGAAATAAGATAGTAAATGAATTTATTTTTGTCAATTCTCAAATAAGGCTCAATAATTTTAATAATCTTTCAGTTGAAGAATTTGTTGATAATTATAAATGATAGATTTAAATTTTATGATCTTGAATCCCGGAGGAGGTTATTTTAAAAGTTAATCTCCTTTCAGGAAGCTCAAGAGAATTTACCAATTGGACGTATCTTTGATTTTCATCTTTATATTCTAAAAATATATATTCTGAAAAGTAATGATTTAGGATTTGATTTCCTACAGGAATAACAGGAGTCCAATATTTTTCACTTAGATTTGAAGTGACCTGAGCTAAAGCTATAGTAATCAAATTATATTTACGAGTAAATCTATTTATTAATTCTAAAATTTTCATAAATCTCATTTTTGCAATATTAACAGAGACTAATTGGTCCGCTATTTCTGAATTGTAATGATTATTTATGGTATCAATTATCAACACGCCATTCTGACTTTTTTCGATGAATTTTTCAAAATTTTTTAAGGAAAGAAGGAAAGCAGAATTACTCATAATTTTAGAAACCAAAATGTAATCAAACTTTTCTACGTTTTCAAAACCAGCATTTAAAGCTAATTCTTTTAACCGTTCTGGGCGAAAAGTATTTTCTGTATCAAAATAATAAACATTTAAGCTATGATTACCAATTCCCTTTAGATTAAAAAAACATTTAAATGCTTGGATGCATAATTGATGGGCAATTTGAGTTTTTCCGGTTCCATGAGCTCCAAATATCAGATAATTTCTTCCCGGACAGAATCCTCCCCCTAAAATTTCATTAAAATTTTTTGATCCCGAGTTTAATTTAAGAATAATATTTTTAATTTCTTGAAATTCAAGTACTACAATTTTTGGGATTGTAATTTGATGTTTCTTAACCTTAAGGATCTCGTCTATTTCCAAAACTATCAATTAATTCTATTTTATAAAATTTTTATTCAATTTTATTAATTTAAGTTTATACGATATATTATTTAATTTCTTTATTAAAAAACGTAAAATTAATTTTAGAATGATCATGAAAAATATTATCATACTTATTCGAATTATGTCATTCTACCTTCAATGGAAAAATTTATTAATAATATTAAAAAAGTAGAAAAAATTGAAAAAAAAAAAAGAAGTCTGTCCTTATTGTGGGAAGAGTTTTGCATATTTATCGCGTCATAAATGTAAGATTAAAGAACATATTGAAGGTCCTATCGATGAAAAATCAGATATTGAAAGAAGAATTGAAAGGATTGAAGAAAAGAGAAAAAAATTCAAGCGAACCTTACGAAAAGACGAAAAATCAATTCTAAATATAATCAATCAAGAGAAAGACATTTTGTTCGACGATCTATTAAAACTAAGTAATATTGAACAAAATCATCTGGAAGAGATCTTAGATCTATTATCACTACAATCAAAAATTAAAATGAGAAGAGAATTAGTTGAAGCATCATGGACTAAGCATATTTTTTCAATTACACGAATTGATTTAAAAACAGAAGATCTAAAAGTAGATAAAAATAGAAAAGATTTCATTTGGAACATGTTTTCTCGCCAACCCTGTTTTATATGTCCTTTCCGAGATAAATGTAATGAAACTAATTTAGATCAGTTTAATCCTAAATTTTGCATATGGCTCACAGAATGGTTTGAAACGAAATCAAGAGGAGAAGAATACATTATAAATTTCGATGAAATAAAATCACAATTACGTGATAAATGATTTATATTTTCTTTAATCCGATGATGTAAATCTCGTTACTTTTTTTTTGTGAAGATTTTGGTTTGTAAGATTTTAAGAATTTGAATTCCTTTTTCATTACTTTAAGTAATAGGAAAGAAAAACTAATTATATTAATTTACGCTTTTAATTCACCCCCGTGTCTTTAGTGTAATAAACCATTCCAAGAATAGCATTTAAAAGATATAGCGTTTTCCTTAAAAATTTTGTATAGTATTGAAATAAATGTTATTTTTTCGTTATTATTCAAATATGGAATAAAAAGTTGTAAAATGATAAACTCTTGGTTGCTGAATAAATTTTTTATAGCATTACATCATTGCTCTCCCAACTCCTTAGAGATATTAAGTCTTTTTTCTAAGACAAATAAGATACATTTCGTTGCTTCTCTTTTTAGAAGATTGAGGTTTATAACTTTTAACAATTCGAAACTCACTTTTGGCTTTTCTGATGAATTCTGGTAAATTCTTTCCTAAAAAGTATTTAATTACCAGATTACCTTTAAATTTTAAGAATTTAATAGATATATCAAAAACCTTATAGCAAAGATTAATTTGTTTTATATGATCGGTAAACTTATTCCCTATTTTATTTACTGAAGCATCTGATAAGATTAAATCTAATTTGCTTTGAAAGAATTCAGCGAGATATTTCTGAAATTCCGGTTTAGTTATATCAGATTTAATAATTTTAATGTTTTCGATAGGATATACTTTTTTTAGATCAACTCCCATAATTTTATAATGATCTCTGTTATAAAATTGATCTTTATAGATATTTAAGTTTTTTTCAGCGAATTTTTTTGAAACTTGAAGCCAGGAACCTGGAGCACACCCTAAATCTAAAATATAAAATGCTCTTTTAAAAAGGTCAAATCTTTTTCCAATCTCTAAGAGTTTATAGGCTGATCTCGCACGATATCCTTCTAGTTTGGCTCGTTTATAATGAGGATCTTTTTTATGTGCATTAGACTTATTAGACAAAGCGATTCCAATTTATTTTAATGTATTTTCAATAAATATTGTTTAATATTTTCAACATTTAAGTTTGTTTTAATCGATAAAAAATCGAAATGGGTTCTTGAACAAGCATACCCCTTTTCTTTAATACCATTGATGAGTTTTTCTAATTTTGGTATCATCGGGATTTTTAAAATCTGACATAATTTATGTATATTATAATATGAAATTGGCATACTAATTTCTTCTTTAATAATATTTAATA
>SDBU01010754.1_pt1 | contig 10115 bp, 11 predicted proteins | sample 2277071 | NCBI WGS metagenome assembly SDBU01 (sample SAMN10397929, study PRJNA504765) | marine sediment metagenome | isolation source: marine sediment core GS08_GC12, 126 cmbsf | place: Arctic Ocean: Gakkel Ridge, Loki's castle | collected 2008 | reverse complement strand
CTGGGGGGCATTGCAGGTAAGGGATGGGACGAGGCCACCCCACCCTGCGATTCATCCCCACAGCAAGCTGTGGGGTATTCTCGCTGGAATTTTATAAAAGGCCGGCACATCGATATACAATCGGTATAATTCTCTTGAACAATTCCTTCCATTATGTCAAAGCTCCTCATGCCACCAACCAGGATTATGGGAACACTGACAACTTTTCTTAACTCTTTGGCCCACCCCGCATAGTAGGCTTCTCCTTCTCTGAATTTTACGTCCTTTCTCATATGATTTTCCCTTATCTTCTCCAAACCCTCGCTGACTTCAATGGCATCTATCCCGCTGGCAGACAGTTCTTGAGCAACCCGGCAGCCCCCCTCAAGAGTTAGCCCGTCTTCAACCGTATCCTGGACTCCCAGTTTAATCAGCAAGGGATAGTCTGGACCCACGGCTTTCCTAATCGTATTTGTGACCTGCACATGAAATCGCATTCTATTTTCCAGGTTTCCTCCCCACTGGTCAGTTCTCTGATTGGAACGGGGGGAGAGGAATTGCGGGAATAGATAACTGTGCGCCGCATGAAGTTGCACGGCGTCAAACCCTGCCTCTCTAGCCCTTCTTGCTGCTTGACCAAAAGCATCTATTATCCCCTCAATCTCTGCCGTACTCATTTCCCGGTGTAATTCCCTAAAATAGGTGTCGTTCTCAACAAGGGAAGGTGCAAGCGGGGTCTCCCCTCTAGCCTTGAGAGCCAGTGAATTTCTCCCGCAATGTGCCAGTTGCATTGCAATCTTGGCATTGTATTCATGAGCCTTGTCAGCCAGTTTCTTCAATCCGGGGATGCACTTATCACTATCTATGGCAGTCTGATGTAAGAAAGTCTGCCCATTCCTGTGAACGTAGGCAAACCCGGTTATTATCAAACCGACCCCACCTTGAGCCAGCCTGAAGTATAGCTCAACAGTCTTATCCGTGATGTCCCCCCGCTCAGTAGAACAAGCGTCATAAGTTGCCGACCTTACAAATCTATTCTTCAACCGCATACCGTGGATTTCTATTGGCTCAAATAGAATGGACATGACTCAAAACCGCATCCTAAACTAGCCAGATGTGAGTAGATTCTTGACCATATAGTTTCCCTGTGAACTATAGCCAAACTCAGTGCGGTAATATGCTTTAGCCCCGGTGCCGCTTAGGACTACCATCCACTGCGCTTGAAACTCTTCACTGGCAATTCGCTCGGCTTCCCTCAGCAGCGCCTTGCCTGAACCCTTATGCTGAGCCGCCTCCAACCTCTGTTCACTCAGAGGAACCTCAGGGCCATAAACGTGTAGTTCACGTATCAGGGCTAATTTCCCGTTAATCTCCGGTTCCAGCACATCTATGGGCTTAGACTGAATCCTCATCCGCAACAAGCCGAATAGCGTTTCATTTTCATCCTCAATGGACAGAAAAATTTCCCTACCCCCGGAGGCTTCATAATCCATCCTAACCATCTTGGGTTCGCCTATCGCCCAGCCAGCCTGTAACCGGTGACCATACTCCCGACACCTGATGCACCTGCATTCAAGAGCCTGCTGCTTCATTCGCTGCTTGACCACACTCCGCAGCGAATCCTTCAAACCACCCACAATGAACTTTGCTGGAATGTCACGCAGCACCCTTGAGATTCTGACATACTTGGGCACGACGGACTTGATATCGCAAATCAACTTAATCATAGTCTCATCATCATAGGGCTGGTAGCGCCCATCTCTCCACCATTTCTCTAGCTCAGTGCCCTCCACTACCATCGTCGGATAAAGCTTCAGACCATCTGGTCTAAAGAAGGAGTCATCAAACAGCCTTCGGAATAGCTCTAAATCCGCTTCCGGGGTTGCGCCGGGTAGCCCTGGCATCCAGTGGTAGTGCACCTTGAAGCCGTGCTCCCTAAGCACTGTAGTAGCATCAACCACATCCTTAACCGTGTGCCCTCTTCTCACCAGATGATAGATTTCCTCGTCCAAGGTCTGAACCCCAAGCTCCACTCTGGTAGTGCCAAACTCAAGCATCCTCTCTACCTCTTCTTGATGACACCAATCAGGTCTGGTCTCGATACATAAGCCGGTGCAGCGGTGCCTTGCCGTTTCGTTAGCCTGCTTCGCCTCCTCTAAGGTGGACGACTCCTCACCATTCAGGGCGTCATAGCAGTCCTTAATAAACTGGTATTGATAATCCTTGGGGTAAGCCAGGAAGGTACCGCCCATAACTATCAGCTCAACCTTATCCGTGGGGTGTCCCATTTCCGATAGAACCTTTAGCCTGAGCTTAATCTGCTTCCTGGCATCAAAATCGCAGCGTATTGCCCGGAGTACCGCCGGTGATTCTGGAGTATAGCTTTGAGGCGTAGCCATATAAGTCGGGCAATAGATGCATTGCCCGGGACATTTCATCGGCTGGGTCATTACCGCCACCGGGGTTACCCCGGATATAGTCCTTGTAAATTTCTTCATATTGTGTCATAAACAGTTTAGCAGACTCTAGCAACAAACAGAAGTCACCTGAAGAGATAGAGAGGCTATACCCCTCTTTCAAAAAACCTCTTCCGCCTCTCTGTACTATAGAGTAGTATTGAAAGGGAATAAAAAGGGGCGAAGCCCCTTTTAAAAATCTTTCCCCTTCCCCTTGAGGGGAAGGGGACAAAGGGGATAGGGTGACCAGAGATATATTTGACCAGATAGCCCCCGGCTGGTATAGCTTCCGGCACTGGTCTATATTCCGTAACGAACTGGAAGCGCTGGCACACCGGTGGCAGGTGGGCAAACTGGTTAACATTGGCTGTGCTCATGGTCCAGACTTTTTGCCCTTCAGCAAAGCATTTGAACTTTATGGGGTGGACTTCTCCACCGAGATGCTAAGGTTTGCCCGAAAATACTCTCAGAAGTTCAATTTTGTCGTCAACCTATCGCTAGCTGATATCAGCCACCTTCCCTTTTCTGATGAAACCTTTGACTGGGCAATCTCAGTAGCCACCTACCACCATATCAGGAGTAAAGAGGAAAGGTTAAAGGCGCTTCAGGAGTTAAGGCGAGTATTAAAGCCAGGTGGTGAAGCCTTTATTACTGTGTGGAACCGCCGGCAACCCATGTTCTGGTTCAGTGGCAAGGAGGTATCTGTGCCGTGGCGGAAGCGGGGTAAGACCCTGTATCGCTATTATTACCTGTTCTCCTATCACGAGCTAGAAAAACTAGCCAAGAAGGCTGGCTTTCAGGTGCTCAAAACCTTCCCCGAAAGCTCCTACCGCTTCCCGATAAAGTTCTTTTCCAGAAATATCTGCCTGCTGGTGCGGAAAGGCGATTAGGTTATTCCTGGAAGTAGTTCGTTTTCCTAACTTTCAAATGTCTTGGTGTAATTTATAAGCTCGCTACGGCGGAAGCCTAGCCGCTCAAAGAAACGCCGTAGCTCGGTATTACGTTCACTAAGGACAGAGCGTATGGTGGTAACCCCTTCAGCGTGACAGTGGCCCACTAGCGCATTAACTAATCTGCTGGCAATGCCACGCCGCTGATAGTCAGGGTCAACAACTAGAGCGTGAAGGACGGCCACTTCAATAAACGGTACGCCCACATACGTCAGCCGAGCCAGGATAAAGCCAACTAGCTGACCATCAACTTCAGAAACAAAACTCAAGTCAAGCGCTCCTCCAGGGTCAACGGCGACCATATCTCTATAGGTAATAAGACCCTTCCCCCCAGCGATTTTTCTGTCAATAGTTAGAACGGCATCAATATCACTACGCGCCATACGCCGAATATCTACTGTCCCCTTTTCCACCGAGTTCATTATGAGCACCTCCTATATTACTTTTGTCCAGAACAGCCTATCGCTTTTCAACGTGTGTCGTATTATAACGGTTTGTTTATTTTTGTCAATATTGCGCCGAATGTCAATAGCCAACCTCCTGTTGCCCTGAAAAGGAGCAGGATAACCGCTTCCCAATAGAGTTTTTCAAGAAATATCTGCCTGCTGGTGAGAAAGGGTAATTAGAGCCGTTTTATTCCAGCATTTGCCTGAGTTTCATAGCAACTACGCCCAAGATAAAACACGCAGCTGCCAGTGCCCATAAACCCACGAAATCAAACGCTGGTGTCTCACCAATGGGTCCGGTGCTTATATAACCCCACATTGATCCTAGCAGATTCACCCAGCCAAAAATAAACAGTGTCCAAGCAGTTATTGATGCTAGAGCTTTGAATACAGGTGGCATTTCTCCCTCCTTTTAGTCTTGGAGAACCTCGTTTACGATTATTATAACACTGATTGCCAACTACGTGCTTACTATGAGACTATTTATCAACCTCACCCCCTTAATCCCCCTTAGAAAGGGGGAGGTATTAGTTTTGAGGGGGTCTCAACCTTTAATCCACCCCCTTTAACTAAGGAGAAGAGGAAAGAGCTTTTAGAGAGGGGCTTTGCCCTCCCTCTTATCTACACTCCCCCCTTACCTTAGTAAGGGGAGGGGGCAGGGGATAGGTTGCTAAACATTCTCTTTATAGCTATACTGACAAAGTTACCACCCAAAACTACAACGAGCCTAACCGCAAAAGTACTGGAAAGTAAACGGAGAAATGGTATGAGTAAGAACAGGAGGTTTTCCGGAATGGTTATCCCAACAATAATAATGGGCGTAATTGCCATTGTCTTTCTCTTCATTGGCTACCAAAAAGGGGGCGGGGAACATATCCTCGGTCTAAAATCAGCCGGGAATTTGCTACTGCAGATTATCCCTTTACTAATTTTCGCCTTCATAGTAGCCGGTATGATTCAAGTTCTTGTTCCTGCCGAAATGGTATCCAAATGGGTGGGTGCCGAATCTGGCTTCCGGGGTATCTTGATTGGCACGGTTGTTGGTGGTTTTATGCCCGGTGGTCCCTACATTAGTTTGCCTGTTGCCGCTGGACTTTTGCGGGTAGGGGCAAGTGTAGGCACCATGGTAGCACTCTTGACCGGATGGTCATTATGGGCATTTACTCGGCTGCCGCTGGAGGTAGGTATAATGGGCTGGAAATTCACGCTAATTCGCCTTGCCTGCACATTTTTCTTCCCGCCGATAGCCGGGCTGCTGGCTAATCTACTCTTTTCGCGTACCAGCGTTATTTGAGTAGTGACATACGGGAAGGAGGGAAGTCAGTCATGATGGTCAAAATAACCTGCCCCAAATGCGACACTGAGGGAAGTTTCACCCTGGCTGAGTCAACCTACCAGGGTCCGTACCGGTGCTGGAAATGTAGAGAGCTCTACACCATTAGACTGGAAAATAACGAGCTTAAGTCCTTTGAACCCCTTAGTCAGGAGGAATTTGAAAGACAGCAGGAGATTGAAGCCCTGAAGGCCAAGTTCAAACAGCACTAACCGATAGGGGCATATTGGCTTTCACCAAGGTCTGCTTGTCTTCAGTCTGCCTAATAATCAAATAAGGAGGGTATCATGCCAGTAGTTATCATTGAAATGTGGGAAGGACGCACCGTTGAGCAAAAGAAGCAGCTCGCGGAGGGGATAACTTCTGCGTTCGTAAAAATCGGTGTTCCTCCAGAAGTGCTCCATATTATCATGAAGGATAACCCCAAACATAACTGGGCTACTGGTGGGAAGCTTGCCTCTGAAAAGTAGTTGCTTTCTCTGACGGTAGTAAGCTATAATAAGCGCTGTTAAAAAAGAAAGGATTACCAAAATGCCATCGTATGCCTTTTTTCATAATGAGTTTGTCCCTTTATCCCAAGCCAAGATAGGTGTTATGACCCACTGCCTTCACTACGGCACCGCTATCTTTGAGGGCATCAGGGGTAACTGGAATAGCCAGCAAAAACAGATTTACCTCTTCCGCCTTGGAGAACACTACCAACGGCTGTACAAAGGCTGCCACATCTTAAAGATTAGCCTACCATATACCATAGATAAGCTATGCCAGATAACCGTTGAACTGGTAGCCAGATGCGGTTTTGAAGAGGATATATATATCCGTCCTCTGGCTTACAAGAGCTCTGAGTCCTTAGGTGTTCGCCTCCATGACCTGAATGAAGATTTTCTAGCCTTTGTTATTCCCTGGGGACCATATCTCGATGTCGATAAAGCCAGGTGTGCCGTTTCCTCATGGCGGCGCCCTGAGGAAACCCCCCGGGCTAAGATTACTGGGTTTTATGTCAATAATGCCCTGGCGAAAACGGAAGCTATAGAGAATGGCTTTGACGAGGCAATCATGCTTACCTCAGACGGTTATATCTCTGAAGGCAGCGGCGAGAATATTTTTCTGGTCATAAATGGCAAGTTAGTCACCCCAGCCAGTTATGATAATTTTCTTATGGGTATTACCCGTGATACGGTGATAAAACTGGCACAAGATGAACTCGGCATAGAAACGATGGAGAGACATGTTGACCGCAACGAGCTTTACACTGCTGAGGAATGCTTCTTTACCGGCACTGCCGCCCACATAACGCCAATAGCCGAAATAGACCGCCGTAAGATAGGCAACGGCGAAATTGGTGAGGTAACAGGTAAATTACAAGAAATCTACTCCCAGGTGATACGAGGCAACCACCCCAAATACCTTGATTGGTGCACTCCCGCCTACAAAAAGTAAAGCAGCACTTAAATGGGAATTATAAAAGAGGTAAGCTACTCCCCCGTCTGGCCCACTGCTAGCGACTTCAATAAACAGATGACCCGACAGCTTTCCTCCAGGGTAGTGGTGCAATTATGGGCTTCATCGAGTAGCTGCCCAACGGCAAAGCTGCCATGACCATGAACCGTAATAACTCGGCACTGCCTTAATGCCTGAGCAATTATATCAGCCAGCCCCCCAGGTCTGACCTCCATGTGCCAGCCGAGGACTGGAACGTGACCTATTATAGATAAACCCTCAGCATCATTAGGGACAATCTCAGTTTCAGTTAGTGACAGAGCAATGGCATGAGGCGGATGGGCATGAACAATGGCTAATGCCGGGGTTTGCTGATAAATAGCCCGATGAACAGCTAATTCAGTTGAAGCCAGTGGTGTATTCCGGTCATTCTTATTTATCCCGGTCTCAATCAAGTCATGCTCCTCTAGACAACCAAGACGGCTACTGCGGCGAGTAATGACCATCCGCTCTCCCAACCTTATGCTCAGATTGCCACTATGTGAAGAGACAAGCCCCCTGGTAAACAGGTCATGACCAATGGTCTGAAACTGAGATAAAATCATAATCCCCCTTTGTCAGTTGCCACCCATCTGCATTGGCACCAAAAATCAGGGCAGCTCCCATCGACCAGTCAACACCTTAGGAGCATAAACCTCTCCCCTACCCCGCGTCAAATCTTTGAAAAACCCGTTTGGTTATCCTGCCTCTTTTGGCTCAGTTTCAGCCGAAGGCAGCACCAAGGCTTCAGTCAGCTTCCTCATTAATCGCGATTTGCGGCGAGAGGCATTATTAGCGTGGATAACCCCCTTCTCCGCCGCTTTATCTAAAGAACTAATTGCCGCTACTACGGCTTGCTTGGCTAACTCAAGCTCACCGGAAAAGATAAGCCTCTCTGCCTTGGTTATATTAGTCTTACACAGGCTACGAACAGACTTATTGCGCAGTTGTCTTCTTCCTGCTACTCGTGCCTGTTTTTGAGCTGATTTACTACCCGGCACTACATACCTCCTTAATTTTTGATCCCCAACTAGGTTGAGGTGGCTTTGATTGCCTCACCACCAACCCTGGCAACGCTCATTACCCCCTGAACTCCCTCCATTTTCACCATGAACCGGCTTAGCTGAGCCAAACCCGTTGTCGCCAAAGTAAAATATTCAGAAACAGTATGGTCATCATGGTGAGTGGAACTCACGGCAGTAATATTAATGTTCTCCGCAGCGATAATAGCCGTGATGTCGCGCATTAGCCCTACCCTGTCCCAGGCTTCAATCTGAATACTAACTGGATATAGTGAATCGGTTGGCTGCCACTGCACCGGAATCAACCTCTCCTTCTCGCTCTCATGAATCACATTGTAACAATCCTGACGGTGTATTGTCACCCCCCGGCTACGAGTAACATAGCCAATAATCTTATCACCAGGTACCGGACGACAACACTGGGCTAACTGAGTAAGCAAATCCCCGACACCGAGCACCTTGACCGCTGATACTGATGGCTTGGGTAGCACAACTATAGGGACTTCTTTGGGTTGCTCCTGCTGGGCGACTAGCTTCAAGGCAATCTGATGGGTAGTAATACCCCCGTAACCAATAGCCGCCAAGAAGTCATCTAGGCTATCATACTTGAATAGCTTGGCTAGCTCCTCCCTCTCAATGTGTTTTAGTCCCAGATGCTGCAACTCCTTCTCCAAAAGCTCCCGACCACGCTCAATATTGTCGGCTCGCTCCTGCTTCTTAAACCACTGCCGTATCTTCTCCCTGGCATGGGATGTCTTGACATAACCCAGGTTGGGATTGAGCCAATCCCGGCTTGGCCCCTTGGCTCGCTTAGCTGCCATAATCTCGACTACATCACCGTTACTGAGCTGGTAGCTGAGGGGTACCAGCTTACCATTAACCTTAGCCCCGATACAGCGGTGTCCCACCTCAGTATGAACCCGGTAAGCAAAATCAAGCGGGGTTGAGCCTTTGGGCAAATCCTTTATCTCGCCCTTGGGCGTAAACACAAAAACCTGGTCAATAAATATGTCTGTCTTAACCGATTCCAAGAACTCTTCAGCCCCACTCAGCTCTTGCTGCCAGTCAATTAATTGGCGTAACCAGGCTATCCTTTCCTCAAAGTGTATATCCTGCTTTCCACCCTCTTTATAGCGCCAGTGAGCAGCTACCCCATACTCGGCGATGTGATGCATCTCCCGGGTGCGAATCTGAATCTCAAGGGGGGTTGAACCCAGGTACATTACTGTGGTATGTAGTGACCGATATTCATTTGGCTTGGGATTAGCGATAAGGTCGTCAAACTCACCAGGCAAGGGGTGCCACAGACTGTGGATAACTCCGAGAGCACTATAGCAATCGGAAACAGTGTCAACCAATACCCGGAGAGCGAGAAGGTCATGTATATCGTCAAAATGTTTCCCCATCGCCGAGTATTTCTGCACCTTCTGGTAGATACTGTAGATATGCTTTGGTCTGCCTGATATCTCCGCTCTGACACCAACCTGGTTAAACTCAACATCCAAAATCTGAATTACTTCAGCTATTAAGCTCTCCCGCTGGTCACGCCGGGCAGCAACTAGGTTGGCAATCTGGCGATACTTGCGTGACTCCAGATGACGAAAGGATAAATCCTCCAACTGCCACCTTAGCCCCCCTATTCCCAGCCGATGAGCTAATGGAGCATATATCTCCAGGGTCTCCCGGGCAATGCTGCGCCGTCTTTGTGATGGCAGCGCACCCAAAGTGCGCATATTATGTAGCCTATCAGCCAGCTTGATAAAGACAACACGGAGGTCTTCAGCCATCGCTACCAGCATCTTCCTCAAGTTCTCCGCCTGCTGCTGCCTAGCTGCTGCTTCCCCTGGAGCCTGCCACGAGAGCTTGTCTAGCCTGGTGGTACCATCAACTAGCTTGCCTACCTCTGAGCCAAACCTGGCTTCAATCTCTGAAATAGGTATTCCGCAATTCTCAGGAATATCATGCAACAAGGCAGCCGCCAAAGCGGTAGCATCAAGCTGAAGCTCAGCCAAAGTCAATGCTACCTCTAGCGGGTGCTCTATATAGGGCTCCCCGGACTTACGCACCTGCCCCTCGTGCGCCTTGGCAGCAAAAGCGTAGGCCTCCTCAACCAGAGTAATCTTCTCTGGTGGCAGATACTCTTGAACCTTTTCTATCAGTCGACTAGAACTCATTGCCCCGCATCAATAGTCAAGATTACATTTTCAGTATAGCCTAACCACATTGCTAGTGCAAAATTTATCAACCCCATCCCTTTATTCCCCCAAAGCAACGGGCAGAGCGCAGATTTTGAAGGAGTAAAATCCTTTCAAACTTCCCCTAATAAGCGAGCGCACATCAATCTTAGCCTATAAGTAAATATCCCCCCAGCAAGCTGGGGGGCATTGCAGGTAAGGGATGGGACGAGGCCACCCCACCCTGCGATTCATCCCCACAGCAAGCTGTGGGGT
>SDBU01010753.1_pt1 | contig 10116 bp, 6 predicted proteins | sample 2277071 | NCBI WGS metagenome assembly SDBU01 (sample SAMN10397929, study PRJNA504765) | marine sediment metagenome | isolation source: marine sediment core GS08_GC12, 126 cmbsf | place: Arctic Ocean: Gakkel Ridge, Loki's castle | collected 2008 | reverse complement strand
CCAAAACCCTAGATGCCATCGACGAGTATCTTTCGGCCGAGCATGCTGTGAAGGCGCAGATGAACGTCGAGGTGGTTAGCCTCGGATAGCATTTTGGCGACCTTGGCCTAACCAAGTCTTCGAGTCAGGCGCACAGCCAGCAAGGGCCTTTGCTTTCTCACACTCTGTTGGTGCGTCAATGTCTCAGTTCATTTTCAAGTTCTGGTGTAGGCTGTGCGCTGCTCAAGCCTGCCGTTAGTTTGTTTAAGAGAAATCATGAATGTTCCCACCAAAGTTCTTGAGCTGGTTGAACGTTTCGACCGCAACCTGGAGCCTTACAAGCAGGGCAAATATAACGAAACCCAGGTGCGTCTCGAATTTATCAACCCCTTCTTTGAAGAACTTGGCTGGGATGTCGCCAACAAGCAAGGTTATGCTGAAGCCTACAAGGAAGTGGTGCATGAGGATGCCGTCAAGGTAGGTGGGGCCACCAAGGCCCCTGATTATAGTTTTCGCGTTGGAGGCGTCCGGAAATTTTTTCTTGAGGCCAAGAAGCCCTCAGTCGATATCAGGGGGGATACCCACCCGGCCTACCAATTGCGGCGCTACGCCTGGAGCGCCAAGCTGCCGCTCAGCATCCTTACTGATTTTGAGGAGCTTGCGGTCTATGACTGCCGCGTCAAACCAGTTAAGACTGACAAGGCTTCTCATTCCCGCGTCCTCTATCTTACATACACTGACTATGCTAAACGATGGGATGAAATAGTAGGTGTTTTCTCCCGTGAGGCAATCCTCAAAGGTTCCTTTGATAAGTATGTTGAGTCAAAGAAGACCAAGCGGGGTACAGCTGAAGTTGACGCGGCCTTTCTGCAAGAAATTGAACGCTGGCGTGATCTCTTGGCCCGGAACATTGCCCTGCGGAATCCTAACCTTAGCCAACGGGAACTCAACTTTGCGGTCCAGCGAACGATTGACCGGATCATTTTTCTGCGTATCTGTGAAGACCGGGGTATTGAATTTTATGGCAAGTTGATGGCCTTGCAGAACGGCACCCGGATCTACCAGCGCCTGTTTCAGCTTTTCCGCCAGGCCGACAACCGCTACAATTCAGGTCTCTTCCACTTTAGACCGGAAAAAGAGCGGCCTGACGACAGCCTTGATAGGCTCACCCCCGACCTGAGTATCGATGACAGGGCACTAAAAGACATTCTCAAGAATCTCTATTACCCGGATAGCCCTTATGAATTTTCTGTTCTTCCTGCCAACATTCTCGGCCAGGTATATGAACAATTCCTGGGAAAGGTCATTCGCCTTACCCCTGCCCACCATGCCGTTGTTGAAGACAAACCGGAGGTCAGAAAAGCGGGCGGCGTCTACTACACTCCTACATATATTGTGGATTACATCGTTAAGCAGACAGTGGGTAAGCTGGTTGAGGGTAAGAAGCCAGGCCCTCGTGGCGCAGTCAGCAAGCTAAAGATTCTTGATCCCGCCTGCGGATCTGGTTCCTTTCTATTAGGAGCCTACCAATTCCTACTCGATTGGCATCGTGATGAATACATAAAGGACGGTCCGGAAAAATGGGCAACCGGACGCACCCCTCGCCTCTACCAAACAGGCGCTGACGAATGGAAACTGACCACCGAGGAGCGCAAGCGCATCCTCCTGAACAATATCTATGGCGTGGATATAGACCCTCAGGCAGTGGAAGTGACCAAGCTTTCCCTCTTACTCAAAGTCCTGGAAGGGGAGGATGAGCAGACCATAGCCCAGCAGCTTGCATTGTTCCACCAGCGTGTCCTGCCCGATCTAGCAAACAACATCAAATGCGGCAACTCCCTCATTGGCCCAGACTTTTACGAAGGCCAGCAAGTGTCTCTGCTTGATGAAGGAGAAATGTATCGGCTCAATGTTTTTGATTGGAATTCCGAGTTTTCAGAAATTATGAAAAACGGCGGCTTTGATGCTGTGATTGGTAATCCCCCTTACATCTCGATTGAGTCAACGAGTAAAGACGTAGCAGGATTCTATTTAAAGGCCTATGAGTCAGCGTATGGTCGAGTAAATGCATTCTCATTATTCGTTGAGAAAGCTATGGTATTGCTAAGAAATGATGGCCACTGTGGTTTAATCACTTCGAACCGCATTTTAACTAATTCTCAGTTAGCTTCTTTGAGAAAGATGATGTTAGAGAAGACGAAAATAGAAAATATCTTGACTTTCCAGAAAACTGTTTTCAAAGCAGCCGTCGACACTACGGTAATAACTTTTCAGAAAAGTCCCCTGGCGCAAGAGCACTCCATAGGAATTTGCTATGAGATCACTGATCTAGCTCGAAGGGAATTCCAGGTAAACAAAGTACAGCGGTCCACCTTTTTGGCAAACGATGGTCACGTCTTTAATGTGAAGCAGCAAGAGAAATTCATGGGAATTATTGGGAAGGTACAGGAAACATCTCGTAATCTGGAGAGGTTTTGCGATGTGAAAGATGGCATCATACTTGGTACAATTAAGGATTTATTCCTGTCAGATTGCGCTTTTGATGATACATATGAAAAATGGCTAGAGGGAAATGAAGTATCACGATATACAATCGAATGGACAGGTCGATATATCTGCTATGATCATTCGTTGATCGAAGAGGAAATGAAGAGAAAAAGAGAAAAGGCGAAGAAAAAAGCTATAAGCGCTTTAGATTTCAAGAAATTATCTCGGTCTGGAATCTGGCTCAGAAATCCAAGAGTTTTCAAGCAAAAAAAGATCCTTACCCGGCAAAATGCTAAACGATTAATAGGTGCTTTCGATGAAAAGAATTATTTTGTAAAAAACTCATTACATTGCATTTTATTAAAAGATAAGACCTACAATTTGAAATACATATTAGGGCTCATTAATTCGCGACTTATGGATTTCTACTTTCAAAACCAAATAGGGAACACAGGGGAGATATTCTCTCAAATGAAAATAGCTTACGTGAAAAAACTCCCCATCCGCCCCATCGACTTTACCGAGCCGTCTGATAAAGCCCTCCACGGCCAAATGGTAAAACTGGTTGACAGGATATTGGCTCTGTGCCAACAACTGGCGGAAGCGAGAATCCCCCAGGCCAAGACTGTCCTCCAGCGCCAAATTGAAACCACCGACCGGCAAATTGATGAGTTAGTGTATGAGTTGTACGGCCTGACAGACGAAGAGATCAAAATTGTAGAAAAGAGTTTGGGATAGTGAACACAAAGGCTACGCAATTCCAAGAACTGTGATGAAAAAAGGGGGTCTTTAAGCTCGAAAGTGGGTCATCTAGAGCACCATTTGTCAAGGATAGAGTTTTGAACGCAATGCAAACAGAACTGCGGTTCTATTCTCCTTCGCTATGCTGAGTTCAGAACCTTACTCCCGCTCTCCCCTGCAAATGTAGCTTCGACCCTGGCATCAAATAGCTTTGATTTTGAGGATAACGAGACGCAATTCTCTTAAGCCTATGCTATAAAGCTAATGGTTAATATACTGAACTCATGGGCTTTTATGGAATTTGCATTCTTTAGAGGCTTTAAATATTGCGCCTTTTAGGGCGTATAATATCTATATGATGCTGCTCAGAATGATTAAGGGGTGATTAATGAGTGAATCAGATGAACTAAAGAAATCGATTGAAGAAGAAATCGAACAATGCGAGGATTTTTTAAAGAAAGCGAGTGATATTTCCGAGATCATTACCTCTGTCCAGGAACGGAAAGAAGAAGCAGAGGCTAAAGCGGAGGCAATTAATAGTCTACCTGATGATGTTCTTGATGAAGTAGCCCCTCAAATGCTTCATTTCCAAACTAAGGATAGAGAGAGGTTATTAAATACTCTACCAATCCTTCCTGACATTGATGTTGTCTATACCCGAGCAATTCTTTCTATAGGCTCTACTTCCTCAGATATTGAATTAATTGCAAGTTTCGTTCGAACTCAACCTGTTCTTCCAGATTGGGCTATAACGTTCATGAAACCCTTCAATGAGCTTGCAGACAAGCAAGATCGAGTTTCACGAATCCGCGATTTCTATTCACATGTTCAATCTTTTTTAGGTGGCCTTATCGACCTTGCGCTAGAGACAACATCAAGGGCGAGAGGGGGCGGTACAAACGTTGATCATGCTTGCATGAGACTGAGGGACGTGTTGGAAAAGGTTTGGGGAGAAATCTCCGATATGGCGCGATCAAAACTTCCTGTCGGCGAGAGGAAGCGTCGACTTTCACATGGAACAGTTTCCCATCGAAGAATAGTCGCTGAGTCTTTGTCACCCACTATAGAATTGATTGACGATCTTAAGGAATTACTAGAAAATCTAAGCAAACTTCACTCCGATCTATCCAAGGGGTCTAAGGATCCATTCAACAATGATCTTGAGTACCTTGAAGATGTTTATTTCAGATGGATCTTGCACCTCTTCAATCTATCAAGGATGCTTGATCTGTAGAATAATGTCGTTCCCCTTTCATCTTTCCATACTGAGCAGCATAACCACTCGCTGGTCGTGCCAAGGTAAATCCGAGACCTTGGGAATCCCATTAGGTCGGGATGAAATCGGTTATTGTTACACAGTGGGTGATCCCGAGCCTGGTTCGGGAAAGTCATACCTGGCTAAAGCATAACCAACAGGCAAATAGGAGAACTCTTTGGGGGCCTCAGCTATTCTGCAGTAGCCAAGGCATACCAGCGGTTTTCAGCGAAAGTAAAGAGGGAAAAATCGCTAAGAAAAGTGGTTGAAGAGATTGCTGACAGTTCATCCTATGTCAGGGCCTGACCCCCGATTTTCACCTACGGTACTGCCCCAGGGGACCTAAAATGCCATCTCGTTCACGGATCTGCTTCAAAAACGAGTTAGAAGATACCCTTTCCAAATCCTTTTAACATAAAGATCCTCCTTTACAATCCCCATAGCTTATTGATAAGATAGATATCAATAAATTGGGTCGAAAGCGGCTGAGTCCAACAGAGTTTTATCCATCATCCCGCTAAGGACTCAAGAACCGATTCGTTTTTAACTTTCGTCTCCGGTTTGGCCTTCACTGCCATCTTTTGATCCTGGGGGACGATGGATAAAACCCTATACGTTAGACCTTAAATAGACTTGCGGATGTGCAACTTAGACAAACAATTGATAAATTTTGCTTGTCCTCGCTGTGGTTTCTTTAACGAATTCTTCTTCAGGCAAGCACGGTTACGTGATGTAATAATTTGTCGTGGTTGTAAAAGCAATATTCAATTGGATGACCATATGAATGAGTGCCGTCTAGCGGTAAGGAGAATTAATGCGGCGATGCGTGAACTAGAGAAGACCTTCAAGAACCTTAACTTGACTATCAAACTCTAACAGAAATATGAATAACGATTACATTCAAAACTTACGGTACAAGCTTCAAAAAAGGGTGAGAAAACTCAATTCTGCTGATTTTCAAATCTTCCATTTTGCCTTAAAACAGTTTTGGGGCTTTCTTGAGTCTAATTCAGTCCTCAAAGGAATACTCGACGACCTAGAGCTTAGGACAAAAGAAATAGCAGAAGAAGCCACCAAAGTCGTATCCGAAAATGCTGCCTCAATTTGCCACAGCGAGATGGAAAATAACGGTCTGTCCTATTATGTGCTCAAAAAGTGCGTAGAATCTGAGAATAGAATGGTAGAGGTCAACATTGCACACAATTACAGCGGTGAAAGTAAGCATAATGATGCGCTAGACTATTTCAAAGAGATTTTTTTGGAAAGCCTGTACGATTATATTGACGAACAACTTGATGACCAAAAGGCTTTACTGGCTTTATTAAGGCGATATAAGCACAAATGTGAGTGGTTTCATCGAGACCGATTATTTTCAATGTGGAGTGAGAATACTGAGATTGGTGAAAGATTACTTGCCTTAGATTTATATGATTATTTGCATGACCAAGGTATAGATTTCTTTATTGAGCCAACCTCTGTCTCTGGTGAAGTTGATCTAATATCATCTCAAAGTTCAGAGGAACCTTTAATAGCAGATGTGAAGATTTTTGATCCAGGCAAATCAAAGGGTGCCAGCTACATTACAAAAGGCTTTAACCAGATTTATTCGTACACATTAGATTATAATGAGCCTTTTGGTTACTTACTTATTTTCAAAACCTGTGAGGAAGATCTAAAATTCTCACTGTCTCAATCTGAGCAATCAACACCTTTTATCATTCACAACAACAAGACAATATTTCTTTTAACAATAGATATTTATCCACATCAAAAATCGGCTTCTAAACGTGGAAAACTGAAATCAATTGAAATCACCGAAGTAGACTTCACTAAAACTGTTAGCAATAAAGAATTAAGCTAAGAAAAATCAATGTCTAACAATGCATTCAGCGGACAGAGGGGCGCTGTGCTTTTAGGTAGTTTCAGAGTTTTTTTATAGCATTTTTTTTTGAACAGCAAGCCAAGTGCCCTTAATCCCCTCTGCCGCTGATGCTCTTGTTAGCAGGGTTCACGTATAGGGGACTTACACCCCATAAGTTCACGTCCCCCGACAAGTTCGGGATCTTCGACATGCCGGGCGTACACAAAGCACTGGAGCGGAGTGTTAAAAACCACGCCCGCTCAGTTTATATATAGATGGTTGATTCAATGAGTGGACAGAAAATTAAGCAGAGTTTCAACGAAGTATGGATTTCTTTTACTAATACAGTGAAAGCGGCTTATGATCTTGCTCCCTTTCTCGTCATTGTGATGGCTGGAGTTGTAATAGCAGTCACATATATTGCTGTTTCATCAGCCAATTTGATGATGGGAATAGTCTTATTATTAGTACTTGGAATCACCATCATCGTATATGCCACGACTGATAATTTTGGTGAGGCGGCCTTGGCATTAGTAGCAGGTCTTCTAACGGCTTATTCTGTCATTTGGACTCCTTCTAAGTTTGTCGCCTTTATTGCTGTTTGGTCGGCGTTCTCATTTTCAGCACTCTTGATTTCAAGTTTAAAATTGGCTTCTCGTTCTGAGAGTCTTTATAGACAAGCTGCTATAGCAATTTGCGACAAAAGTCTCGAAGTACCCTCAACAGAAAAGCGTCTACAAGAAATTGGAAAAGATCGATCAATTGAGGGTCTTGGACCAATCGAGAAAGCGGAAACAATATTAATATTTGCGCACAGAAAACTTCCAATCGAATCCCAATCTAATGCTCTCAAAGCGGTTTCAATATTGTCAGTAATCACACAGTTAAAACCTAAAATAATCGGTTCCTTTATTGCTGATGCTTACAAAGTATTTGATTTTGTTACGACAGATGAACAATCAAAACTTGTGGATGTGCTTTATGAGACAATCAAAGAAAGCCCTGTGGCGCCGGAAGATTTCATTAAGGCGTTTGAGAACAGTAGGAGGCTAATATTAAGTCGGGTGATTCATCCCACCCCCTATTTAAATCTTCTAAAAGAAGCCTTAGAGTCAGGGATTGCTCCTGAAGGAGTGTATGATCATATACATAATGTAATAAATAAAAATAAATAATGTATAATTGGGTAAGGGGGAGATTTTAACTCCCCCTCCCCACACCACCCCTCGTGCGGGTCCGCAAGGGGCGGTTCACAGAGATAACCGGACCATAGTCGGGTAATGAATAATAACTTATAGCTCTTTGAAAAGCTAAAGGTCATCATTTGGAACGGGTGGTTCCATGACATGCCCCATGTTCACTCCTCCATACGGATTCTTTGTGTCATGAGGACTCATAGACGCTCCTTTCCTTCTCTGTGTTCGGCCCTTCACCTTTATTTCTGGCGGAATGTCCCGGGCATTACCCCGGGCGTTCGGCTACTATGGCCTCTGCTGACTTCTGTCCGATCACGCCAGGGATTAGTCCAAAGCGCGCCATGCTCCCCTGCCTTTTGCTGCAAAGTGCAAAGGGGGTCGGGGATGATAGAGGGTCGGGCCAAGTTAAGTAGCTGATATGATTTGAGGTGATGGGAAAATCAGGCTTGATATAGTCCTTAAAACGGCATTCTTAGGCACAAAAGGGTCGATTCAAACAGATGGTTTTGGTCCATGGCGAGAGCTGCGAGCTTCTTATGGTGGCGATTTTGGCGTCAAAAACGGTAGTTTGAGGCTCAAAACACCTATTTTTAGAATATTTTTCCTGATATATCAATACCATAGTTTGGCCCGACCCCAGCTTACCCATGTACGAAATAGAGTTTCATCACGATGCCGACAAGGGGGTTAAAGCCGCGGCCGCCTATTATTAATTACGACTGATAGGTCTCGGAAGCGATTTTCTTGAAGAAATAGAGCAGGGATTGAGAAGGATTCAGCAATTTCCATTAATTTGGCCAGTCTATGAAGGTGAATACAGAAGGTATCTCTTGAAGCAATTCCCCTATGAACTGATTTATCGGATCGAGACTGAAAAGATATTCATCATCGCGATTGCCCATCTTCATCGAAAACCAGGATACTGGAAAGACAGGGAATAGCCGATTCCTGAACGATACAATTTATGTTCTGCTACTAATAGCAGTCCTTTTTATCTTGACTTGACCAGTTTATTTGACTATTATATCTATTGAATAAAAAAAGGGGGTGATTGTATGCATGCTATGGGCATAAGCCAATTTAAAACACATGCCTTGAAAATACTGGATCAAGTAGCAAAATCACAAGAAGGCATAATCATAACAAAAAGAGGCAAGCCACTTGCTCAGATAATTCCATATCGCAGTTCGGACATGAACCCCAAGCCGGGTAAACTTGCAAATTATCTTGTTTTCGAAAAAGACATCGTCTCTCCTCTTGGTGAGGAGATGTGGGATGCTTGCAAATGAAATACCTGCTCGATACTCATACCTGGATATGGTGGCACATGCATCCTCAGAATCTGTCACGTAAGGTCAAGATTTTAATCGGAAATACAAGTAAATACGATGAGCTTCTCTTGTCTGCAATTTCTCCTTGGGAATTCAGTAAGCTTCTTGAAAAAAGGAGGATAGGCATCTCATGTGATCCGGAAGATTGGATAAATGCAGCTCTCGATTTGCCCAAACTGAGATTAGTTCATCTCTCTCCGATTTTGGCCTACCGTTCGACCATTTTACCACAGCCTTTCCACGATGATCCTGCAGATCAGATTATTGTAGCAACGGCACGAGAAGAAAATGCCACTATCCTCACTAAAGACCAGAGTATCCTGAAATACAAACATGTCAGAAGTTTTTGGTAACTTTAATACAGGCAGAGCCAGTCGCTCCAGCGGACGGTAAACCGATCTGCTAATCTTTATGTTAGATTTGTCTACTTAATTCCGCTGAAAAATGTCGGAGAGAGTATGGATTTGCCAAAGACAATTGATGGATTCCGGTTACACAATCCTAACTTTCTAAAAATCAAAATAGATATCAGGCGCTTGATAAAGAAATTTTAAAAGGACCTCTCCATGAAACCTTACATTGACCTGACCCGTACTGATTGAGGAATAAAAGGGGGTCGGGCCAAGCTAACTATATGAAATACTTGAAACTATGGGAAGGATAAGGCCCGATTCGGGGCCTATATCGTCGTTGTTGCGGTCAAAAAGAACATTATTCACGGGAATCCATGGCAAGAGCGAAAAGACACTATATTCCGGGCCACATCTGGCATATCACCCACCGATGTCACAAAAATGTATAGAAAGCTTTGTTGCTCGCCCCGTTAAATGTCTTATCGTATTTAACTGGGGTCGGGAGCAGAGGCTTTGTAGAGAGTGTAAAATCCATCTTGTGTGGTCTGGTCAAAGGTAGAAAAGTCAAGGAATCCAGAGAAGACTATCAGCTTCGGGAATCTGCTGGTCCCTATGGGGACCATTTTGAGGTGGAAAACGAAGATATAGGGCTTCAAAACGCCTATTCTTGGAACAAATATTCAGAATAATCAATGGGATATCTTGGCCCGACCCTAATTTTTAATAACCTGTCATCATATACGCATATGCACTTGAAGAGATTAAAACAGATTTTAGGGCAAAACGCTGAGAAATACCTCTTCCCATGTATTAGGGATCTAGTGGCAAATGGACTCACTTCAGCACGGTTCTCAAGTGAAGATTCGAGACCTTCACGTCAAGACATAACGCAGTATATAGCAGCATGGTTTAA
>SDBU01010752.1_pt1 | contig 10116 bp, 5 predicted proteins | sample 2277071 | NCBI WGS metagenome assembly SDBU01 (sample SAMN10397929, study PRJNA504765) | marine sediment metagenome | isolation source: marine sediment core GS08_GC12, 126 cmbsf | place: Arctic Ocean: Gakkel Ridge, Loki's castle | collected 2008 | reverse complement strand
TTTTGAATAGTGCTTTCGTTTTTGGGTCATTGGACACCTCCTTGTAGCTGGTTCTTATAACATGCTTTTCAAGGTGTCCACTTTAACTATACCACTTCGTACACCCAATTTTGACCCCAATGAATTATTAAAAACGTTGCCGAAAAATGAAATTGATTCTATCAATGATAACTCAGAAAAGATATTAAATAACAATAATATAGGCACACTGACAAGCGGTTTAGATATCCACGATGTAAGAGCACTTCGTTCAAATTACAATTTTGATAAAAGAACTGGTATACACAAACATATTATGACTGATGAGCCTGTCTGTACTGCTTGTCTCCTTCAGGGAATAGAATCCCCTCTAACCGAATCAGATGAAGGTTGGCGATGTAATAATAGAGGGTGTAACAAATTTTACTTTAACCCGAATTTTAGCCCGCCAGGTACAGAGGATATGGAAGATGATCCAACTTACTAGTATGATTAATACTCTGAAAGCTTAGTCTGTTTGTGATAATAAATAGATGATTTTTAGGCACATAACATGGTAGTGCATTGGACAGCCAGGGCCGAGCCGTTTTGAGAATATTTGCAGAATCAACCTCTTTTATTTTTAGCGTGCTTCAGTAGGGGCCCTAGCTGCCACTGGCCGCCGCCGTTAAGCTGCAATTAATGAACAATACTAAAATGTGGCGAATGGAAAGAGTTATGCAGATTGATTCAAACCTCAAAAACGATTATGAACAGAAAAATTCTTTGTATGAAAAATTAAAAGATGAAGTTATATTCATCCTCAATCAAAAAATCAGAGAGCAAGATATCCCCTTTGAGGATATATACGGACGTTTGAAATCTATTGAATCCCTGCAAGATAAAATTAACAGAAAAGAATGTACAAATCCTTTTGATGAGATAACTGATGTTTGTGGTGTGAGGGTTATCTGTCTCTTTCCTTCTGATCTTCATCTAATTGGAAACGTAATTGAAACAAATTTCTCCATACTTGATAAGGATGATAAAATTTCAACCAAACCCACCGATTCCTTTGGGTATTTATCGATACATTACATTGCAACTCTGCACTCATCATACATCGGCCCTAGGTACGATGATATAAAGGACATTAGGTTCGAGATTCAACTCAGAACAATCGCAGCGCACGCTTGGTGCACAATATCTCATCACCTCGACTATAAGCACCCAGATGCTGTACCTTCTAACTTGCAGAAACCTTTTCAAGCATTAAGCGCTTTGTTTTACTTAGCAGATGATAATTTTGAGAGATTCTATAAATTAAGCGCGGATGTAAAAAAGGATGCAGAAGGTAAGGATTTGAATCAAATTGCAGAAGATGAAATTAATTTTGATACACTTAACGCTTATCTCAAAAAAAGATATCCAAACCGGGCCATAGCACCAGCACAACCGATGTCCCTATTAGTTGCAGAGTTACATAAAGCCAACTATCGGACTATTTCTGAGTTAGATAATAAATTGACCTGTACGGACAAGACCGTTGAAAAATTAGAAAGAGAAGTCCTTGGCGATTTCCATAATGCTGGCATGGTGCGGAATGCCTTATCGATAGTTGATACAGTCTACGATAAAAATCGACTTTCACCACTAAGCCACTATCATATAAAACGAAGGGAATACTTAAGATTTATCGAAAACACAAAATGTTAGATTTTTAACCCTTTATGGAAAAGTGTATACAAAAAGGGATGAAAAACACAGCTTAACCATGTGCTGGACGCCGACTGGGTTTGTGGGTTAGGTTTCATCACAGAGCAAACTATTATTAATACGACTATTAGTTAAGAATCGATAATGAAGGAAGTTAGCCGTGTAAATTATCTGCATTATGGCGACGCTTTGCAGAGGATTCGACGAGCAGATCTGTCTTCTGACCAGATCAATACGAAGCAGCAACTCCTTTCGTCGATCGAGAACGGGTATTCAAATAGCAGGTTTATTCGCGCTATCGTCGAAAGCTATGGAGGATCTCGCTCAAGCAGACTGGACGTTACTGAATTTAAATTAGACTTATCGCGCACGACTAAAATGCGTAATCTATTTTCTTCGCTTGGATGCCGTGGTTTTTCGTACAAATTTTTTACTGATATGGCCGGTTTTCCGTACCGATTACGCAGTCGAGTAAACCTTAGAGTGGCCTTGGTTGCGGATCAAGAGCTGTTCTATCCTCCAAAAGTCAGAAAGTACCTAACACGACACAGAGCAAATCACTACTTTGTTTATCAGGCCCCCGCAATCGCTTTTGCGTTAGGAATAATTACACGCAAGATATGGTACGTTTTCGTAATGCAATCCGATATAGTGCGAAGAGGGTCCGCTTCCGTAAGGGAACACTTTCGTGGGTGGCGTAAAGTACTGTTTAACAGCATCATCGATATAGCAAAGGAAACTGCAGATTACATTTATCTTTGTAGAGAGGAAGATGTCCTAAAAGCATGCCATAGAGATTTTCCTGGACCTGAGTCGCCTCCCGAAAATTGGAGGATTATCTATCACGGCACCGCCAGTGACTTTGCAATGGCGAGGATAGAATTGAAAAGAAGAATCAACATCCAGTTATACGATAGAAAACACCCAATTTATTCAAAAAGCATGTATTATATCTATCTAAACAAGAAACCGAAGGTTCGGCCTAGATCACAAAACGGAGATGTATCATGAAAGTTGCAGTCACAGAGATATTCTGCGAGATAATCAGTGGTCTTGCTTTGGCATTATTGGTCTTAGCCTTTCTTGATTGGCAAGAGATTTATGTTTTTGAGAAGTTGTGGGAGGCAGTGAAGCCAGCTCTAGGCCTCACATTATTTACGATTATCTTAGTGGGAGCTTACCTTTTGGGAGTGGTGTTGGACGCAGTAGGTCTCGTTTTTGATGAATTGTTCGACAATCGAATATGCTCTGACGAGCCGACTTCTCAGGAGATGAAATTATTTTGGAACAAAGCTGGCGAACACGTGTTCGAATACCGTGACAATGTGTGGGCATACTATTTCTGCTATCGCAATCTCTTTATTTTGGTGCTTCCGTCCATGATTTGCTGGTTTGGTGCACTACGGCATAGGGGACTATTCGGCTGGGCATGGTCGGTTGCTGTCACAATATTTTTGATGGGAATAGTACTGTTTGTCTCGATGCGGATACTACTTAAGCTGTACTATGAAATTACCAAGAGCTTTTAAATATACTGAAGGCACGACTATGTATTTTCTAAACAAAACGGGAAATCTAACAGTGCGTTTTCACTCGGACGCAGCTTCATCGGGCCGGTGAAACGCGCCGTTCGGCAGAGATAACAATAAACAATCCCGTAGAAAACAGGGGGCAGATCGACGTTTTATCTTTGTAAGAAAAAGTCAGTTTTTTCTTGAATGGGGAGTTTATTCCTTGACAAAGGGCCTTTTAATGGGTGACCCAGTCTATACTGATTCATTGATGTCCATTTAACCTATCAGACTAATTTCGGGAAATAATTTGCACTCGGCAAAAACAAAAAACAAAGAGATCGGCGTGCGAGCCTCTCGTGATGGACACGAATATCATGTAACATGGGCTGCACGAGTCTCATTAGAGCTACTCCATCCAATGGCGGAATTAAAGGCAATCTCTCTTGAAGGATTCCATGTCCAGGAGGCGAATAGCTTCAGCGAAGAAGCGATGGATATTGCTGATCTGGTGAAATATTTCGGAGGTAGTACCGTTGATGAGGCTAGGCGAATTGATGTTTTGCAACTCAAATACTCACCAACTAAAGAAAATGAAGGCTTAACCGCCAGCGATTTATCAAAGACACTCCAGAAATTTGCTCAGACAAAAAAAGACCTTCAAAAAAGGCTTGGGGAGGAGCGTGCCGCAGAGGTCACATTCTTTGAATTCGTTTCAAACCGACCTATTGGCGAGAACCTTGAGAAAGCTATTGTGGCTCTGAGAACGGGAGAACCTGTTCTGGGACACATTGGAACCCAAGCGGAAACTCTAAAAACATCTATTGGATTAAAGGATGAGCACCTAAAGGGTTTCTTAGAACGCCTTTCGATAACAGGAGCTGGTAGTTCTCTGCCAAATTTAATCTCGGATGTTCACCGTACCATAGCAAATTGGAGGGGTACAAGCGACCTAGTTGCGCGACTTGGATTAAGGGATATTTGTGATCTTGTTCGACGGAAAGCCGGAGTTTCAGGAGCGTTCAACAATATTATCAACGATATTGATGTCCTTGGGGAACTTGGCATCGATGACATTGATGATATATATCCTGTGCCTCAATCTTTCCCAATCGTTCCGATTGTACTTGAGCGACCATTTCTGTCCAAGCTTGAGCGAAAGATATTGTCCTCAAGTAAGCCTTTGATCATACATGGTACAGGCGGTTGTGGGAAAACCGTCGTTATGCAGTCTTTGGCTAATAATTTCTCAGATGAGAATGTTGTAATCGTATTCGATGGTTTTGGCGGTGGTAAATGGCGAGCGCCTGGAGATGACAGACATTTATGTGAGCGGAGCCTTCTTCACATTATCAATTCTCTTGCGGCAAAAGGTTTATGTGATCTTGTATTGCCTGGAGTTGACGCAGAAACGCTTCTCAGAACGGCATCAAAAAGGTTCAAGCAGGCGCTTGACTCAGCAAGGACATTCCTGCCCAACGCGAATATTGTCCTGCTGTTAGATGCAATTGATCACGCAGGAATGCGAGCTGAAGCAACCAACACAGATTCTTTTGCAAAACTCCTATTGCAAAGACTGGATGTTGAACCAATTGAAGGGGTAAAAATTGTTGCCTCTTGTCGATCAGAACGCCGCAAAGATTCTTATGGTTCTGAGGGTTATCCTGTTTTTCCAATTCCTGTATTCTCAAGAGATGAAACAAAAGAGCTGTCCCAAAAAAGGCTCGATGATATTTCCACCCAAGAAATTTCAATCTTATTCTCTAGATCAGGAGGTAACCCAAGATGCCTTGATATGCTTTTGTCGGATGGACGACCTTTCGATGACGATAATATTGAAGGCGACGGCGAATTATTGATTGCACTAATTGAAAAGCGTTTCAATAGGGCTATTGATCACGCCGAAACGAAAGGCACGACGAAACATTTCGCAAGATCGTTAATCTCTGGGCTGAGACTATTACCTCCACCTGTCCCAATGGATGAGATCGCTGCTGCTTGCGGATTGACTATTTCGGCGGTTGAAAGTTTCTTTTCTGACCTCTTTCCACTTATCGACCGAACGCAGCATGGTTTGATTTTCAGAGATGAACCAACTGAAACTTTGGCAAAAAAATTCGTGGATCAGGATAAACATTTAGCTGATAATCTCGTTAAGAGACTAAAGGAACGTCAGTCGTTTTCAGCTTATGCAGCAAGAGCACTCCCCCCTTTGCTGGTAGAGTTTAATCATGTTGACGAACTGCTGGAATTGGCATTTTCAGAGGTATTTCCCACAAGTGCATCAAGCACTGTGGCTATTAGAAACATCCGGCTTGCTCGAATTGCCGCTGCTATTACGGCCTGTGTGAAAGCAAAGAAAAATGATGATATTTTCCAGTTAATAATGGAGGCTGCATCTGCTGCAAGCGGCGGGCAACGCTCAGATCGTTATGTTCATGACTTTCCAGACCTTGCTGCCACCTGTGGTGACACAGAAGCTCTTCGAAGACTGTTTGAGTCAAAAGTATCCTGGCAGGGTGCTCGATATTCATCACATGCAATCGCAAACATCATAGGGGATAATTTTGAAGATGCTGTGCGCGATGCCAACAAGGCTGTTGGTTGGTTAAATTGGAGTTTACATCAAACAGATGATAATCAATTTGGCTCTAGAAGAATTTATGAAACTAAAGATTGGATTGGGACTATTTATGTTTTCCTTCTCAATGGAGAAATAGAAAAAGTTGTCGGTTGGCTCGATAAAAAAAATCCAAACACTGCATATTGGTTCTTTTCAACTCTTCTTGAACTTGCTTTGAGGCACGAGAGGGTTTCTGAAGAGGCATCTTTATGCATAGATAAAATAAAAATAATGTGTAGCGCAGGTGAAATTAACAAAGTGTGGTGTCTAACCTCTGTTTTGTACAACTTGCATTGCTCAATGCATCAGGAAAGAAAAATTGTCAAACTGATTGCCTCCTACATTGAAGAGATAAAGGAGGACGAGAGAGAACTCCGGAATAAAAAGCAAGAGACGACTCTCACAAGTGCTTTGATTGTAGTTGCAATCAAAGCCATAAAATACAAGCTGAGAGAAGATGCTAATATCATTCTTAGAAAATTATGCATAGCAAGACCCGAGAGTTATGACTTTATACATGATTACCTATATAAAAACAAAATTCTTCGATGGCTCATTTATTCAACACTGGTTGCGATCTTAGAGCGTCGAAAGCCAAGCGTTTTGGATTTGGTTCCGGCTGAAATATGGAAAAACCTGTCTGAGCCTCTAAAGAAAAGGGGACCGAAAGCGATTGAATGCGCAATCGAAAAATTACTGAATCAAAATAATCGGGGCAAGGCAAAAAAGAAATCTCCGTTTGATTATGAAACTCAAAGAGAAGTTCAGAATGCCTATACCTATAGAGTTAAACCTCTTTTAATTTTTGCGAATATGATTCGTGAAGTTGTGATGAAGTCAAATAATGAGATTGAGTTAAGTGGCTTCATTGGGCAGCTGGATCAAGAAGTGAAGGCAGCAATCGATTATCCCTATCGTTCCCAAAAGTTATATGTTGCTGATGTGGGGTTCAATTCAATCTTTAAGACTGCGAATGCTGTGAAAGCGTGGACAAGGCAATCTTCTTTAAAAGCGGTCGACTGGATTAAGAATTCACCAATTAAAGCATACCCGCAATTATTGAGAATTGTTGAAGGTTATGCAAAACAACCTTCAGCTGAACAAGCAACTCTTCAACTCGGTATTTATACCTTGTTATGTATTAAAGAAGACACTGAAGTTGAAACAAGGATACAAAGCATAGGAGAACTTGCTCACTCAATTTGGAATGTCTCGATTGAAGAAGCAAGAGTAATATTTCGCCAAGGTCTTAAATTAGCTGATGCGGTAGGCTCCGATAACAATGATGAAATCATGTCACTTGTGCATATTGCTGCCGAGTATACTGGCGCGCCACTTCCTCCTGAAACCGTTCATAATTTTGGTAGGCTTTGTGAACTCAACTTTCCTTATGAGACTGAGAAATTTATTTGGGTTGGGTATGGAGAAGCGCTCGCAAGGATAGGGGGCGTTGCGTCAATTGCTATAATTTCCCGGTTAGCCGATAGGAATAAAATTGACTTAGGGTACTCTCTGCCCCCACTGCTGACGGCATTGACTAAAAACGATCAACTGGAAGCCGATTTGGCAGCATCTGTTATTGGCCTAGATCGTCTCTATGAGACTTGGCATTGGAATATGCATAGTTTTGCGAAACCTGCTTTTTCAAAGCTTAATGCAAAGAACAAAGAGCTTCTTGCAAAGTGGATTACCATTGAGTTTGATCGGACATACAAATCTTCTCCGCCAAAAGATTCAATTGATAAATTATTAAAAATCTATGATTCGAATTCGATATCAAACGAATTTTTGAGGCATTTTAAAGCAATCAAAGTCCAACAAGATGAAAGTTCTCGTCTTACCGAAAGTTATAATCATTACAGTCCAAGCGATGACAAAAAAACTGTCCGTCCAGTTGACTTTGACTTAACTGATGTGGAAGCTCTGGACAAATATATCCAGCAAGAACTATCTGATGATAATCGACCATTTTCAAGGCGACGACGAATTAAAGAAATAATGTCCAATATTAATGATGTTGATACGGTGGTCGCTGCTATCAATGCAATTGCCAAAGTTGAATCATTATCCATAAAAGACAAGTTAAGTGCCTTTGAATCTACAAAAGATACTTGGGGTGAATTTTCTATAGCCATACAACCGGCAATTGAAAATGCAATATTTGTGGCAACCAATATGAATGCTTCTGAGTTAATAGGTGAAGACTGGCATGTCAGCAGCATACTGAGAGATGTATTCTCTCTTGCCCCCAACTCAAAAACAGAATTGTTGATAGCTTTCATGAAATCCCTTCAAGGGAATCTTGTGAATTTAAGTAGCCTTGATTGGTTAAGGTTTGCTTCACATTTTGCTTCAATTATTACGCATGATGTAGTAGAAAATAGCCTTGTCCGATATATAAAGCTTACGGCAAAAGATATACCAGATGACTTTGGAGACCTCCCATGGGAAAAAGATTTTTTGCTTAAGGGTAAAAGTGATGAGGTTATAGCAGGCTTGATCTGGTATCAGCTGGGCTCTCCTTCATCCAAACTTCGTTGGCGTGCTGCTCATTCAATCCTGCGATTGGCCCAAATAGGTCGTTTTGATATCATCGAGTTATTGGTAGGAAAATTGGAAAGTGAAACTTCCGAGCCCTTCTGCCATGCTAAGTTACCTTTCTATTATTTTCATGCGCGTCTTTGGCTCACAATCTCTCTTGCCAAATTGTCGATTGATTTTCCAGGGCAGCTTACAAGCTTGCGTGATATTTTTGAAAATGGCCTAAAGAAAAATGGGGATCATGTTGCAATTTGCCAGCATATGGTTTTTATACTCGAAAATCTAGAAAACTTTGAAAAACGCTCAGGATATGAAAATCGCTTAAAAAACTTGGTCGTTTTAAAATCACCCATTTCAACCAAGAAGCAATCAAACGATTACCGTCGAATGGATTCATATCACCGAAGGCCTGATAGCGTGCCGGAACCATCCCACAGGGTTTCATTTGAATATGACTTCGAAAAATACGACATCAACGGGTTGGGACGATTATTTGGAATTGGCACTTGGCAAGTCGCCGATGATATGTCGGCGGTTATGGCTGTGTGGGATGCCGATGTTAAGAGCATGTATGATTGCCCTCGCGGCATAGGGCGGAGTTTTGATCACAGATATAGTCACAAAGATACTCAAGGATATGGCCATTATATGGCGTATCATGCGTTGTTAACTGTTGCGGGGAAGTATTTAAAACGGTTTGCCGTTTGTGAAAGAAAATGGGAAGAAAATTCATGGGCTGAGTGGATTTCAGAATATGTCCTAACAACCCCCTGGCTGGCTGAACAAACGGATTTCTTTCCGGTTTTCATACCGACATGTGATGTTGACTTCAGCGAAACAGCGTCGAAAACAAGCATGGTCGAGCGTAGAGAACTTGCAAGATTAAGCGGTGTTACCGAGGAGGGGGGGGCTGAATTAAATTTACTTGTTGATGGAAGCTGGGAAGATAATAATGGTGTAAAATATGATATTTCGTCAGCGTTGGTTAATCATGCTGAAACTAAACACCTTGCTTATGCAATTGCGAGCATCGAGCCGTTCTTCCAACACCTTCCAATTTATGATGACGATTTTGGATGGAAATCCAGGAAAATAACTAATCCGGCAGAAAAGTGGCTTTCAAGAAAAGAACATTACAGCGAGCGAATAGATAAAACAGACCCTTATGGTTCATATACTGTTTTAAGAAGACCGTTCCCAAAATCTGAAGCCGTATCTAACTTAAATCTTCACCCTGCTGATCCATTTAAGAGAGAATGGGTGAGCGGCAGCAGTCAGGTGCTATTTTCATCCCGTTCGTGGGGCGCTCATTTCGGAGAGGGACGACATGCACGACCTGAAACAGGAAGTTGGCTTCTTGGAAATAGAAACATCATTAAGGATTTTTTAAAATTTAAAAGCTGTCATCTGATATTACTAATCAACGGTCAGAGGTATTATGAGAAGCGATCTGAGCGAGGAAAATTTATTACCAAATCTGCTGTGGTGATCTTTGCACCAAATGGGAAATATCGCATTATTCAAAGAATTCCAAAAAATATTATAGACGCCCTTAGTCCGCTACACCCTTCAGAAAAACAAAACATTTCTGATTGCTTAGAAGCTATCCAAGCAACTGTGTTGCCTGGCAGCGTTAAATGAGCACTACGGCTATTAGTGCTCGGCCCCAATCATTAAAAAAAAGCGTGGATTATCGTATATAGTCCACGCTTTTTTATTTATCCGTTTATCTAAGATATTGCGGTCGTAGGATCAGATATGAAACCT
>SDBU01010751.1_pt1 | contig 10117 bp, 9 predicted proteins | sample 2277071 | NCBI WGS metagenome assembly SDBU01 (sample SAMN10397929, study PRJNA504765) | marine sediment metagenome | isolation source: marine sediment core GS08_GC12, 126 cmbsf | place: Arctic Ocean: Gakkel Ridge, Loki's castle | collected 2008 | reverse complement strand
CGTTAGTTTTAAAAAATGAAAAATCCAAACTTCAATCTAATATTAAACAATGCAATTGATTCCTTAGGGCATGCTGTTGAGCATTATATTAATGATTTATCTAATAATGATCACTGGCATAACGAAAAATGGATAATACTCAGTATTCATCATGCGGCATCATTATTAACTATGTATATTTTGCATGAGATCGATAACAATAATAGACTTTTTAAGCATGATAGATCACCGAAATTCCAGTATCCAGATTTAAAAGACTCAATAAAAGAAATTAAGAAGTTTGATGTTCCAACAATTTCTAAATCTGAATTAAAATTGTTAGAAATATTTAATAGACTTAACATTATCAGAAATCAATTGATGCATCAAACCCCACCATCGGATATTAGTGAAAATTTAGTTTCATTTGCATCTATAAGTCTTATTTCTATAACAAAAATGATTGCCAGAAAAAAACAAACATCATTTATAAACATCCTAAATGAAATTAGTGAATCTCATGATATTGTTTTTCAAAAAATACATTGGAAAAATCATGATGAATATTTTTCATTTATGGAAGAATTTATTCATGAAGAATTTAAATGGCATGAATTAGGGATATGTCCTAGTTGCAATGCTTATTCGATAAATGGTAGAAAATGTGAAATTTGTTTTGAAGAAGTTGATGAAATAATTTGTGAAAAATGCAATGAAGAGTTTTATGTAATATCTAATTTAACAATTGTTCATGAATGTCCATCATGTAATAATACAATTGAGAAACTAACAATTTAATTAAGCAGATGTTTGTTACGCTCCGCTTCACAAACACTGCTTATTAACACGTTAGTGGACAAAGGAGAGAACAAAAAATGAGCCATGATGCACTCTTCTGGCTATTTAGCACGATTTCACAGACGATGGCAGCACTAGTTGCGGTCGTAGGTGTAGTCGTCATATTCAGATTGGATCATATCTCGAGATCAATAACGAGGCTGATCGACAGAAATCTTGATTCGTTGAGAAGGCTCATAGGCCGTGGGGCTTTGAGGACTGAAGCAGAGTCATTGCCGAAGTTTGCAAAACATTATGACGAACACAAGAATCAGGATATAGACGGCCATGATGACCTGGCCACAGAGGGGAAAGTCGTTATATATTGGCGCAGTTCGGAAAAGCACTTTGCGCATATCAGGACCACTCTTAAATGGTTTTTTATATTCGGGCTAGCAACCATAGGGCTTTGTCTTGTGTCCATACCTTTTACAGAATGGGTAAGTGGTTGTCGCAAATTCTCAATAAGTTTAGTAGCGGTCGCCCTGGTGTTTAGTATGGTGACGCTCTTATTTACAGCACTCGCCTTCTATACCCTGCTGGGCAAGTTTCTTGTTGATTACAAAGGCGAACACATCACGAAGGAGATGATAAAGTGAGCGTGTCTGGCTTTTCGGTTCTTCGGAATCAAAGCCACTAACCACGGCATGCAACGGACGCGGCTTACAGCCGCGCCGCTGATGCCGATCATTAGGTCAGTTATTTTGCTATTCAATAGTAGAACATTCGAATTTTTTCATGCTATCAATTCACCAATAGTCAGTATTTACTTAAGATATGAAGCACGGTAAAAAAGTAAAAATCTTGAAAACCTTTGAACAGGTAAGTCCATACCTCGAGCAGGTTCTATCTTTCGCAGATACTAATAAATCCGCCCTTGGATTCTTACCTAATACTACGTTTAACGAACAGGCGTTTCGCAGAAGATTATGGATTGCAGCGTGTGAACAATCAGATGAATTCTTAGGCTACCTACTGTTTGGAGGAAGATTTCCTTCCATTAAGATTTTCCAAATATTCACATGCGCCAAAACCCGCCGGAAAGGGGTAGCCTCGACTCTCGTAAAGCGACTAGTTGAGTTTGGCGAAACAAACAACTATTTGACAATCTCTTCAAGGGTTGCGGCGGATATTGCTGCTAATACATTCTGGGAGAGGGTCGGATTTCAGCTCGTCCGCCAAGAACCAGGGGGAAAGGCTGGTAGCCGTAAGATAAATATCCGCGTCAGAGACCTAGACACACCCTCTCTGCTTAAAGCAATGGCCTTTGAGCGGCCCTTTCCATCAACTAGACTCCAAGATCTCCGCTTTCATCCGGGACCTATCTCAAAAAGCCCCATATATGTTCTAGATTTAAATGTCTTCTTCGATGTTGTTAAAGATAGACTGCACCGCACGCAAGCGGCTCTACTCATACAGGCAGGCCTGAACCACCAGATTAGGGTGTGTGTTACGCCGGAGTTTTCAGAAGAACTTGAAAGGCATACAGAAACAGGAAGGTCAGATCCGATCTTAGAATTCGCGAGAGAAATACCAACTCTGCCAAGAATTGAGTCTGCGGAACTTGAACGTTTGTTACCCGAGCTGCAAGCACTTGTTTTCCCTCAAGGATTATCCAGTGGCAAAGACGCAGATAAGATGCAATCTGATTTAGTGCACTTGGCTTACTGCATCCATCACAGAGCGACCGGTTTCGTAACTCGCGACAAAGCAATTCTATCAGTGAGTGATCAACTTGAGCAGAACTATTTCCTTGAAGTCCTTTCCACGGCGGACTTGTTGCAAGCATCTGAAATTGCAGATAGATACCCACTGAGCGTTCGTGCTGCCTATGGGCAGAGAAGTGTGAGCGTGGCGTCTGCCAGTGAGCGAGAGCGTGAAGAAGTTGAGCAATTCCTCCTGGCTATCGGGGTAGCTCCAGACGCTGTACCGACCGTTTGGAGCCCCGGAGCAAGCGGATCATTGCGTCGGAGAATTACTATTCGTAGCGGTGACGGATTAATCGGTATAGCGTCTTGGGACTCAGCGAGCCGTTTTAAAAGCGATATCGAGCTGCATCTCTATGTTGACGAGCAAACTGCTGAAGCAGAGAGGGTTATCGATCACGTTCTCGAGACTGTACTGCGAGACTCTGGACCTTTTGAGTCCAGAACAATTTTGCTAAGGACAAGTCCCGAGCAAACGTTGACCCGAGCGACCGCTTTGCAAAGGGGATTTGTCAGGTCATACCCGCACACAAACAAAGAACCACTGACGAGTCTTACCAAATTTAGTTTTCGCGGAATCATAACGAAAGACAATTGGCGCCTATTAGTTGATGATTTCGGAAAACTGACGGGTTTAAGGCTACCACAGGTACTTCCCACCTTAGATGAGTTTCAAAATACGGGTGTAACAATAGAGAATCCAAAAGGTGAACCCATATCGATCCTAAAGCTATTCGATTTTGAAACTCTTGTTTCTCCTGCTCTGATCTTGTGCCCTAAAAGGACTGGCTTAATCGTGCCTATACGTGCCTGCTTTGCCAGAGATCTCTTCGAGAAAGCCCACTACCAGATGGATCTCTTTCCGGCACGTGAAGCCATCCTTCATGTCGAAAAGGCCTATTTTCGATTTCCTCGCAAGATAAAGCTCTTTGAGCGTGGTGTGCCTGTACTCTTCTATCTCTCGGGCAAGGGGGGCGGAACGAAAGAGGTAATTGGATGCGCTCGTGTCACGTATTCAGAAGTCCTCTCCGTGGACCAAGTGAATGTCCCTTTGCGGCGTCAGGGGGTTTTGTCTCGAGAGGAACTTCTCCAGATCTCTGACCCCTCAGATAACATCCATGTTTTCACTTTTGACAACTTTAATCTGTTTCCTGAACGAATTCCTTTCAGGTTTCTACGTGATAGCAGCCTAATTACCAAAGCAAACCTTGTGACCGTAGAACCTCTCTCAGCAGATCACATTACTCGGTTGTGTAAGTGCGGGTTCGGTCTAGAGGACATGGCATGAATAATGCTTTGATTTCCATCAAACCAGAGTACGTCCGAATGATCCTTTGCGGTGAGAAATCCATTGAGATTAGAAATAGGTCCGTGAATCTTGACCCAGGCACCCGTCTCTGGATCTATAGTACGCTGCCCAAAGGGCGTGTTGAGGCTGTAGCAAGAATTCGATTTGTAAGAGTTGATTCGCCAAGTGTGATCTGGAAGCAGTACTCTAATAACATAGGTATTTCTCTGAAAGCATTTCTATCGTATGTGAATGGGTCACGCAGAGTCTCAGCTGTTTTCTTAGATCATGTCTATGAACTTAAACCCGCTCTCACACTGGCTGGTCTCCGATCCGAGATAAACACTTTCCACCCTCCTCAATTTTTGAAGCGTATAGAACCTGTCAGCCCGCTAATGAATGTTTTGAGAACTAGCAAAGTAAAACTAAGTCATACATCAAGTTTACCAATTGCGGGAGGCGGACAAAAGAATCTTGATCAAGACCTTTTAGCGGCAGAAAGAGACCTGACCTAACAAACGGGCGAAGCTGACAGGCGAACAGCTCCACTGTTTTCGCCTGCAGCTTACCCGCGACGTTAGCTGAGTGAAGGACAATGCAAAATGAATACCGGTGATATTATACAAGAACGATACCGAGTAGAATCAGTGCACAGCACAGAGGGAGGTATGGGATCTGTAGTGCTCGTCTATGATCTCCGAACTGATAGCGGTCCCTTCGCATTAAAATACTGTAAAGAAAAAACTGACGAGCACCAAAGGCGGTTCCGAAGGGAAACTCGACTCATGCAAGAGTTTATCGACAACCAGAAGGTTGTTCAGTTGATTGATTCGGCTTTAGAGCATGATCCACCTTTTTTCGTAATGCCCTTCTATCCTGATGGTGATCTCCGGACTTACTCCCCTTCAATTGAAACTGATCATTCTTTGCAGGAGACCATCTTTCTTCAAATGGTTGATTGTATTAACGAGTTACACCGTAGGAATATTTTTCATCGGGATATCAAGCCGCAGAATTTCCTGAGAACAAACTCTGGCATAGTCGTATCCGATTTCGGTCTCAGTATGGAATTGCTATCACCAACTTTATTCACAACTTCAAGCCAATATTGGGGGACGCAGGGGTATATACCCCCAGAATTCTTCAATATGGGCGGCTTTAAAAATGCTACAGCGGAATCGGACATTTTTATGCTTGGAAAAAGCTTCTATGCTTTGGCTACTTGCAGAGATCCCACATTTATAAACGATTCAAGTTTACCAAAACCATTGGCGGCGGTGGTAAATAAATGTTGCCATATTGATTCTGAGAAGCGCTTTCACTCCATCGCGGAACTTCGTCAGGCTCTGGTCGCAGCATTCGATGTGATCCTTAAAAGAACGGATTCACGAAATGAGGCTGAGTTTCTATTGGACCAAATCCTTGAAGAATTGGATACTTTGAAACGGTATGATACTGAGAAAGTAACAACTTTTCTTGAACGATTTGCGGCATTAGAAATTACGGCTCAGTGGGCTCTGATATTAAAGTTTCAAAATGCTTTATTCATCGTTTTTGCTGATCGATCTTTTTCTCAACAACTCGTTGAGTTCCTTCGCCAGTATGAGCAAGTCGTGCTCTCCGAAGCGAGGGGCTTTAGTTATGCAGAGGTTGTAGCAGACGCCATGGAGATGGTATTCAAACATTCAGAGGATGTAATTGCACGGGCAAAGGCTTTTGAAATTGCAGTTAAAATGGCAGCCCGGATGAATCGATTCGCTGCGATGGAAACTTGCATTGCAATGGCTAGTTCTGTCCATGCTAATGATCCAATTGGAGATAATCTTGCTGCGGTCATACTTCAGAATCCAGAGTACTTCCTCAAAAATATTGAAATAGTAAACTTAAACAATTCTGATATTCAGCATGCAATAGCATCAATTAATAAAAACTAACCAATGGCTGGAGGGGGATGCGGCAAAAAACGCGCCGCACCCCTCAGCCAACCCGTTAGGCCATGAGTTCGATCAAAGAGAAAACAGGATGTCTTAGCCGAAACAAAATGGAGGTTGCGCATGAGCGTGGCGGTGTGTGATCAAGAGGCGTTCTATCCGGTGCGTAGTCTGATTGCCGGCCCCCTCACGAATTTGCGCGAGTTGACCGAGGTTGAGCGTTTCGTCCGAACAGTTGTCTTACATGACGAAATTTCAATGGAACTGGAGCCGTGGGCCTACGATCCAGACTCCGAACGCGAATTTACGGAGGAAGAACAGCGCGATGGGAGACGTAATGTAGTTGTCGCAGTAGGCCCTGTACTGAAGGGCTACGATTTCTTCACTGAGAGACTTAGCGTTGGAAAGCCAGAGACGCCAGACATCAAGCTATCGTCTGCACTGATCGAAGCATCACGACAGTTTTCAAATGCGGAAGAAGAAAACGTTTACTACAAGGCTCACATCGAGTATTTGAAGCGCATCGTAAGCATAGTACACAAAGGAGGCAGTGCGCTGCTCGCAGGGGAATTTGGCAGTGCTGCGATCGACGCTTCGTCTAAGTATCCAGAGAAGCTTTTTGAGAATCTGGACCGAGATTGGCAGCAATTTGCACGAGAAGCAGATGCGGGCGAGCTTTGCTTCATGGTTCCACCCGTGCTATCCATCATTCTCACACGCTGTGCACGACGCAACGCGATTCCTACCATTCTCAAAGACCTTCGAGATGAGTGGGCAGACGCACGAGCGAAAGTCTGGGCGCTGTTGGACCGGTTAAAAACCGTACACACAGTTGCAGAAATGCAGAACATTCAGCAGGAACTGGTGGCAGCCTCTCGGCTATTGTCCCCTGCCCAGAACGAAATCGACACACGGCCAGTTCGGGTGCTGTGGGACCTTATTATCGGGAGTGTGACTGGAGCTGCCACTACTGGGCTGATTTCAGGTGGACATCCTAGTGTTGGCGCAGTTATAGGCGCCGCTATAGGCGCGGCTTCACGGTCTGTTCCGCCACTCATCTACAAGTTGGGTCCAGCACTGTTTGGTCGTGGGGCTTTCGACTTGGCTAGGCGCGTTCGGCAGGAGGCCATGCGTGTTGAATACGACGCATTGGCAAGACTTCTGACGGATGCCGAGAAGCGCAAGCTGGGCCTTTGAGTAAGCATGTTCTTTGCTGAAACAATCAGGCAATTCTGTTGCACAGGTCCTAACAAGGCGCTGAACTTGACGCCAAAAATGCCGGCGCAAGTTAGCTTTCCTTTATATGCAACACCAACTTTAAGGATTGACTAATGAACAAAAGGCAAGAACGTATAAATAATTTTAAAGAGTTCTTCGATAATTCCGAGTCGATTTTCGACGATATTTCAAAAAATGATAAAAATCACAAGCGCCTTGAAAAGCTATTTAGCTTTTATGTCTCACCCGGTGGCAGAATTTTACAATACGATGATAAGTTAGTAGAGGTGTTTTATGGTAAGCGACCTATCGGAATTAAAAAAAGCCTTGAAGATAACTTACAAATAAAAGAAAAAGCTGAAATAGCAACCGGTGCTACCTTACAGTATTCAAGAACAGATGATGGTCGTGTAGTTTGCTACCTCTATCCAGCAAAATCAGAAAACCAAAGGCCGATAGAGGACTTTTTTATTATCGATTATATTAAAGACCCCTCAAAGATAAAAAGCAGGGTAAAATTTCATTGGAAGTTATTTGTATCTTATATGGAAAGCACATGCATTGATGGTGATTTAGATTTAATACAAAAAATTAGGTTATTTTATTTAAAAAACTTCAAACAATATGTTGTTAATGGTGTAGTACAAGACAAGAAAGCAAAATTATATTTTTCAGATTTATCAAAATATATTCTAACAATCGGACTCAGCGGATTTATGATTCTTTTTATAACCTATTATAAAGACTCCATTGAAAATAAAGAGGCCAAAATGGCTGACGAAAAGATCCTCGGTGAAATGTCAAGAATCAGATCGGAGTCATTGTTAATTACAAATCATCTCAATAAGTTAAATAATAATATAGAAAAGATAATTGATAATTCTAAGGATAATAGTGGTAATTTAGAGGATATCAATAGTCGATTGAAATCGATAAACAATTCAATAAATAATATTGAAAAAGCATATAACAAATCGTTAAACCAGATCGGCGTAAAAAACGCGCCTCCTGGTTAACTCAGTCGTTAGGAAGATTCGACAAATTATGACAGTCTACAATTGCACAGCGAGCAGCTCTCACGCCCCGACCGATCAGCGGTTTTTAGTTGGTTGCATTGATTGCCTTATCGAGCAGTATAGCAATAGTACCGACTTTTTCCGCACTAAGCATGTTTATGAAGAAGGTGATGAAATCAGTCCCGGAGTCTCACAGTTTATCATTGATCCCCGATCGAGTGTCGTGACTATAAAAAGTACAGGAGATACTTTCACTCTCGATTCCGCTCAGGATTTTATCACTCACTGGCTAAGCACTGGCCGTTGCGATCTAATGTGGAATACCAGACATAGGACAGCCAACATCTTAGTGGGAGAAGTTGGCTACGGAGAGACTGGATCAGGAACAACTGCAGCGGGTAAGTTCACACGTAACTACACAGGCGTCATAATCGCGAAAGCACTGAGTTCTGATGCTCATCCATATCCTGTTGATCCAACAATAGTCACCGCAGATCTAGAGAAATGGCCTTGGATATGCGAATGCGGAGCCAAAGCACCAGTTGGAAAATCAATCTGTCACGCATGTTTACAGAGTCGTTAACATAAATAGAACTTCCTAACCAGGCTAATGCAGCCGACGCAAGAAGCCGCGCGGCTGATTAGCTTCGTTCGGCAAACAGAAGATGAAGCCATTTTACCTGTGACAAAAAAGGGAGCAAAAATGAAAAATGAAACTGACACTCCAAAGTGGGAATCAGCGAGGTTGATTCCTATTTCTGGCATACGTAATGCCGAGGAACAAGAACGCCGAGCCACCTCTGCCCTGCTCGCGGTATTATCCGCTGTTGATGAATTTGGGTTGGCGATCACAAAGCCTTGTGGTGCCGCAAAGGGCCGATTACAAACGTATATTGAAGTCCCATTTGAACTGGCCGATGGCCGCAAGGCTCATCCAGATGGACTCATCCAGACAATCCGCGGTAAACGCTCATGGACGGCTCTGATTGAAGTAAAAACGAGAAACAACGAACTCGAATGTGAGCAAATTGAGAAATACTTGGACCTAGCCAAAGAACAGGGTTTTGATTGTGTCATCACGATCTCAAATCAGATCGCCAGAATACCCGGAGAACACCCCGTTGATGTAGACAAACGCAAACTCAGAAAAGTACCCCTTCACCATCTTTCATGGTCACGAGTCTTAACAGAAGCAGTGTTGCAGAAGTCACACCGCGGTGTGGCAGATCCAGATCAAGCGTGGATTTTGGGCGAGTTGATTCGGTATTTGGAGCATCCGAATGCTGGATCCGTTGATTTCCGCGATATGGGCGAGCATTGGGTCGGAGTACGCCATGCAGTTAAGAACGGAACCCTTCGTCATTCAGACGAGAAGGCTATCGAAGTGGCGGGCAAATGGGAAGAACTCGTATCGTTCGCAGCTTTGCGCCTAGGACGGAAACTGGGCGATGATGTTCAAGAGGTACTTACCGCAAAGGAAAGAAAAGACATTTCGATTCGGATAGAGAACATCGTTGATGCAATGGTGACCCGAAGTCTAATGCCTGGAACGATCCGCATACCTAATACGGTCGGAGATATCGCACTCAGGGCCGATCTGCGGGCCCAACAGATTGTGGCGTCAGTCTCAATAGATGCACCTAAGACAGGACGAGCTACAACGAGAATCAACTGGCTCTTACGTCAGTTGAAATCAACTCCAGCAGACGTCCGGTTAGATAGCTGGGGCATGCGGTCCAGGTCATCTATGTCTGACTTGCTTCCTAATGTTCAAAACAGCCCATCTCTTCTTATTCCGATCGACAATCGTGAAATCGTTTCATTTACGGTGTCGCTTGCTCGACCAATGGGACTTGAACGTTCGGTCGGCAAGCGTTCATTCATTGATTCTGTCCTTGAGACACTGGATGACTTCTACGGAGACGTAGTTCAGCATTTGCGAGAATATCAGCCCCCTGCGCCCAAGCTAAGAAGGAGCGAAGCAGAAGAGGTAGAAACGATGCCAGCTTCATCATCTGCAGATGACAGCACAGAACCAAACGAGAATGATAGGGGACGCTCATTAGATTATAAGTTTCCGAATTAAATGTTTTATGTTATGTTGAATTTATGCCAAGAAAATCAAGAATAGATGCGCCTGGT
>SDBU01010750.1_pt1 | contig 10117 bp, 10 predicted proteins | sample 2277071 | NCBI WGS metagenome assembly SDBU01 (sample SAMN10397929, study PRJNA504765) | marine sediment metagenome | isolation source: marine sediment core GS08_GC12, 126 cmbsf | place: Arctic Ocean: Gakkel Ridge, Loki's castle | collected 2008 | reverse complement strand
GTGATATAATGAGAGGGTTACCACTTTTTGTTAGCGAATTGGAACAGCGACGCTTCTTAGGTGTCTTGGAACCCTTTTCATTCGCTCGCTCCATTCGTGCCTATTGAGTTCTCATTTAGGTTTGTCTACAGTGCTGTTCTAGAGCTTCTTACAGTCCAGTGAACTTGCCGAAGTCTTTGGTTGTAGTAGGAGCAGCCTTATTCTTTATCTTCTCCAAGTTCTTCGTAATTCTTTCAAGTTCATCTTTCCGGAGCTTGGTCAAGAAATCGTCGAATGCTCCTTCTGCTACCCGAAAAGTGCAGCCTTCGAAGATAGTCTCGACGTGCTCTTCTCCTACATAAACTCTCTTCTTTCTTCCACCCATATAAGAATCGAGAGTATACCGATTCCTCTCCAGGTAACCTTTGCTGTAGCGGGTAATTTCCTCTCTTTTCAGGTGACGCTTTCTGGCAAATTCTTGGCTATACATAATATGTGGTTTCGGGAAAATGCTACCGACGATCTTCACTATGTTTTCTTTAACCATTACACTGAGATAGGTACCCTGACAATCTCCAGAGCACATCTGAATTTCGGGGAACTCTTTTCCCTCGGGACAGTCACCTTCTCCTAGAAGAAGCTCTATATAGAATGTCCCGGTGTCTTTGAAAAAAAGTGCCTTAACTTCTCGTCCATTAATCTGCATCTTGAAAGATAAGGACCTCCATAAATTCCTATCGAATTGTGCAGCAGAATAATTAGCTCTACTGGATAAGCTTTTGTTAGTGCTGTTTAACAATCCTTTTTCAACACTTGATCTGGATTTATCTCTTCACTATTCTAAGGGTTGAGATGCGGGCATTTTGCTTAATATCTATACCTTGGCCTCCAACATTCAAAGGGATGAAAGAAAGTTTTTCTTCCGGTGTGATGATCCGAAGAGGATGAAAACAACCGTTCTGTAAAAGCTCTTCCCGAGATTCGAGAATGGCTATCTCTTTTTCTCTTAGGTCTATCTGCTCGTTAAACTCAACAAGGTATGTGCCCTGATTAAGATTCCACCATCCATATTTATCTTCTGGATGCCTCTTCTTGGGAAACAGGGACTTTCTTTTTGCCAGGTCAAGTTCGCTACCGCCAAAATCTAAACTACCTTTTTTACCTAAAGAGTATATCTGTTTCACAGTAAGATAGACCTTATCTTCTCCTGTCTGCGTATCTTTATGAATTAAGTTTTTGATTCTATGAATACTTTCAGATCCCGGAATAAAAGAAACAGCCATTGTGCACCTCCTCCTATCTTCTAGACTTTGGCTTTGCAAAACTATTCCCTTTACTGGATCAAGCCTTATTCTTGCCCCACAGTCACACTTCACCACACTGCCAAATTGAAATAGGGTAACATCGTATTGATGTTTACATTTGGGACAGATTATTGCCATCTATTTGTCCTGAGAAGTCGCTGTTGCAAATTCGACTTATCTATTCTTCTTTCGTCTTACTTTGGATAGCCTCCGACCATCCGATAAGATTCCTTGCCAACTGATAATCTATTTCGAGCAAGAGTAATGACAGCTATCCCTGTCAGAGCAAAAACAGCACCTAGACCCCTGGAAAAAATAGAAAGCATTCTAACCTGGAAGATAGCTAGGCCCCCAGGAGGAGCTGAAAACACCTACTCTGCAATACTAAGGTTGCCAACGTATAAATATATGCCTATTCCAGTTGGTATGAGTATCGCTGCGATGGCAATGATTAGCCAGAGCAGAATCGTCTCAGTTCTGTGCCACTTAACCCGTTTGCTCACTATTGTATCCATTGTGTTTTTGGCCATCTGAAGGTCTCCTTCGCGCACTGGCAGTTCCGCATATGTAGAATACGCATTCACAGTCTATTTTAGCTCAAAAAGGCGTGGTGTCAAAGAAGAGCTCCTCTCACACGGCTGGGATGCCGCAAATTGACGAAAAGTCCCCTTTTGCTTAATTAACTCTAAAAATAGAGGCTCAGACCAAGATTGACAAGTCCCGAGATTTGGTATAGGGTATGAACAGGTGAAACTAGCACCCGTTCAATGACAATGTCGAGAACATGAATTCAAAAGATACCTACCACAGGTTTGCCCAATACTATGACTCCTACGTTAGGGGATTCCGTGAGGACCTTGAACTATACGGGTCTTTCTGTAATAGGACTGACAGTATATTGGAAGTCGGATGTGGGACGGGCAGAGTACTTGAATACCTCCTCAAACGAGGTCATGCAGTTACCGGTGTAGATATATCCGAGGAGATGCTAAACCTCTCAAGAGGAAAGCTATCTTTCTTTGTCGAAAATGGTGCTCTCAAGTTAGTAAGACACAATCTCGTAGATGGGCCCCTTTTTCAACAATTCAGCAAAGTACTAGTAACTTTCTACACCTTCAACTATGTGGTAGATAGGCCGGATGCTTTCCTAAAGAACATCTACTCATCTATGATAAGTGGCGGATCTGTTCTGATGGATCTGTTCTATCCCAAGACACTAGCCAATCCCGATTTGGAAGGCATCTGGACATCTCATAATCTTCTACACCATAACAGGCAAATAGAATACAGGGATAAACGAGTACTTTATGATAATACTGAAGAGAGAATCCAAATTTTCATTGAGAACAGGAAAGAAACAATAATCAAGACTTCAAGAAAATACTACCCGAAGAACACCATTAAGACGATGCTTGAGAAGTGTGGACTCAGAGACGTGAGGATTTCCGACACCTACCACATAGATGGTTTTGTCGATGCAGAAGAACACATGGGAGCAGCCGAGGACAATTTCCTAGTTATAGCGACCAAATACTGACCGAGCTACGCCTCCTCCAAACCCAAATTGATATGTGCTGAGATTTGGCCTAAAATTGTCTCCCTCGAGGTCATTATGTCCGTGGCTCTAACTTGGAAAGTGATATAATAAATGGGAGTTGGTAACCATGACTGAAAAAAGGAAGCCCAAAATATTCTTGGTCAAGCACAAGAAAACCAAGGGTCAACAGCGTGAATTTGATCGTTTGTCTGTGTCTTTAAGACATCTACCAGAGAATCTTTCCCGCATTACAATAACCTGTTGTTCTTGCAGAACTGTATTTAGGCCTGATTGGCTTAAGAAACATGAACTGTCGATGGCCCCAGTCAAGCCGAAATTTGAAACAAAAAGAGTTAGATACACAGGGCCAAAGAGGTGGATTCTACGTAAAGTTCCACAAAAGTGCCCTAAATGTGGAGCCGATGTAATGATAGACTTACCTGTTAATAAGATAAAGACCAAAGGCTCTCTTTTTGGGGATGATGCGGAAAGAAACTATCAGAACAAAAAAGTATCTATCTATTCTCTTATCGGTACCGATCAAAGCCTGCTGCTTGAATTGGAAAATAGAATCAAAGGTCTAAAGCAAAAGTTATTTCCTTCAATTGCCCCTGATAGCTGGAAGATTCACATGAAAGATATGTGGGCGGGTGATAGCAGGAAAAAGCATCCAGTTTACAGGAATTTGAGTCGGATCGATGTGATTAACTTTGTTAATGAACTTCTTGCGTTGATTAAGAAAAGTAATCTTTTTATTTACAATATTGCTTCAACAACTGTTCAAAAAAATAAGGGAAATCGGAAGACCCAAAAGGAACTGAGGAACGAAGCATATATATTGCTTATTTTGAATGCAATTGAGGAATGGACAACGAAAAATGCTCAGCCTAATTTATTCTTTGACTCAGAAAAAGACTCGCAGGAAAATGTAATAATACACGGCTGGGCAAGAGATCTTTTTGAGGGCAACCAGTATTCACTCCTGTATGGATTTTTGGCAAAAGGTATTGAAATACCCGAACCGAAGTTCGTTTCTCCAGCCTCATTCCCAGGTTTAGAAATGGCTGACTTTGTGAGTTTTGCTATTGCCAGATATTATCTCAGAATGTGGCAAGGGAAGGAAATTGAGATAGATCCAAAAGATATGGGACCTGTAACCTATCTTGGCTACGATGGTAATGGTCATCTCTTATGGAAAAGGCAGGAAGGTTATCCATGGGATCAATTTATTCACTAAATGTTACACACAAGAACCAGATTGACAAGAACTGAGATTTGGCCTAGGATGTGCTCAGAAGAAGCGATTGGGTAACATTTAAGCAGATAGCATAGTGAACCATTCTATATCTCACAAGCCTAATCAAGGGCGAATTTAATAGATAATTCAGGTGTGCAGAATAAGAGTATATAACATTAGGTTCTAAAGGGGGGAAGGTAAAATGAAGACAGACAAGACGTTCCTTTCGATATCTGTATGGCTGATGTCTTTGTTGTTAGTCTCTGCGGTGGCCTCTGGAGGAGAGGAATCCAGCGATATAGCCAAACCAGAGAAGCTACGCTATATTGAATTGTACTCGGACTCTAGTCCGTTCAACCAGAAGATTCCTGATGATGTGGATATTGATCCATACTCTGATATTATGCTCCAGAGTCTTGAAGATGCATTTGAAGAGGGTGAGTTTTATATAGCACAGAAGGAATGGACGGTACCAGTCTACTTTGCCGATGAGAACACCCCCCGCTATGATGTCAAACTGACCGCCAATTGGGCACCTGCAAGATATCTCAGGAATGTGCCGATTCCTGACTTTGCCCAACCTGATCCTGAAGGAGACGGCGAAATGGTCATTATTGACACTAACACGGGCTGTGAATATGATTTTTGGCAAGTTAAGAAACAGGGCGGCAAATGGGTTGCAAGCTGGGCCAACGTTATACCCTATGACGGCGACGGTGTTTATCCGAAAGGTATGTCCTGCCGAGGCGCTGGTTTTGCACTGCTGGCTGGAGTGATATGGCCACAGGAGTTGGAAAAGGGCAAAATAGAACATGCTCTCATCTTCAGCTACACATTTCCCAAGTCTGGTGGCCCCGTACTTCCAGCCACGGAAAGTGATGGAGAGTCTGATAGAGACGATGCCATTCCGGAGGGAGCCCGTTTGCAGCTTGACCCAGATTTAGATCTAGAGTCTTTAGATCTTCAACCATTCGAAAAGGCAATTGCCAAAGCCCTACAAGAGTACGGCATGATTCTTGGCGATATCGGCGGTGAAGGAATCGAACTTGAGGTTATTCATCCTATGAGTTCTCAAGATAATTCCTATCAAGGTATCCTGCCAGATGATGCTTTAGTATATTTAAGCAATATTCCTATTCATCGTTTTCGGATTCTTAAACTGCCTCCACAAACTGATCCAGAAGTAGATTTGGTTCCTAATCGATGTGCTTCATGGGAAGAATAAACACCTATTTACAACTTCATGCAACAACGGACAAATGGGACATAATATACTCTCTCAACTGGCCTATTGCGAACTTATCCCATCCGCAAGAACATAGAATCCGACACCACATCTCGCCAATCTGATTGACAAGTACTGATATTTGGACCGGATCGTTTTTCCGAAAAGCAGGCCAGAGGAATACTGAGATAAACATTTGGTAGGTTATGGAATAAGTCTGCGTTTTCTTTTCAGTTTTAGTTTCGGTTTGACTTCAAGTGATATAATGGAAGGGTTATCAGTTTTTGTTAGCGAATTGGAACAGCGACGCTCATTATCGTCCCCAAGAACTCACTCAGATCTCATCTCTCACTGAAAAAGCTCCCTCTTATTTTAGTTACAAATAACTAAGTGTCAAAAAACAGATCCCGACTATCCTTAATCTATAGTCCTCCGACCATATTGACAACTGTTGAGATTTGGCCTAATGTTTAATTGAGCAAAGAACAAGAACCGTGGCAGTTATGAGTCGTTCTAGAATAAGTGAGGTTACCGATGGATGATGTAGCAAAATACAATAAGAAGCGCTGGGAAGAGCTGGCCAAAGCAAACGTACCCTATTCTCGTCCTTGGCTTGATTTGGATAAGAAGTCCGCCTGTAAACTGATTGATCCCCAAGGAGTGATAGGTGAGATTGCTGGTAAAAATGTTCTTTGTCTGGCTGGGGGCGGAGGACAACAATCGGTAGCCTTTGCCTTGCTCGGGGCTAGGGTAACCATTCTTGACTTCTCTGAAACCCAGCTACAAAGAGACCAGAAGGCAGCCTCACACTATGGAGTAAAGGTGAGAACCATTCAGGGTGACATGCGTGATCTTTCAGCCTTCAAGAAAGATGCTTTTGACATCGTCTATCATGCCCATTCTATAGCCTTCATTCCCGACATACAACCAGTATTTCAGGAGGCATCTCGGGTATTGCGCACGGAAGGCCTATACCATCTTGACTTTCATAATCCATTTACACAAGGAATAGATAAGGAACACTGGAATGGTGAAGGCTATCCACTTAAACTTCCTTATATAGAAGGCGCTGAAACCGTCCCCGGAGATTACCACTGGGATATTCAGTCCGAAGATGGTACCAACAAGCGAGTGAGAGGACCAAGGGAGTTCCGCCATACTCTGAGTTGTATTTTGAATGGTCTCATTGGGCAAGGATTTGTCATTCTTGGAGTATGGGAGGAAACTGGTGATGAATCAGATGCTAAACCAGGAACATGGGAACACTTCGAGAAAATAGCAGCTCCCTTCCTGAACCTATGGGCAGTCCGCCGTCCTTATGCGTTTACAAAAGACGAATTGAGGAACTAGCTACACCCTGCAATCACCCGAAGACCCAGATTCAGACTGTGTCGCAATTAGTTCAAAAAAGTGTAAACATTTTTCCAGGTTTGGGATGCCAGCTATTTTAACAAACCGCTTTATACCTTGTAAAGGCTCACCCTAGTAACGATGTCCTGACACATTTACCTAACCGGATTGACAAGCACTGAGATTTGGCTTAGGGTTGGAATAGATTGCACGTTCACAGGTTCTTGAACGAATGACGATGAAGGAAGAAGTACAATGCCTTATTTCTCTTATCAAGGAAAGAGAATCTATTATCGGGAAACAAGTTCAGGGCAAATATTGATGATCTTGCCGGGAAACACAGCTTCATCTGCTTTGCATGATGGTGAAATAGACTATTTCTGCAAGCACTATAGAGTCATTTGTCCTGATTATCTCGGATACGGAAAATCAGAAAGAATCGATTCGTTTCCTATAGATTTCTGGTGGAGCAATGCGCATGTGGTGCTGGAACTCATTCATAATCTTAAAGTAGACAGTATTATTGCTGTTGGCACCAGTGGAGGCGCAATGATTGCTCTCAATATGGCAATTATCGCACCCAATCTCATAAAGGCTGTGGTTGCTGACGGTTTTGTAGGAGAATTTTTGACTCTGGAATGGGCCCAGACAATCGCAGAAAACAGAAATACTAAAAGTCGTTTTCAAAGATCGTTTTGGCAGGCTGCCCACGGTGAGGATTGGGAAAAGGTCGTTCAAAAAGACTCACTGATGTTGGTCGAAGCCGCTCGTAAAGGAGAGAGCGCCTTCAAGGGAAGACTGAAAGAGATTTCCTGCCCGGTTCTTTTCATTGGCAGTCTATCCGATGACCTCATCCCTGATATTGAACGGGGGATGTGTGGAGTTGCAAGACAAATATCCTCTTCAAAAGTGGTTTTCTATCCTAATGGAACACATCCCCTGATGTGGAGCAAAGCTATCGAGTTTAGAAAGGAAGTGAGTTCCTTTCTTAATAGTTTGGGAGATTAGTATTAGGGAAGCCCGGATACGTAGACGGAGATAGCCAAGCAGAGAGCCATGCTCGCACATTCTATCCCTCCAAAAACCAGATTGACAGAATTAAACAAGTTATTACTCAGAAGCTCATAGATAAAGGTCTCATCTCTGAGTATTTGTTAGCAATGGTACCATCTGAAGACAGAATACAATCAAGTGATATTGATACTCTTGGAATAATAACTTGACAAGAATGACTTGTCAAAGTATGAATAGATTAAGTTAAGTCATTTACTCCCACGCCAGCAATATTCATAAGCTATCGTCATGCGATAAAACCGAATCCATCAAATATTCTTTCGTCATTTAATAGACTTCCGCACAGTTTGTGCGGAAAAAACATATCGGAAGGGGGTGCATATGATAAATAGAACAGGAGTAAGATTAGTTTAGTAACAAGCAGGGGCTACTCAACACTTGTTTTGCTGTCGGGTGGCCCCTCCTTAGAAGCTCAAATTAGGAGTACTAAGTGAGTGATTAATGAAGTGAATTTCTATGATGTTGAATCTCACCTACCCGAGATCTATGACCAAGAAGAAATTCAAACACATGACCTTAAATTCATAATAAAGCTGCTCCAGAACACAAACTGCAATAGGATACTAGAGCCTTTCTGCGGAACTGGAAGAATTCTCCTGCCGCTAGCAGAGGAGGGTTATGAGATTGTCGGTATCGATAGCTCGGTCGGGATGTTGAAGAGGCTCCGGGAGAAACTCCATAAACTCCCTGAAAGCGTGCAAGAGAGAATCAATATCATCCAGAGTGGTTTGACAGTCTCTGATTGGCCCAAAGGGTTCGATACAGTTCTTCTAGCCGGGAATTGTCTCTACGAGCCAGCAGATGTAGCTGAACAACAAGAGACTATCAAAAAAGCAGCAGAGTCTGTGAAGCCGCAAGGATTTCTTTTTGTAGACAATGACAATATGGAAGGAGAGCTTGCCGAGTCCTGGTGCCATATCGATCAGGAAGTTGAATCATTTCCCAGTGGACAGTGTCGAGATGGAACACAACTTCAGGGATATGTGAGGACAGTCTGGGTTGATCGGAAAAGAAGAATATGGAGAGCCCAAAGAAGACTTGAGGTTGTCGACCCAAACGGCAGGAAAGAAGAGAAAAGATGACAGACACAGAAGCATCCAGTCAGTGCCGGTGAGGTATCCAGTTGGCTGCAGGCGAATGGCATGAAGATGCTGAGAGTCTTTGGTGGTACTAAGGATGCAAGGAAGTTCCAAAAAGGATCCAAGCGTGCAACATTCTGGGCACAGAAGGGATAGTGTCACCCCGTATCCTTCCTACAAAACCCAGATTGACAAGCACTGAGATTTGGCCTGCCGTGTCTTTCATAAATTGGACATTAGAAGTCAGGAACAAGAGCATGTGAGGTGGGAATGACGAAAGAAGAGATCATCAATCTCCGGAACATGAAATGGAGAACAAAAAGGGATTTGCGAGTCACTACTGAGAAGGAGGCTCTTAACTTCATTAACGATGTGGGGTTTTGTTTCGCCTTCGCAGAAAGTGGAATAATTGCTGGTAGGCGCCAATTCCTAGCTGAAACCACAGAACATATTTTTGCCAATAATCTGCTGCCCAGTCTGTGGGAGGCTGTCTGTGGTGTACCCGGAGGAATTCCTACCATCCATTCTCATCACGATCCTTATATTGGACCGGTATGGGGCTACAAGGATGCTCTTCCCTTGAAGAGGAAGGTCTTCTACGGAAAAGTGCTCAGACACAAGCCAACATTTATTTCTTTAATGATGATTCCTTATTTCTATGCTCTCTTTGGTTCCGCCACTCCTGAGGAAGACTATCTTGAAGAGTATCAAAGAGGGGCTCTTAGCCAGGAAGCCAAAGATATCTTCGAATGCCTCCTGAGGTCTGGTTCTCTGCCCAATACACTCCTGCGAGGTGAACTAGGGATGCTAACTAAGGCTCACAAATATCGCTTTGAGAAAGCAATAACTGAACTTCAAAGCAGTCTGAGAATTGTCAAGGTTGATGTCTCTGATGACGGTACTGTCTGGGACCTCTTCTCCCGGTGGATGCCAGAAATAATCAAGTCAAGCTCAAGAATAAAGAGGAAAGAGGCCATGAAGAGTATTGTCCTGACACACATCTCTAACCTGATCATAACCACTCCCAGGATGATGAATAGGCTATTCGGTTGGGATCTGGAAGAAATAGGAAAAGTCCTTCAACCACTGGCTCAAGAAGACAAAGTTCAACTGGGAGTGAAGATTGAAGGTTTGCAGGGGAACTGGATAGTGAAGGTAGTATAGTTGTGATTCATTTACAGGAAAACACTCGACCCTTTGTTCTAGGTCATGATTAGATGACCTGCCCCCGTTAACACTACCACTTGTTAAGTTAGAGTCAACTGAACGATGGCCTCCGGAGCAGGTGGTCTGTAATTCAAGGCACTGTGGGGTCTTACTTGGTTGTACTCC
>SDBU01010749.1_pt1 | contig 10117 bp, 6 predicted proteins | sample 2277071 | NCBI WGS metagenome assembly SDBU01 (sample SAMN10397929, study PRJNA504765) | marine sediment metagenome | isolation source: marine sediment core GS08_GC12, 126 cmbsf | place: Arctic Ocean: Gakkel Ridge, Loki's castle | collected 2008 | reverse complement strand
CTTCAGATCGAGTCCAGCCAGATAGCCGACGCCATCGCAGGCTTCCACATGGCCGGCCGCGTCGAAGTGTTGCAAAGAGGCCCGGCCCTGGTGCTGGACGTCGCCCACACGGTCGAGTCGGTGGACGCGCTGCTGGAGGCGCTGGACACGCATTTCCCGGGCAGGCCGGTGCGCGTGGTCTTCGGCTGTTCGGCCGGGAAGAACCTGCACGGGATGCTGGCACGGCTGCTGCCTCGTTGCGCCTCGTTCACGGCCACGCAGGCAAGACTGCCGCGCGCCCTGCCGGTTGACGAGGTGACCGCCGTCGCACGCGCCATGGGGACCCGCGCCTTGGTCGCCGGCTCCGTCAAGACGATACTCGACCCGTGGGAAGCCGTGCAGGATGCCCTCGCCCAGGCCCGGTGCGAGGACGTGGTGTGCGTGACCGGCTCTTTCTACGTGGCAGGCGAGGTGCGCGCCCGGTGGCGCGAAGGGCACCCGGACGTTGGCCTCTAGCACTCCAATTCATAATTCATAATTTTTGTCCGCCGTACGGCGGACAAGATTCATAATTGCCGTCGGCGCTGGAGCTTCTGCGCCTTGCGGTCGGCCTTGGCCGCCAGCGTCTCGTTGCCCAGCGCCGCAGCCACTTCAGCCAGCGCCCGCCACGGATCATAGTGTCCGTCCTGAAGCTCCAGGGCCTGCTGCGCCGCGCCCAGGGCCGAGGCGAACAGCGCGTCGCGCCCTTCCGGCCGCTGCTGAGCCAGTCTGACCAGGCAGCGCGCGCGAAAAGCAAGGGCCGTCCAGCACTCCGGGTCGCGCGTCAGGACGACGTCCAACTCGTTCAGGATATCGCCCACCGGCGCCTCCTTAACCGTCCCCTCAAACAGCACGGGATTGGAAAGCGGGAACTCGGCCAGGGCCGGCGCGCGCGATCTTAACACATCGTCCCGCAGTCCGATCACAGATATGTCGTCCCAATAGATGCAGCGCCAGCGGCCACTGGCGAACAGATGCGCGCTCTCCTTCTTGCGGAAGCGCACCAGGAACATCTCGACATCCCAGTCGTCCAGTATGCCCTCCCATCCTTCTTTGCCGGCTGCCACGCTTCGGACCTGACCGATGATGCCGTCCCCGTAGACCAGGCACCGGCCGTCAATGAAGACCCGTCGCCGTGGCCAGAACCGCCATATCAGATAGCCGCCCCACTCGTAGGAGTTGTAGGCGCGGTAGTCCAGCCCTTCGCTCTCGATGTAATCACACGCCTTCACCGGGAGCACAAGCCCGGACGGACCTATCTCCGGCAGGCCGCCTACGGTCAGGGGCCATATGCCACACACCAGGGCCAGCACACATGCAACGTAGGGGTACAGGCTCGCGGCGCCCCGCTCGCGCGACGGGTCGCTGAGGGCGGGCACGCGGACAGGCCGGCGGGAAACGCGCAGATGATGGCCGAGCACCGAAGGTGCCAGCAGCAGAAACCACGCCATGTGCCTCACCGCCTGGAGCGCAAGAAAGCAGAACCCGCCCATCAACAGCACGTCCGTGACCAGCTCGCCTATGCCATCGCGCAGGCGCCCGCCCTTCGCGGAGAAGTAGGCGGAACGCAGCATGATGACGGCGCCGAGGATGACGGTCGCCCAGAAGATGGCGAAGTCGCGGCGGAACGCCATCGGCTTCCATTCCTGGATCTCCTTCACCAGCTTCACGCCGTGCGCGAGTCGGAAGGGATACATGAGCGTGCCGGCTCCGTACGGCGTAATGACGCAGGCGGCCAGGCACAGAACGCCGGCAACGAACAGCGCTCTGAATCTGGCGCCCTCCGGTTCCTTGAGCAGGACGGCGCCGTAGGATCGGGTGCCGGTCCGCGCGGCGAGCGCCACCATCTCACCCGCCCCAAAAGCCCCGATGAGCAGCAGGCCGACGATGAAGCCGGCGTGCATGTTGGCCCAGACAACGGTGAGCACGGGGAGCAGTATCAGCCGGCCACTGCTGCCCCACAGGAAGGCGTCTTCGCCGGCAGACGCTCTCGGTGGTTGAGGACGCACACCTTCCTGATCGGCCTCTCCGCCCGCTTCCGCATCCCGACTCGCGCCACGCAGGAGCACCGCGAACAGAACGAAGAAAAGGAAAGAGAACAGGTAGGGCCGCGTCAGGGCGCGCATCTTGAGCTGCACACACACAGCCAGAACCAACACCGAGGCCAGCCCCGCACCCACCCCCCTTCGCGTGGCCGCGGCCCAGGCGACCATCAGACTGCCGGCGATCAGCAGCGCGCGCAGCAACGTCAGGCCCGCCATGCCGCCCGCCCGCCACACCAGCGTCAACACCACGCCCGAAAGCCAGGAGTGGTAGACCCATGGGCCTCCGGCCGCCGTGAACGAGAAGGGGTCGGCGGCGGGCACACGGCCAGTCGCGAGGATCAAGCCGCCCGCCTTCAGATGCCACCACAGATCGTAGGCGACCAGCGGACCGAGAAAGACCAGAGCCGCCGTGACAGAAGTCAGCCCGAAGAGGAAACGCCTGTCTTGCACGAACCTGCGAACCGCTGATTGAGCCATGCGCGCTCCCACGCCGGCCTATCGGCCGGAACTGCCACCGGCACTTCCCGCCGGTGCGAATTCCATCGAGCGACCCGACTTGTAGCCGAGGACCTTCGCCCGGCCCTCGCGGACAGTGATGATGATAGCCCCGTCGCGGCCCGTAATCCAGAGGGGCACGCCCCGATACTTGAAGATGTCCGCAGTGTCCGGATCGCAGTCGCCTTCCTCGCCGCTGACGACGGCTATGACGGGGTCCACCTGCGCGACGAAGTCCTCCAGAGCGTCGTCGTAATGGCCATGATGCGGCACCAACAGGACATCCGCCTTGAGCTCGGGGCCGAACTCCGCGCAGAGGCGCCTCATCGCCCTGCTCTGGATGTCGCCCGCCAGAAGAAAGCTCAACCCTTCGTACTCGCAGCGCAGCACCAGGGACCTCTCGTTTTCCGAAAGCCTCGAATCAGCGAGGAATCGGGCGTCCGGGTGCAAGACCCGACAGAGCAGTCCGCCGCCCTCCAGTTGCTCGCCTTCGCTCAGGCGGCGCATCGGCAGTCCGCGTCCGCGCAGCCACGCTCTCACCTGAGAGCCGAACGGATTCAGCCGCCCGGCCTTGGGCAGGACGACCTCCTTGATGCGGAATCGCCTTTGCAGATGCGGGATGAAGCTGCAGTGGTCCCTGTCCGGATGGGAGACTACAACGACGTTGATTGTCCCGACGTGCCGGTCCCAGAGCATCTCGCTCACCGCGGAAGCGCGCCCGGTCCGGGACGAACCTGCGTCGAACATGAGCACCTGGCCCTGGGGGAGCCGCAGGATGGCCGCCTGTCCGTGGCCCACGTCGGCGACGGTCCACTCGAAACCGCGGTCCATCCGCACGGCCGCATCTGACGCGACATAGGTCACGGCCAGCACCAGCGCAGCCGCCAGCAAGGCCCGCCGACCAACGCGCAGCCGATGCCGCAGCACCCACATCCCGACAGCGGCGTAGAACAACCCCGCCCACCACAGGGGCGGCGAAGGCATGTACAGCCCGAACCCGGGCAAGACGCTGGCCAGAGAAAGCAACTCGTGGATGGCGCCGCCAAGACCTACGGCCAGCCACGCGAGCACGCCGGCTGCCAGGCCGCCCAGCAAGAGACTCAGAGCCAGCGCAAAACATGCGAGCAGCAGTATCAGCACCAGAATCCATACGAAAACGTTGAGCAGCGGCGCAAGAAGGCATAGCGAGTTGAAGTGATACATGCGAATCGGAGCAGTGACAGCCCACAGCGTGCAGGAGAGCAGAAGATAGCTCCTGGTCCACAGCCACAGGTCCAGGAACAGGGACCTCTCCTCGGGCCGATGTAGACGGGCGAGCAGGTCTGCCCACGGCCAGAGGATGCCGCCCAGTTGAGGGTAGATGCAGACGATGGGCCAGACGGCCACAAACGTCAGTTGAAAACCGGCACTGAAGAGCTGCTGAGGCCACAGCAGCAGCAGCAAGAACGCCGCCGCGGCCAGTGCCGAGACCGAATCCCGCTGACGCCTCAAGAGAGGCGCGGCCAGCACGATGGTCAGCATCCACCCCGTCCGCGCCGCCGAGACGTGGCAGCCGGTGAACAACACGTACAGCCAGATGAGCAGTATCGTCACCAGGTACCGAATCCGCACCGGCAGGCCGATCAGCGTGAACACGGACTGGACGAAGATGCAGAATATGCCGACGTGCAACCCGCTGATGGCCAGGAAGTGAAGGCTGCCCGACTCCTTGAAAAGGGCGGTTTGCTCGGCGGTCAGGGCGCCTCGCTGCCCGAAAAGAAGTGCCTTCACCAGACTCGCCCCCGCGCCATCGTACTGCTCCAGACGCTTGTCCACGCGAGTCCATAGCAAAGTGCGCAGCCTCCCCACGGCGATCGGGACCGATCTGTACAACGCCGGCCGCCGCAGGAGCTTCAGGGCAGCCGCCGAAGGGACGGAGGCGGTGGCGTGGCTGCCTGCCCGGTCGTATCTCAGGGCCCCGTCCCTCTCGCCGGGGTTGGCCGGCCGACGATTCTTCGAGAGCCGCGCAAGGAACTGCACGCGGTCGCCTACCTCAAGCGCAGGACGCTCCCAGTTCGTAAAGACGGTCACACCGCCGGCCGCCCTGTGCCAGCGCTCACCGTCGCCGGACAGCTCCTCCAGCTCGACCCTGAGCGACCAGAACTTCCCCGGCCGCGCGTCCTCCAACGCGAACGGGGACTCGCGGTGATGAACGCGGGGCTCCTGCGTGATCCTGCCGCGCAACCGGTAAGGCATGCCCTCCTCAAGGGGCAGATTCTGCAAATGCCAGGGCGGCTTGTTGCGGAAGCGAACCATGTGCCACGCCCCGCCGACGGGGAGCAGTAGCAGAACGGCCAGAAGCCAGTTGCCCCACGCTGCCATCCCCCGCCGAACGCCCCACAGAACGAGCACGACCGTCACAGACACCAGGACGAGCCACATCCAGAGCGGCGGTCGGAGCATCCCGTCCAGCCCTATGCCCAGCGCAAACCCGACCAACACGGGGACCAGGGGCCGATGCCGCGGGCTGGTCGTCCCCGGATGCTGTGACGGGGCGGCCCCCGGATCGAAGCGTGCCGTTTCGTTGTTTCCCATGCGAGGGGGTGTCGGTGCTCAGGCCCTGCCGTCGGCAAACTGGCAGATCGCGGCCCAGTATAGCACGGGCAGGATGCCCCTGACCACCGGGCAGGCGAAGTCCGACGCGCACGCAAGGGTGCGCGACGAGGAGCACCTCAGCGGCCGCGGCGACGTTCGAAGAACCGGCGGAGCAGGGAGTGCGCCTGGTCGGCCAGGACCCCACCCCGGACTTCCAGCCTGTGGTTGAGGCGCGGCTCGCGGGGGACGTCGAAGATCGAACCGCAGGCGCCGCTCTTCGGGTCCGCCACGCCGTAGACGAGGCGCGCCACCCGCGCGTTGACGAGGGCGCCGGCACACATGGCGCACGGCTCGACGGTGCAGTAAACCACCGCGCCTTCCAGCCGCCAGTGGCCGATGGCAAGTGCAGCCTGCCTCAGCGCGACGACCTCAGCGTGAGCCGTGGGGTCCTGGAGGGCCTCGCGCAGATTGTGCGCCCGCCCCACTACCTTGCCCTCATGCACGACGACGCATCCGACCGGCACTTCGCCTTCGCCGGCGGCGACGCGCGCCTCCTCCAGGGCCAGCCTCATGAACGCTTCATCGTCCTTGGGTGCCATGTGTGCGTCCCCAGCCTCCGGGCAGGCGGCGACGAGAATGGTCCATCGCGCCCTTCCAACGGGGTTGCCGCGGCCTCGCCGCTTGCCACATCCGTCGCCGCTCTGTAGCATATTGTGTGAATTGGGCGCCGGAAATCAAGAAGCCGGCACGTCCCAGACCGAAAACAACCGCACCAAAACACGACGAGGGGAAAATGCCTCGGTTCTCGGCGAAAGAATTGGCCGACATGGTCGGGGGCAAGCTCGTGGGGCCGGCAGACGTTACCGTCGAGAACGTCGGGACCCTCGAACGGGCAGAAGAGACGGACCTGGCCTTTCTGCGCGAAGAGTCCGGGAAGGCCGTGGCCCAGAGATGCCGGGCGGCCGTCCTCGTCACCCCGGTGGAGCTGACGGACTACGCCGGAACGATGATCGTATGCGAAGACGCCGAGATGGCCATGGCCACAATCCTGGCCGCCTTCGCCGAAGAGCGCTTTCCGGTCCCCGAAGGCGTCAGCCCGCTCGCCTCCGTCAGCCCTTCGGCAGAGCTCGGACAGGGCGTAGCCGTCGGAGACTACGCCGTGATCTGCGACGGGGCCGTCATCGAAGATGGAGCCGCGATCTATCCCCAGGTTTACGTGGGACGGCGCTGCCGCATCGGCCAGCGCAGCGTGCTCCAGGCAAACGTATCGGTGCACGACAACGTGACGATAGGAGCCGACTGCATCATTCACTACAACGCCGTTATCGGCTCGTCGGGGTTCGGTTTCCTGCAGCGGCAGGGCCGACACGTGAAGATCCCCGAGGTGGGAACGGTCAGGATCGGGGACCGGGTGGAGATAGGCGCCCTTACGACGGTGGCCCGGGGCACGCTGGAAGCGACCGTCATCGAGGACGGGGTCAAGACCGACGACAACTGCCACATCGCCCACAACTGCCACATCGGCCCGGACTGCATCATCGCAGGCGGCTCCGTGCTCGGCGGCAGCGTTCGGCTGGGCAAGGGCGTCATGATCGGCGGGGACGTCGCCATCAAGGATCACGTTACACTGGGAGACGGGGCCGTCGTCGGCGGGGCAGCGGGCGTGAGCGGCGACCTTCCTGCAGGCGAGGTGCGATGGGGCTACCCCGCGAGGCCACTGGCGGAACAGCTCCGCATCAACGCCCTGAGACAGCAGCCGCGCGGCAAGCCCTGAAAGGGCGACAGGATATAGCCACGGGCGCCAGCCCGTGGTGCAAAGAAGCACCAACCATCCTAGCCCCCGCAGGGGGCGATAGAAGGGTACCACCGAGCGAGCCGGCCTACCGCCCCCTGCGGGGGCTCACCTCAATGGGAGACTGGAATCCACGGGCTTGCGCCCGTGGCTATCTCTGTGCCGCCCCTGCGGGGCTTGCCACGGCCTCAGGCTACAAGATGCGAATGTAGCGCAGCCGCCCTCGGCTGCGGCGAATGGGAACGGCCAGAACTCAGGCGAGGGCGCCTGAGCTACACGGGAGCGCCTGTGCCACACAGATGCCGCAGTCTGGAGCGCTCGGGCATTGAGTATTCCGGAAGCTGTTTGCCTTGCGACAGGCGGTCAGAGCTGCTGAAAGTACTGCTCCGCCGAAAACTGGATTTCGCCCTCGCCGATTCCTTATGATGTAATTGATCCCTGCGTACTGCAGGCGGCATTCCAGGAAAAACAGGAGAATGGCTCATGTCTCGCAGAGTCCTATTCATCGGTATCTGCTTTGTCTTTCTTAACTTAGGATGCGAAAAGAAAGAGCCGCAGGAGGAACGTGCGCCTGCGGTGGCCCGGTCCGCATTTGAAGTGCCAGAGGGCATGGCGGCCCTCCGTCAGGGACTGGCCGTCTACATCACGACCAAGCCGGCGACCGTCGGCGAATACGTGGCGTATCTCCGCGCGACCGGTCAGGCTGTGCCCGATCCGTGGCAGGCCATCCAGCCCCGTGCGGCCGGTGCCAACACACCACTGACAGGACTTACCCGCACAGAGGCGGGCTGGTACGCCGCGTCGGCACTGAAGCGGCTGCCGACCGAAGACGAATGGAAGCTGGCCGCGTCCGTGGTTGGCTCTCGTCCCTACCCCTGGCCGCAGGGCGCGACTGCCGACACCCGCAGCGGCGAGGTATTCCTCGTGCAGGACTGGGCGCCGGGGTCCGACGGGGAGCGGAAGGCCCACGCCGCCAAGGAGGGGCTGCTTGAGACCATCCTCGCGAAGTGCACCGCCGAGATCAACGCAGTCCGGGCGCGTCTCCAGGAAATCCTGGACCGGCGGACCGCCCGCCGCGAAGACCTGTGGAGACAGACAAAGCCAGGCTTCTTCACGATGCTGGAGAAACAGAAGAATGTCGCCGAACTACAGGCGAAACGGGAGGCCCTGGCCGACGTGCGCACCGTCCTGACCATGGTGGCCCGGGAAAAAGCCAAGCTGGCCGTGAAACTGAATACGGCCGACCTCAGCGCTGAGGCCGCCGAGGCCGAGGCGGAATCCTACAGACAGATCCTCGCCGGCGCTCGCACCAAAGCGCAGGAAGTCCGGCAGTCACTCCAGGAAGCAACAAGAGCAAGCCAGGATGAGGTCGTGGCGCTGACGCGCCGCTTCGAGGCGGTCGCCGCCGGGGAAGGGGACGCGGTGACTTCCGCGACCCCCGAAGGGGTCTCCGGACCTCCCCGGAACATGGAACAGGCAACCCGCATGAAACATCAATTCGAATCTGCTCTCCAACAGGTCCAGGCGGCCGGCCCGCCCTTCGGGGGGGTCCTCGACGCGGATGACATCAAGGCACGGACGGCGCAACTGGACGAACAGCTCGAGCAGCTTGCCGCCGACCAGACGCCGTCCGACGAAACACAGACCCTCCGAGAGAAAGTGACAGCACTGGACGAGAGCATCAACCAGGAGTTCCTCCAGGAGAAGCTGCTGTTCCAGGAACTGGACGAACTGGCCGGGCTGCGGGCGCGCAAGAAGGGGGTCGAGGCGAAACTCAACGCCCTCAAGCAGGCCCTGAACCGGGCGTCCGGTGCAGCGGGCGTCCCCGGATAGGACCCGCACCCCCGCCCCCGCGACCGTGTCGGGCCCGTTTGCTACAGGATCAGCATGAACGCAACGGACGCCATCGCCCTGGGGCTGCTGCAAGGCATCACGGAATTCCTGCCCATCAGCAGTTCGGCGCACCTGGTGGCCGGTCAAGCCCTGCTGGGAGTGGAGTCTCCGGGCGTGCTCCTGGAGGTAGCGCTGCACTTCGGGACGTTGATGGCAATCCTGGTCGTTCTCTGGCGCACCGTAGCGGCGCTGCTGCGCGATTCCGTGGTCGGCGCATTCACATGCTTGACCACCGGCAGCATGCAATCCGCAGAGCAGAAGGCGCCGCTGTTCCCCATGGCGCTGGCCATAGTGGCGGGGTCCGTCCCGGTCGCCGTGGCGGGGATAGCCTTCGAGGAATCCGTGGAGCGCACCTTTGACAGCCTTTCGGCATCGGGTGCGCTGCTGTTCGTGACCGGTCTGATCCTGCTGACGTTGCGGTTTGCGCCGCCACCGAGAACGCAGCGCGTGGGTCCGGCGCGGGGATCTCTGATCGGCTTGGCGCAGGCATTCGCCCTGCTGCCCGGCATAAGCCGGTCTGGCATCACCATCACCGCAAGTTGTTGGCTCGGCGTGGCCCCAAAGACATCGGCCCGGTTCTCGTTTCTGCTGGCCGTGCCTGCGCTTGCGGGGGCGGCCGTTTGGAAGGGGCGACACCTACTGACGGCCGGGCTCGGGCCGGCATCGCCGGGCGATGCGACCGGGCAGGCGGTCGCCCTGGCACTGGGGGTGTTCCTGTCCGCCGCGTCCGGGGCCGCGTGCCTGCTTGTCCTGCTGCGCATCGTCGAAAAGGGGCGCCTGCACTGGTTCGCCGCCTATTGTCTGCCGGCAGGCGCCGTCATGTTCGCCGCCGGCCTCCTGTCCTGAAGCGTGGTCATGAGCGACAGCGTCCAGAAAAGCACGCGCGGAGAGAAGCCCGGGTACTACTGGGAGTCCAAATCCTTCGCGATCGGCATCGTCAGCATTCTGCCGCTTGTCGTTCTATACCACTTCGGCATAGTGCAGAGCGGCTACGGCGTGCGCAACATAGCGGAGGTATGGCTGACGGGCCCTCTTGACCTGGTCGGCTTGCACGCCGCCCACGTGCTCAACGTAATGCTCGTCGTCGCCCTGGTGGCGCTGCTGTGGCACAGCGGGGAGCGGGAATCCTTCAGCTTCATGACTATAGCAGTGATGATCGCCGAGAGCACCGTCTACGCCATGCTGCTGTGCAAGGGGGCGCCGGCACTGGCGGGGCTGGTGAGCGAGAGCGCCTCGCAGGTGTTCTTCAGCATCCAGTGGGACCGGTCGGCGCCGCTGCTGCTCGCGCTGGGCGCGGGGG
>SDBU01010748.1_pt1 | contig 10118 bp, 9 predicted proteins | sample 2277071 | NCBI WGS metagenome assembly SDBU01 (sample SAMN10397929, study PRJNA504765) | marine sediment metagenome | isolation source: marine sediment core GS08_GC12, 126 cmbsf | place: Arctic Ocean: Gakkel Ridge, Loki's castle | collected 2008 | reverse complement strand
CATACCTATTAAATATGGATTGATAGGCAGGAAACATGTTTCGTATATTATCAGGAATGTCTTCATCGATTCTGACTGGGTCTTGCTTTGCCCATGCAACGAGCTTACCTTGTCCGTATTCCTTATTAAGCCAAGCACAAATTGCTTGTACTTTCCGTCCATGACCGGGACGACCGAGGATATTCTCATCTGGACTAAGTCCTTGAGTTCCAATTCCCATCGCGATAAGACAGGGAGCATTTTCAACAGGGAAGATCACAAAAGACATCCCTCCATAAGCTCCTGATTCAGGATTAGAAGGGTGGATGAGAGCAGTAAAAGGAACACCTGAATCGACACGAATGCCTGGGGATCTTATTGCTACTGTATTTTCAGCTTTTTTCGGATATCGGTTTCCACTAGTTAATAAATCGGAAAATAAAGTGTCTCCTTCTTTGGCCCAATCATCATGCCATGATTTATAGACAAGCTGGTTTAATTTATCCACGTTTTTCCTCCTTAATGAGGGTTTTTATTTAAAGGGGATTTTCTTTTTTAATTAAATTATTGTTTAGATGAAACATCCCTTTCAGATTTGCTGATTGTAAACTTTATCATAAGGGAATTTTGGTGTCAAAGAAATAGAATAACTCACATGAAGGAATGGCTAATGTGTTGATAGATCTTTTCAGCACACTTTTTATATACTTCTATATCTTGTAAATATGGATCATCAATTTCCCATAAAATCAGCTTTTCTGCTGAAATTTCATAATCCATTTTTATAGCATCATAAACGATTGAGTCCAAAGCAATCACAAAATCGAATCTTTCAATTGAAAGATTATTTATTTTCCTCGGCTGATGGTTAGAAATGTTGATTTCAAATAGCGTTTGCATGACTTTAATTGATTCTTCTGCAGCACAATTAAAAGATGGAGAAATTCCAGCACTTTCGACATGAAACTTTGATCCAAGTACTTTTTTTGCTATTCCTTCCGCCATAGGGCTTCGACAAGTGTTCCCATAACATACGAAGATAAGATTCTTGATGTTATTAATACTGATTTTTTTATTCACGATAATATCTTTTAATATTTTAGTCTTTTGCTTTAAAAAAGAAATTTATACTTGAGCACTCAAACGTCACGTAATTCCTTTCTTAGCTTGCCATTCATGAAAGAGTTTCAGCATCTACACAGAATCAAACATGCAATCAGTAATTGTTGGAACACAGAAATGTGAATACTACTATGATCTGTACTCATGTAATTAGAAAAAAATATGGGATGTCGTAAGCCCGCTTGATAAACTTTAAAGATTCAGGAGTTAATCTTTATTCACCTTATTAGGTCTATATACTGAATATCCGAAATGTTAGATAGTATGCAACATAACAAGGATGTTGATAGGATAATACTGCATTTTGAGTGCTATCTTGTTTGTGATTATTAATTCTAAACATTATTTGAGATTCAATTATAAAATTTTACTTCATGCCGAATATTAATTTTTATATATTGATCTGCTCCCCGATTCTTGGTCCAGATCGAATGTAAGTATTTTTTGATATAATATGCATTCGAAAAGGAGAACAAGATGAAGAAACGGTTCACATAGGTCCAGATAGCTTTTGCTTTGCGCCAAGCACAGAGCGGCACATCGGTTGCTGAGATCATCCGCAAGATGAGGATCTCAGAGGTGACCTTTTACCGCTGGAAGAAAAAGTTTGCGGGTTTGGGCGTTGCGGAGCTTCGCCGGCTCAAACAACTGGAGGATGAGAACCGTCGGTTGAAGCGTCTTGTGGCAGATTTGACTCTTGATAAGCAGATGCTTCAGGATGTGCTCTCAAAAAAACTCTAACGCCCGCTGTGAAGAGAGATTTGGTCAGTGAGATGAAGACTTCCTACCAGGTCTCAGAACGGCGTGCATGCAAGACCATGGAATTTGCTCGTTCTGTGTTTCGCTACGAGAGTGTGACGGATCATCAGATAGCGCTTAGGATGCGTCTAAGAGAGCTGGCTATGTCACGTGTAGGTTATGGATATAGGCGTCTTCACATACTGCTTTGGCGTGAGGGATGGAATGTGAATCATAAACGTGTCTATAGGCTATATCGTGAAGAAGGATTGAGTATGAGAAATAAATCCACAAAGCGGCGGAGGGCGTGATTGAAACGAAAACTTCGGCCTTTAGCGTCTGAGAAAAATGAACGCTGGAGCATGGATTTTATGTCTGACCAGCTCTTCGATGGTCGCTGTATCCGATTTTTAACGATAGTAGACAATCACACACGTGAAAGTCTGGCTATCCATGTGGGCCAGCGGATTCGCGGATGTGAGGTCGTTCAGGTTTTAGAGAAGGCGATCAAAGAGCATGGAAAACCGCAAACGATTCAAGTGGATAATGGTCCAGAGTTCATCTCTAAGGACGTGGATCTCTGGGCTTATTGGAATCATGTCAAGCTGGACTTCAGCCGCCCGGGGAAACCGACAGATAACGCCTATGTCGAGTCGTTCAACGCTCGCTTCCGGCTGGAGTGCTTGAATGAGCACTGGTTTTTGAGTTTGGAGGATGCACAGGAGAAAATAGAGGCGTGGCGGCAGGATTATAATGAAAATCGGTTGCACAGCTCCTTGGGTAACATCTCTCCGGAGGAGTTTGCTGCATTGGATAGGACTTTGGAGACCGGCCTGGTCAAGGCTCCTGAGGCTAACAAAAATGACTTGCAAAATTTTGGACTAACATAGAAAATGGACGAGAAACGGGGAGCGCTCCACTCCAGCCTTATTCTAACATAAGGCTTGGACCGATATTATAGGGGCTGGTCAACAGGGTGATTCTCCCCTCATCTACTACAAGAAGTCTTATAGTTTATAGAGATAAGAAGGATTGGATTCAATTTGCTTTAAGAAGTTCCATGAATTTTTTTCTGTCAAATGCTATGTCACTTCTTTGAAAATTATTTCTTTCATCAAAGAGGTTTACAGTGTTTTTTCTGTAGGATAGATCAATTTGAAGAAATTTTCTATTTCTTTAATGTTGTCAAAGAAGCGTTTTTCACCAAAAGACGATAGGGGCTCTTTCATTAATTCTTCCATAATACGTTGGTTATCTGATTTGAGGCCTCTTTTTTTCAACTGTTTTTTTTCTATGGCCTTCTCGTGCTGAAGATCAATTGACAAAGCTGAATAACATGGGACAATTTTGTTCCCTCTTGCAATGAGAACAGCACCCATATATGTATCCTCCATACCCCATCTGGAACCAAAACTTGGGTGGAACCCACCAGCCAAAATAATTTCATCCTTCCAAAAAGCAACCTGAGCAGTTGTAAAAAAACGCGAGAGTTTACATTTGCCTAGCTCTAAATTACCATATGCGAAACACAAGTTTCCAGTAATTGAAAGATAATCTATTATATCACCATGATTATAGGATTGAAATGCATGACTAAAGGCTTTCTCAACATGATCATTTTTCTTCCAATCATTTTGAATATTAGGACATATAATAGTTTTTTGTAATCCATTGATCACAAGAGATGTGAATTTCTTGTCGCCCCCAAGTCTTTCCTTAAAGCCAACGATGGCTAACTTTTGACCTACCAAATGCTCAAATCGAATTAAGATTTCCATAAGATATTGCTCATGTAAAACAATGCTATCATCAAACAGTTGTATTACGTTACCCAATGCCTTGGCAATGCCAAAATTTCTAATTTGACCTCGCCCAATAGGATCATCTGACTTTGACATCCATATTTGTATATTATTTATTTTCATTAAATTTGCCTGATTTCTTACAAGATTTATAATTTCATCTTTCATCTTAATTTTCAAATCATTACTTTCTGATATATCACTATCAATCAGAATAATGAGTTCAAAATTAGTCGGAAATAGTTTGATGGCTGTCTGCAAATTGTAGCTTTCAATGCAGAGTTTAAAGTTATTAATCCTTTCAATTGATGGCACAATTGGTACAATAATAGTAATCAATGACAAAGGACCATTTTTAATTTTCATACCATCGATTCTTTTATTTCTCTCCTCGTTTCTTCTCTTATAGTAGGCATTTTTTTTAGGCACTTCCTTATAAGCCCAGTCTTCAACTTTCTGCCAGAAAACAGTGTCATTAACTTCACCTTTTTTAATATTAATCTTGCCCTTATTATCCTGTTTGATTGAAGTATTCTTCCATTTCGCATTTTTTTTATATTCGTTTTTGATATTCTCATTCAGAAGATCAACTAAAGATTTAACTCCATTAAATTTGATGCCTGTATTTTGAGTATACAATTCATCCGTAAGAGTCAAATCAGTACCACCAAAAATGTATTCAAAGTGTCTATAATCATTTGATGCAGCAGAAAACAGATTTTTTAATTTTGGTGATATAAAGCTGGCTTCACGGTCTGTGGTTCTGGCAGTTAACATCCAAGGCCAAAATGGAATACATGCAATTTCTTGAAAAGTCTTTAATTCTTCCTCTTTCTTCAAATCAGCATCCTCACAAATAACCAATCCCCCCGGGTGATGAAAATGACATGGTGAGGTGAGAGTAGGAAGCATTACTATTCGTTTCCAATTTGGATTCAATACAGTCAATATTGCTAAATAGAGCTTAAATCCTTTTATTTTTAACTGTTCCTCCAATTTGTGATCTGGACCCATACTAATAGGGCGGAATACTTCGGGATCTGATATTTTATCCAATAGTATGTTTATGGCAATCAAGTTTTCTCTCGCTGATTCATCATCATCTAAGCCGAGAACAAGTCTTTTAAAGTCCTCTAATTCTCTAATTATCTCCTTTGTGAGGTCAGAAACTTGAATAATCCATTTTTTTCTTTCTTTTATAATATCAGACTCTATATTCATAATTGTCAGAGTAGAGTCTTCCTTAATTAGTGTTCGGCATAAATCGGTTGTTGTAATTATTTCTCCACTGTGCCCTAACTCATGCATGATCTTAGTTATGTGTTTTGCATGATCATTTTGCTCTTCAATCCTTTCGCTGAGCAATGGAAAAAAACGAGGACTTGCACCACTTTTTACAGATGTGATCGCCCAACTGCACGTTGTGGTTATATGGCTAAGAAGAAGTTCAAAGGGTGCCTTCAATGATTCAAAATCTCCACCATTTGGATGTTGTCTCATCCATTCGACTGTTGCATTTGTTATTCTTTCGGCAATCGGTTCCGGAAAATCAACTGATACTCTTTCGCCAATTGGATCTGATTTCAAGGTCTACTCGTTTTTGTCATATTCTTTTGGTTGGATAATATTGAAGAATTTATTTAATAACAATCCAATAAAACCTGTCATGAGCACTACTGCATACTGCCCTGGCCGATCATCTGTATATGATTTGTCCATAATTAATTTTCCAATTCCAAATTCTGTTCCAATGAACATTTCGCTGACAATAATTAATATAAGTGCAATAGAAATAGATAACCTCATGCTTGTAAATAGTATTGAACGGCCATCTATCAAATATAATTTGAAAATGGTTGTTTTCAATGTGGGGCGATATAGTGCAATGAAGTTCGCCCGATTCTTTTTTATTGCTTTCAATCCAAGATAAACAGTTAATGCAGCCGTGAATGCTGCTGATACAGCGCCAATTGCGATCTTCGGACTGCTTCCTATGCCATATATCGCAATAAAAATTGGAATCAAAGTAGTTAAAGGTATTGACCTTACAAAATCTAACAAAAACTCAGCGTATTTCTGAGTCTTATTCAAAGAAGCCATAAAAAATGCTGTGATTGTACCAATAATAAAACCGATTATTGCACTCACTATAGAGAAACCTGTTGTTACAGCTAAGTGGGAAGCTAACTTTTCCGAAAAGAACATCTCCCATAACCTAACGACTACTTTGGATGGACGAGAAAGAATAAACGGGCTAATTAAACCACCAGCTACACTAAGCTCAAGTGAAAGAATACAAATAAGTAAAACAAATAAAAACAATAATCTTGAATCTAGTTTCATTATTTCCCAATATAATGTGTTAGATTTGCCATATCTTCTCTAATTCTAAATGCCCAATCACTCGATAATCTTTCATGAATTGGCGTGTTCTGATAGAGAGATAGATCACATTCAAAAGATACCTCCATAAATTGATTAAAGACGATTAATCTATCACCTATAAATAAAGCGTCGTTAACATCATGCGTACTCATTACTATTTGATTCATCTTTGAATGTATTTTGATGGACTTTAAAATAGTAGTTCGTCTTTTGAAGTCAATAGCAGATACGGGTTCATCAAGCAACCATAATTGAGGCATGGCTAAGAAAGATCTGGCAAGGACTAATGCTTGTTGCTCCCCTCCACTCAAATTGCCAACTCGACTTCTGAGATCTAGTGTAAAACCGAATGCTTTTAACTGACTAACAACTTTTGTTATTGCTTGTTTCTTTGAATATCCGAGATCATGAAGACCACCTATACTGATTGTAATATTCTCTTCAACAGTACAATGAAATAGTAATTGAGATTCATAATTCTGCAGAACTGCACCGAACAACTCCGATGGGCCTATATTAAAATGCAAGGTGCCTGAATCTAAAAAGTTAATACCTAATAATATTTTATGCACTGTAGATTTACCGCAACCATTTGGTCCCATAATTACAGTGCAACCATGTGATTCAAAATCGAAATTGTTTAGAACAGGTTTGCTCCTATCTAACTTTTTATAGCTTTTATTCCCGTTTGTTATTAGTTTCATATTAATCAAACTCAGACATGTCAATTAACAAAGTAGAGACATTAATTCTTTTTGACACAACGCCATTTTCGTACATCAAATCTGCATGTTTTTGATATGATGTTATATCAATATCCTCCAGTTTGGAATAAGTAACTAGTGGTGCTTTCCGAGCTACCTTCAGACTTACGGATGTATATTCAGAAATTATTTGAGATAATAAATTTGGGTTTTGCTTTATAAAATCAATCCCAGAATTTATTGCTTCTACAACAAATTTAACTGCTGAAGGATTTTGTCTTATAACTAAGGACGAGATTAACCAAGAACCACCCTGTGTGGGAGATAAGACGTTTGACTCTACAGCTGCTGGTAAAAGCTTGTAAGCATTTAATTCAATCACTGCTTGAGTTGCTATTGGTTCATATGTTGCCAGTGCTGCAACCTGGCCACTTGAAAGGGCTTGTATGTGTAAAGATGGTGCTAGTTCCTGAAGAAATACATCTTGCCCGTCCTTAAGATTGTATTTTTCAAACACTAACGAAAATAATGTACGTGCAGCAGGTCCAGGAAAAACTCCAATCTTCTTACCCTTTAAATCATACATTGAGCTGATTCCCGAGGAAGCTGCTGGCAGCGTAACAATTGCAGTTAGATAATTATGAATGGTTTCCGAACTAACAGCAAATACTTTGAACCTTCCTGGATCCAATGATTCAAGACTCAAAGCAGAAACAGTCGCAAGAGGAGCAACTTGGATTTCATTATTAACGAAAGCGGATATCATTATTGGGCTAGATTCAAATCTTACTAGTTGCATTTGAATATTGTCTTTCTCTAAATAATCCTGATGATCGGCACAAAATAGGGGCAAATAGCCTGGATGTGCCAAATACCCAATTTTAAGAATTAAAGCCTTTTTTTGAGTAATTTGGTTTGTTGTGAAAAAAGACTTATAGATCAAAAAAAACACCGCTACTAATGAAATCAATAAAAGCATAATGCGATATTTTTTCATAATGGCCTCCTAAAAATATTGAAAATTACCATCACCGATATATCCTATTTATTACCTTCTAATTTTGTCTACTTCATCTTTTTCTTATCAGTGTCAATCCATCCGCAACTGGTAATAAACTCAAATCGATTCTATTATCTGATTTTAATTTAGTATTTAAATCCTTGATAGAATTTACGTCAGCGGGTGTTAAAGATAAAGTATCTTTTAAATCTTCATTCGTAATATCATTCAACATTACAAATCCATATAACAATGTATTATCAATGACTATTATTCCTCCTTTCCGAACAAGCATTAAAGAAAGCTCATAATATTTATCAGTGTTGATTTTGTCTGCATCTATGAAGACAAAATCAAAGGATCCAACACCTCCATTTTTAACAAGCTCTTCAAGTGTTAGTTTAGCAGGGCCTATGCGAAGATCAATTTTATCAGAGACACCAGCTCTTCTCCAGTATTTTTTGGCGACATTGCCCCAATCTGGGTTTATTTCACATGCTATTGTAAAACCATCTGAAGGCAATGCCAGCGCAACCCATAATGCACTGTATCCGGTATAAGTACCAATTTCTATCGTTTTTTTTGCCCCAATCATTTTAACTAATAATGCCAAGAATTGGCCTTGAATTGGGGGTATTTGCATAACTGCATATTCATCTTTTGATGTTATTTCTCTTAGTTCCCTGAGAACGACTGTTTCCCTTAATGAAGACTTAACAATGTAATCATTAAGTTCATTTGTTATTTGGTATTGATTTTTTATTTTAATCATCGTTTTTCGGTCAGATTCTTTAATTGCTCAATTTCTTACGAGAGTAACTAACCTTCCTAATCCTGCTTCTGTTATTAGCATACAATTTTCTTTGTCATCCAAGCTGATTTCCGTCAAAAAGTGGATCACATGAAAATGAGTACAGAAAAACATGTTGTCCTGGATGTTTTTTTGATATATCAGATGGATTAAACCTGAGTCCATTCTCTAATTCAAATTTTACTTCTACCTCACACAGAACTGATTGATATACAAAGTAAAATAAATACTGCTTTGACTCGATACCTAAGGGATTGCCTATTTTGTCTAATCTCATCCAAAACTGTTCAATGGATATTTCAATTTTGTCTTTAACGAACTGGATGTAACCTGCTCCCGAGCATTATACCACTCATATAATTATAATCTTAGTGCCCCCCCTATCAATGTACTACCGTTAAAGTTAAATTATTCACCTCAAAAGCCTCTGTGGCTGGCGGTCTGTAACCCAGAGAGCTGTGAGGTCGGAGCTGATTATATTCCTTTCTGCAGCTCTCTATGATCACCTTTGCCTCCAATAAAGTATCAAAGATCTCTCCATTAAGCAACTCATCCCTGAACTTTCCGATAAACGATTCTACATAGCCATTCTCCCAAGGACTTCCTGGTTCTATGTATAGAGTTGTTACCCCGAGATTCAACAGCCATTTTCTTACTGCTTTCGATGTGAATTCCGGAGCATTATCTGAGCGAATATGCTCAGGTGTCCCTCGATTGATAAAAAGATCATATAGCTGATCCAATACATCCTGGGACCTTATCCTTAGGGCCACATATAATAAAAGATCAGCAACTAGTTTTTTCAACCGAGTGTTCTCTTTCTCAATCTCCTTTAACCGCTTAGCTTGGTCCACTCTCCATGCCTCCGTACTTCTTACGCCATCGGCAATAAGTCTGTGCAGAGATACCTTGCTTTCGACATACATCAGCTATTTTAAATCCCTTATGAAGAAGCCCCTCAGCTTCACAAAGCATGTTAATGATCTGTTCTGGTTTGTAGCATTTCCTGCCCGTATCATTCTCCTTTTTTCCAAGCAAAATTTTAACACAAAGCTTGTATCGATATTAGAGGAGCAGGTCAGTTACCAGTTTTAGAATGGTTTGACTAAATACCTTTTTCTTGTTAATTATCTTAAATAGAAAGAAAACTTGATCGGGAGTCTAAGTTAGAATTACAATAAAAACGCATAATCATAGTTTGGGAAGTCAAATAGTGTATCCGAATCATTTGACGACATACAATAAAAAATGAATAAAAAATCAAAGACTATTGAATTAAATTATGAGACGGAATTTTATTTTCAATGGCATATAACTGATCTTTGTAATTTGAGATGTAAACATTGTTATCATGATAACTATCAGGAAAAAGGCCTCGAACTATCGCAACTAATAGAAATTGGAACACATTTGTGCGATGCAATTAGAGAATGGGGCAAAATCGGTTCCTTTAGTATTACTGGTGGGGAACCCTTTAGAAGAAAAGATGATGTTTTTCAATTACTCGATTTATTTGAAAACCGGGAGGAAGTTGGACATGTCGATATATTAACAAATGGTACTTTAATTGATGAAAA
>SDBU01010747.1_pt1 | contig 10119 bp, 10 predicted proteins | sample 2277071 | NCBI WGS metagenome assembly SDBU01 (sample SAMN10397929, study PRJNA504765) | marine sediment metagenome | isolation source: marine sediment core GS08_GC12, 126 cmbsf | place: Arctic Ocean: Gakkel Ridge, Loki's castle | collected 2008 | reverse complement strand
CCTGCCGGACTCCATTCAGTCCATGAGCCCGCTGGTCATCACCGAGTAGCCGGGTGCGAAGGAGGGGCAGTTGTGCACGTGACACACCCAATAGCCCGATCCGTTGGAGAGGCGCTGAGGTGGAGGCTGTGATGGTCACGACAAGAGGGACCATACGGCGGAATACAACACACGGTGGCGATCCGGTCTCTGAAGTTCCTGCTTCAGCGAAAGGATCTCATGATGAGCTGGCGTTCTAGCCACAGACAAGGGGTTTTCGGGTTGAGACGATCACGGATTGGAGCCGTGGGATTCATGGTTGCCGCGTTGATGGCGGTCGCCGCCGCGGTCGCCATGGTTGGTTGCGCGGGCGCGTCCGAGGACCCACCGACCGCAACGCCCGCGCCTTTCGAGATCACGTCACCCCTCGGCAGGGTGTTCACCGACAGCACGGTCCTGTTCACCCTCGTCGATCGCGCTTCTAGCGAGGCGGTCGAGGCAACCTGGTGGGGCATATCCACTCCCCACAACGTCCCGGGGGATCGCGGCATCATGCGGTCGGACGGCCTCTACACCGCTCCCCGGATCGTCCCGGAGCCCCGGACGGTGCGCATCTACGCCCGCTCAGGGCGAGCAGAGGCATCTCGAGAGTTCGACATCTTTGACCCGGCCCGGCTGGACCCGGACGCTACCAGCGTCCCGGGCGACGGCCACACCATCTACAGCATCCACGACTTCGAGACGACACGGCCCCTGGAGCAAGGGCTTCGCGTCGGGGAGTCGGTCGGAATCAGCGCCACCGATGGGACGGGCCGCCCGCTCGTCGTCGACCACTACGAGATCGAGCACGACAACCGGGTCGTCGACTACGCGGGGACCATCACCAGGGACGGGGTCTACACGGCGCCGCTGGGAGTCCCCGACCCGCCGCACGTTCAGGTCAACATCCTGTTCCTGCGGGAAGGGGGTGAGCCCGGGCAACTTTCACTCCTCGGCAAGAGCTTCGAGATCCTGCCCCACTAGCGTGCCGTTTCGAAAACCCCTTCACAGTTCGGACGCGATATCCCCACGGGCCAGCAGGAAGCAAGGCAGAGAGCATCATGGCTATCGCCAAAGCCCCGCTCGTCACATTTCTAACGGGTGCGTTGCTGTTCTCCGCGGTCGGGTGTGGAGGGGAGGTCGGGCCGATGCCCGCCGCTCCAACTGCACCGGCGCCGACGGCCACACCGCAAACGGGAGCTCCTGGCGATTCGCAGGTAGTCACGAGCGTCGAGTGTATTCCCGGGCGCATTGTGCGGACATCATTCGAGGAGCTCGAGAGAGAGGCAACGGCTATCGTCATCGGTACTGGGACTGGTGAGAGCCGACCCATGCAGAAGCCAGACTGAACCGCCCCGGGTTTCATGGAGACTTGGCTTGTTGAGTCCCGCCCAGCGCCGGGACGTGTGAACCGTGGCACCCTGCCTCGTGCTCGGCACGTGGGACGTAGCCGAGCGCGCTGAAGAGCTGGCTGTAGGCCGAATCAGCCCAGAACACTCGCATTGCATGTGGACCAGTTCTTGGGGTGAAGGTCAACCTCTGGGAACGCGCTGTCGCGAGTCAAAGTAACAGGAACCATGTACGGTTACGGCAGCACTGGGCCGGGGACCAAAGGCGAACAAGGCAGGCGTACATGACCGACATTCTCCGACACAGGAACTTGGCAACGAGGTTCCAGATACTCGTCGAAATCGCGGCGGGTCAGCCGAGTATCACCCAGAAAGACATCGCCGAGAGGCTCAGCATCACCCCTCAAGCCGTGTCCGACTACATCGGCAGGCTGAAAGACGCACGCTGGGTTGTGTCAGAAGGCAGGTCGAAGTACAGAGTGACCAACGAGGCTGTCAACTGGATCCTGGAGATGACCGGCGGGTTGCACGCGTATCTCGATTTCGTTGGCAAGGCAGTCACGCGGGTGACTACGTGCACTGCCGTGGCGGCGTGTGACCTGGCTCAGGGGCAAAAGGTGCGGCTGTACATGGAGGACGGCCTGCTATTCGCTACCGCCGCGACACGGAAGGAAACCGGGACAACGGGTACGGCGGTTGCAGAGGCCGTGCAAGGGCAGGACGTAGGCGTGTCCGACCTTTCCGGCGTCATGGACTTGCAGCCGGGCACGGTTGAGATCTACCGGGTGCCGAACGTCAAACGCGGTGGCTCAGCGAGCGTGGACACCGCGACTCTCAGGAAAGCGGTCACCGGCAACACCCTGCTCGGCGCGATAGGCATTGAGGCCCTGACGGCCCTTCGCAGAGCCGGCCTGGAGCCGGGCTGCTTCTACGGCGTGACCGAGGCCGTGGTCGAAGCCGCGCGCTCCGGTCTTTCTTCCACAGTCGTCTGCGTTGATGACGAGGTTCCCCGGTTGCTCAGCCGGCTCGAAGAAGACGGAGTCGAATACCGTCTCGCGGACTCACCAGGCAGAGGATAGCCGGCCGGTCCCGCTGCGCCGGCGCGCGCTCTCACCGATCCGGCACGTTCGCCGCGTTCTCTTCGTGGCTCCACCGCGTTGACGGCCTTTCGGCGCATGGGTAGTATATCAAGTGCTCTTGATCAAGCCCCAGTGGGATTGTGTAACGTTCACTGGGGCGCAAGTGCGGACAACCCACCGGAAAAGCCAAGCAGGGTGCCCGAGCGCGAGCGAAGGCCCAATCGGATGGCAAGTCGGTGAAAGCCAGACACAGTCCGGCCTGCCACGAGTCAGGACGCGGACCCTGCTGTCAGCTGCCTCCGCGGAGAAAAGGGGGCGGGCTGTGGCCGAGGTGCATTGACGCCCCTTGCCCCTGACGGCAGAGGTGCTTTCGCGAGTTGCCCGTCAACCGGACGGCAACCTTGGAACCGGGAACTGAAGGACTCCACCGTTGAAACGCGTTTCGCTCACCACATTGATCGCCGCGGCGCTCATCTCGCTCTACCTCCTGCTCATCGCATGTCAATCGGAACCTGAGCCAACGTCCGTGCCCACCGCACCTCCGGCGCCGACAGCAACGTCCACGGCCGCGCCCGAACCGACCACCACTCCCCCTCCAACAGCCACGACCGTTCCTACGGCCACACCCAGACCAACATCCACCCCGGCGCCTACGGCCACGCCGACGCCTGCGCCTGTGATCGTAGTGGACGACGCGGGCACGGAACTGGTTTTCGATTCGGTGCCACAGCGAATCGTTTCCCTGGCGCCGTCCAATACTGAGATCCTGTTCGCCCTGGGACTCGGGGACAGAGTTGTCGGAGTGACCGACGTCTGCAACTACCCTCCCGAAGCTATGAAGAAGGAAATAGTCGGAGCATTCTCGGGCCCGGATCTGGAGAAAGTGGTCAGCGTGGATCCAGATGTGGTGCTGACGACCTCAATGCACGCAGCCGAGGTGACGCCGGCACTTCTGGAGCGCGGGCTGAACGTTCTCACGCTGGACCCGATAGGTGTCGCCGGCGTGTTCCGTGACATCGAGATGATCGGAAAGGCGTTGGGGGTGGAGGAGGCCGCGGGTGAGCTGGTGGCGGATATGCAGAGCACGATCGCGTCTGTGGCGGAAAAGGCGGGAACGACGGATCCGAAACCAAGGGCTCTTTACGTCGTATGGCCGGACCCGATGTGGGTTGCCGGCGCCGGAACCTTCGCCGATGAACTCATCGGAATGGCGGGCGGCATCAACGTCGCCGCCGAGCTCGAAGGATGGGCAACGATGGGTTTGGAGGCGGTTGTCGAGCAGAACCCAGAAGTGATCGTCGTGGTGACGGGGCATGGCGACGCCGTAGACGAGCCTTTCAATGCCATCAAGGCCGACTCCAGACTCGCCATGACGGACGCGCTCAAGCACGACCGGGTGTACCAGATTGACACGGACCTGGCCGGCCGGCCAGGACCCCGCCTCATGGAAGCCCTGGATTTGTTCGCCCAGTTCTTGCATCCCGAGGCGTTCGTTCCATAAGAGGCCTTCCCCCGGTCACCACCGTCGGAAGCGGTCGATCGACATTAGGAGATCAGTCCGGAACGCACTGAACGGAAGAAACAAGAGAAACGCTGCCGGTGAACGTCTCTGAAGCCGCCGTGAAAGCTTCGATCCCACGACCGCTGAACTGGCGCGGGAGAGTCCTCGCGATGCTGGCGCTGGCGGTGATTCTAGCGCTGGTAACGGTGGTAGCGTCAACGCTCGGAAGCGCCGACATCCCCTTCATGACCGCAGTGAAAATCCTGGCCTCGAAGCTGGGCTTGACAAACCTGTCCCGCTCGTGGGCGGACACGACCGAGACGATAGTCCTGGACATCCGCATGCCCAGGATCGTCATGGCGGCGTTGGTGGGCGCGGCCCTCTCGGTGGCGGGAGCGACCTACCAGGGCCTGTTCCGCAATCCTCTGGCCGACCCGTACCTCATAGGCGTGTCTCAGGGAGCAGCTCTGGGGGCGGTTGTCGGGTTCGTCCTGCCGATAGGGTGGGCCGGGCTCGCCGGTCTGGGCATCATTCCCCTGTTTGCCTTCTCGGGCGCTCTGCTCGCCGTGGGCGTCGTCTACGCCATCGCACGAGTCGGCCGCAGCGTCCCTGTCACCACTCTTATCCTCGCGGGCGTAGCACTGGGAGCGTTTCTGGCAGCGATAACCTCGTACCTGATGTACATCACCCCGGACATCCTCCACGGGATCACCTCGTGGCTCCTCGGCGGCTTTTCGATGACCGACTGGCTGGAGGTGAAGGCTGTTGTCCCGTACGTTGCCATTGGGACACTCTTCATCTGGCTGTACGGCCGGCGGCTCAACGTCATGCAGCTCGACGAGGAGCAGGCCCAACAGCTCGGAATCAACGTGGAGCGGACCAAGGTCATCCTTCTGGCCGTCGCCTCGCTGATCACCGCCGCTGCGGTTTCGTTCAGCGGCATAGTGGGTTTCGTGGGGATCATCGTCCCTCACGCGGTCCGCCTCGTCTGGGGGCCTGATTACCGCTACCTCCTTCCCCTTTCCACGCTGGTGGGGAGCGTGTTCCTGATACTGGCCGATACCCTGGCGCGAACGGTCCTGCCCCCGACGGAAGTACCGCTGGGCATAGTCACGGCCTTCTTCGGCGCGCCCTTCTTCGTGTACATACTCAGACGCCAGAAAGGCGCGATCTTCTAGGGGGCACCCAGGTGGACCTGCAACTGCAAAACGTTTGCGTCGGCTACGGGGACCGGGAAGTCCTCCGGGACGTCAGCTTCCGGGTCGTGGCCGGGGAGATGCTCGGACTCGTCGGACCCAACGGATCCGGCAAATCGACGCTGATCAAAGCCATCAGCCGCGTCATCCCGGCGGAATCTGGCTCGATACTCATCGATGGGAAAGAGGTGAACGCCTATGACAGGATGGAGTTGGCTCGTGTCGTCGCCGTCGTTCCACAGGACCCTCTGCTGCCCGCTACCTTTACCGCTCTGGAAGTCGTTCTGATGGGCAGGACACCGCACCTTGGCTTTCTGCGGTATGAGGGACGCGCGGACATGGCCGTTGTCTGGCAGGCGATGGGAGTGACGCGCACCCGGGAACTCGCGTACCGCCGCATGGGAGAGCTCTCAGGTGGAGAGAAGCAGCGGGTGTGCATTGCCCGAGCGCTTGCGCAAGAGCCGAGGATTATTCTCCTGGACGAACCCACCTCCCACCTGGACATTGGCTTCCAGCTCGAAACGCTGGAATTGATAGCGGGGCTTTGTGTAGAGGACGGCCTGACCGTTCTGGCGGCGATGCACGACCTGAACCTTGCGGCGCAGTACTGCGACCGGCTGGTGATGCTGGACTCGCACGGTGTCTACTCTGCGGGAACCCCTCATGAAGTGATCACCGCGGATAACATCCGAAAGGTGTACGGCACCGAGATAGAGGTGGCACCCCACCCGGTAAACGGCCTCCCCACCACACTGGTAACCGCAAACGGAATCAAAGCCGCTGAACGGGATCGCGCACGGGCGTGACTTCGGAGAATCACACCGTCCCGGGGCGGATTCCTAGATCCCGCTGGCTGTCGACGAGACGGTGAGGAAGCGACCAATGGGCGATAGGCTGCGAGAAACGGAGGAAGTGACCAATGAGCGATAGGCTGCGAGAAACGTTGGAACGCATCGGGCCTCTGGACGAAGAGGCTATGGAAGCGGCCCGCGCCCGTCAGGATCAGTTGACCAAGCCCGCGGGCAGTCTGGGAAGGCTGGAAGAGCTGGCCGTGAGAATCGCGGGCATCGCGGGCAACCCCACTCCCCGCATCGAATCCAAGGTCGTGGTCGTCATGGCCGGCGACCACGGGGTTGTGGCCGACGGGGTAAGCCTCTTCCCGCAGGACGTGACGCCGCAGATGGTGATGAACTTCCTGGCCGGCGGCGCGGCAATCAACGTACTGGCGCACCATGCCGGGGCACGTGTCGTCGTCGTGGACATGGGTGTCGCGGGCGAGCTCGAACCCTTGCCCGGCCTGGTTTCCAGGAAGATAGGCCACGGAACCGGGAACATTGCCCGGGGCCCGGCCATGACACGGCAGCAGGCGGTCGATGCTGTGGAGGCCGGCATCGAGATAGTCGGCACGGAAAAGGAACAGGGTCTCGACATCGTGGCCACGGGCGACATGGGCATCGGCAACACCACGCCCAGCAGTGCCATCTGCGCTGCGATCACCGGCGCTTCTGTGGACGAGATCACCGGTCCCGGCACGGGCCTCGATCGGGAACGGGTGGTGCAGAAAGCGGCGGTGATCGGCAAGGCCCTGGAAGTGAACTGCCTCGATCCAGACGACGCGCTCGATGTCCTGTCCAAGGTCGGCGGGTTCGAGATAGGCGGACTCGCCGGTGTGATCCTGGGAGCGGCGGCACGGCGCACCCCGGTGGTTCTCGACGGTTTCATCTCGGGTGCAGCGGCTCTTATTGCCGCGACTCTCTGCCCACGGGCCAGGGACTACCTGATAGCAGGCCACCTATCGCCGGAGCCGGGGCATCAGGTCATCCTCGACCACCTTCGGCTACAGCCGCTTCTGAATCTGGGAATGCGCTTGGGCGAGGGGACTGGAGCAGTCCTGGGCATCTTCCTGGCTGAGGCGGCCGTCCGCGCCCTCAACGAAATGGCCACCTTTGGCCAGGCCGGGGTGTCCGGTCCGGGCGGGCAGGAGTGAGCGCCATTCTGGAGGCAGCGCGGTTCCTGACCGTCCTGCCCGTGCCCGGCCAACGGGAGACCACCCCGCAAGGCGTGGCGCGGTCCGCCGGCTGGTTCCCGCTCGTAGGACTCCTGATCGGTGGGTTGCTGGTCGGACTGGATCGTGGTCTGAGCATGGTCTGGGCGCGCCCCTTCGTGGACGCCCTCCTCGTCACCACTCTCGTGGTGCTCACGGGCGGGTTGCACCTCGACGGGCTGATGGACACATGCGATGGGCTGGGGGGAGCCTCCAAAAAAGAGCGCCTGGCGATCATGTCGGATGCGCGTGCGGGGGCTTTCGGCGTCGCTGCGTGCGTGGTCGTTCTGATGCTGAAATGGGCCGCCCTTTCCGCCATGCCCGATTCGGTGAGAATGGAGTCGCTCCTTCTGGCGCCGGTCCTGAGTCGATGGACAGTGGTCGGGGCCATCTGGGCCTTTCCCTACGCGAAACCGGCGGGGCTCGGCAGGACGTTCAAGACGCACGTCACCTGGAAGGCTCTGGTGCTGGCGACCGCTCTGGCTCTGGGGGCGGCGGTGGGGTGGATGCTCTGGCAAGGCGCCGTGATGGCCGCGATCGTTGCCGCAATCGCCGCCGTGATGGCCGCTTTCCTCGTCCGTCGCCTCGGGGGTTTGACCGGCGATGTCTACGGGGCCGTCAACGAAGTGTGCGAAGTCGCGGTGCTGGCTGGCCTGCCGCTGGTCGCGAAGCTGGGCTGAGGTGGCGAAACGTGACTAGGCTGCTGCTCGTCAGGCACGGCGAGACGGAGTGGAACGAAAAGCGGCTGTATCTCGGCCGTACCGACGTGCCGCTCAATACGCGAGGCCTCCGGCAGGCCGAACAGCTGCACGATCGCCTGGCCGGCGAACCGATCGACGCCGTGTTTGCCAGCGACCTGACCCGATGCCACGCCACCGCCGAGGCCATCGTTCGGTGCCGGGAGCTGCGTGTGGAATGCACCGGGTTGCTTCGAGAGTTGGAGCTCGGCCATCTGGAGGGCCTTGGCAACGACGAGGTGGCGGGACGCTATCCAGAGTTCTTCGAGCTGATCAGACGCCACGCCGACGAAGTGATACCGGGCGGCGAAAGCCTGAGCCACGTGGCCGGACGAGCGGAGAGCTTCCTATCCTTGGTGGACGGTCGCAAGGATGCGGACACGGTGCTTGTCGTTTCCCACTCGGGGCTGCTGCGGGTGCTGCTTTGCCGCTTGCTCGGGTTGGAGGCGCACGAATGGTGGCGCCTTCGGATGGACCTCGCGTCTCTCACCGTGGCGGAAACGTACGAGGAAGGAGCGGTGCTGACCCTGCTGAACGACACCCACCACCTCGACGAGTGCAAGAAGCATCGCGACTTGGAAACGGAGGCATAGGCCTTGAAGGTGTTCGTGTCCTGGAGCGGCGGCAAGGACAGCTGCCTGGCCTGCCACAGGGCGGTACGGGAGGGCCACGCCGTGGCCGCTCTTCTGAACATGGCTACAGAAGATGGCGGCGTTTCCAGGTCACACGGACTGAGCAGCGCTGTCCTGCGGGCTCAGGCCGCGGCGATGGGAGTCCCACTGGTCCAGAAGGGAACGTCGTGGCCTGAGTACGAGCAGAACTTCAAGGACGCCGTGCTCGAGCTGAAGGAGCAGGGCGTGGAAGGGGGCGTTTTCGGCGATATCGATCTGGAAGAGCACAGAGGATGGGTTACCCGCGTTTGCAGAGAGGTGTCGGTTGAGGCTCACCTCCCTCTCTGGGGAGAAAACCAGACGCATCTGCTGAGGGAATTCATCGCCGAAGGGTTCGAGGCTGTTGTCGTGGCCGCGAAAGCTGACCTCTTCGATGAGGACTGGCTGGGTCGGGCCGTGGACGAGGCGTTCCTGCGAGACATCGTCGAACTCAACGTGGCCTCGCCCGTTACGCCAAGTGGCGAGGCGGGCGAATACCATACGCTCGTGACCGCCGGGCCGCTCTTCAACGGCCGGATTCGGATCTTGCGAAGCGACCAGGAAGTCAGGGACGGCTATCGATTCCTCCGCATTGAAGAACATCGGCTGGTAGGCCCATGAGTGATCGTTCCGGCGACGGCAGCGGCAAGGTCATCCTGCTCATCGGTGGCGCACGCAGCGGCAAGAGCAAGCACGCCCAGCGGATGGCTAAGAGGCTCGGCGGCAGAGTCCTGTTCGTCGCCACGGCCGAGGCGCTGGACGATGAGATGAAACAACGCATCGAGGCGCACAGGGCGGCCCGGCCGCCTTCGTGGCGGACGTTGGAGGCGCCTCGCGGCGTCGGGAAGGCGATCGCAGAGCAACTGGGCGACGCCGAAGTCGTCCTTGTCGACTGCATCACTCTCCTTGTCGGTAACCTGCTGGGCGGACGCATTGGCCAGGGCGGAGACTGGGAAGTCGATCCGGGCCTACTGGCGACGCAGATGGCCGATGAGATCGAGCAGTTGGTGGCCTGCGCGAATCGGTCGGGCGCCGTTTTCATCGTGGTGACCAATGAAGTCGGCGGCGGTATCGTGCCGGACAATCAGCCGAGCCGTGTCTACCGCGATCTCCTGGGTGAGGCGAACCAGCGGCTCGCCTCGAACGCCGACGAGGTCTTCTTGATGGTTGCCGGGATACCCTTCCAGGTCAGGTAGCCGCTGCACTATCGCGCGTACGGGCCCACCCTGCGGGATTCGAACTCACGTGTCAGCCGAGCATGCTGACTGCCAAGGCATGCTCGACCGGCAGCCCCCTGTGTTTCCGGCGTAGTTCGACTCTCCCCCGTCTCCACCAGAAACACAAACGGGGATCAGCCCCCGGTGTCGCGGCCGGGGGCTGTCCTTTTGGGAGAAGCGCTACACCCGAGCCCTCGCGGGCTGTTGCGACCTGGAAAACGGCCTTGAACGGCGCCTTCGGCTTGAGCCCGACGACGGTGCGGGTTTCCTTGATGTCCACGTAGACCCCGTCCAGCATCGTGGCGAGCAGATGATGGCGTTCCTCCGG
>SDBU01010746.1_pt1 | contig 10119 bp, 8 predicted proteins | sample 2277071 | NCBI WGS metagenome assembly SDBU01 (sample SAMN10397929, study PRJNA504765) | marine sediment metagenome | isolation source: marine sediment core GS08_GC12, 126 cmbsf | place: Arctic Ocean: Gakkel Ridge, Loki's castle | collected 2008 | reverse complement strand
CCTTACTGGATACGGTGGGATCCTCGCTGTAAACCGGAACTTGGAATGCTCTCCGAAAAAAGCCGGCGACTTGGATGTCGTCTACTATGCGAAGGACATACCGCTCAAAAGGATAATCGGACTCTTAGACGAATACGGCAAAGCTGGTTCGGAATCTGCGGCAAAAAAACTGAACAGGGAGTTCAGAGTAGACCCCTCCAACAAAGTCATCACAGTTGAGGAGCTCGCAGCCACGTATAACGCATCCGCTGAAGCCATAAAAGACCAGCTCCGAAAACACCCACCCAAAGGATACGCCCACACTGGCAGCCTCCTAATCCCAGGCGAAACCATGGAACGTCTCGCATGCAAAATCGAAGGTCTGATTCGGGCGAACGGCACCTACGGACAGGCCAAGGATATCATCGGCGAATACGCTCCTGACGAATACACGCCAGAAATACTCGACAAGCTAGGCTACGAAATCGACTGGAAAACACTAAATCCAGACGACACACCAATAAAAAAGGGGTGAGTGATAACATATGAACTACAACGGCATCTGGCGAATCACCGAGATGGATGAATGGGACAAAGACTACATTGACATGGAAATCCCAGCACACATACAGATAAATGGAAAAAACGGAGAATTCCAATTCGGCCTAGTATGTGGACAAATAAGTGGTGGAGTCACTAAATACGCGAGAGAGGAAAGATATGACTTCACCTTCGAAGGCAACGACGAAAACGATCCAACATCCGGTCGAGGATGGCTGAAACTGAAAGAAAAAGACAGAGCAGAGGGGGAATTCATATTCCACGAAGGAGACGACTCCACCTTCCAAGCCAAAAGACAAAGACCTAGAACGAAGAAGATTAACTGAGATAATGTTCATCATTCATTTGAGGTATTTTTTAAGTCGTGGTATGTCGGTGAGTTGTTTGTTGATGTGGAGTGGACTGCACCCCCTTAGTGGACAAGTAGTTAAACCACTGCTACTCCAAAGTCTGGTCTTATTAATTCAATTCAGAACAACCACAGGCTTTATACAGTGCAACACCACCCTACCACCTTCAATCCTGCAGCCTGCTTGTCTGTTCTTGTGCAACCTACGCCTGTGATTGCCTTTCAAGTTCATTGACCTATATAGTTCCACCAACCTACTTTCTTAAACCCTTTAAATAGCCCCTATCCATTGAATTCAAGGGTTTAAGGAATCTATATAGTTTAGTATCTAGGGTTTACTACATCCTGTAGTATATGGCTTGATATGTGAAAAAGCATGTGGCTTTTTACACGCCCGCAGACGAATGTCTGCTGAGCGTACTACACCCTGTAGTATAACAACTCCAGAAAGCCTCTAGCCTTATTGTAGGTATGGAAGCCCTGGAAGCAGTATTCAAAGCTTTCAGCGTTTTTATTTTCCTAAATCGTATAACTAGAGAAACCCTCGAAAATACCTTTTCGAGACCATTTTCCCTCACCTGTGGCGTAGCTGATGTCCACCACGGCATGGGGCGATATCAAGATCTGTTTTTCTGCTATCGGATTATACTACACCGTGTAGTAAACTACCCCCTAAACAGGGGAGAATACGACAGGGTGTAGTAAACTATTTGAAAACAAGAGAATCAAACCCCTTGTATGTATCTATTTTTTCATATGACTACATATCCCAGGTTTTGTAGTCATACTGCTTTCAGTTCCTCCTTAAGACGCCTGTATTCTTTCAGGATAAGCTCTATTGTAGGCCTGAGGTTTCCATCGTTTTCGTAGGCTTGTAAGCTGTTGTAGTATTGCATCCGATTCACTAACTCTATGTTAATGGGTGGCAGGTCGTGTTTTAGGAGTATGTTGTTGAGTAGGAGTCTGCCTACTCTCCCATTTCCGTCTTGAAAGGGGTGTATGTTTTCGAACTGGTTGTGGACAACTGCCGCCAAAACAACCGGGTGATATTTGCTCTCTTTTTTCTCATACCATCTTTCAAGCCCTTTCAGGAGAGTCCTGATCTTGGGTTGTGGAGTCCCTCGGTGTACTATGTTCCCTGAGGCGTCCTTGATGACAACCTCAACTCCTTTACTCCTTATTTGTCCTGCGAATGTTTTTGAGTTTCTGAATACGATTTTATGCAGTTTCAAAATCAGCTTCAGGCAAACGTGTTCTTTGGTTTTTCTGATATACTTTATGGCTTCCGCCACCCCGTATGTTTCTGCGATTTCGGCCCTTGACGTTCTGTCTGGCCATCTGTCTTTTTCCAGAATATCTTGCACTTGGGTTACTGTTACGGTGGAGCCTTCGATGGCGTTTGTGTCGTAGGTGAAGTGCTCTGTGAAGTACTTCCAGTCTTTTTCACAAAGATGGCTTATCTTTATGTCCGCCTTGTTGATGAGGCTATCTATGATTTCAAGGTCTTTATCGGACAAGACCGTGTGGAATGGGTCAGATAATCTCTTGTGTTCCAGGATATCGCTGTCGATTAAGGTCTCGAATTTCTCCCGTCTTTTCCTGATCTGGGTTTTCGAAAGGTCGGCTCCAAGGTACTTTCTGATCTTCCTGACCTTATCTCCTACTCTGAATGAGTGGGCCAGGTAGTAGTGCTTCTTGCCGCCGCGCTTTTGAACCTCAACATACATACAATAAGAATATATGACTACAAATATAAAAATTAATCGGATTATATGACTACAAAGTTATAAAAATGTGCCCATACAGGAATTGGTACGTGGTACGGTAACCTTTGCCTCTTTTGTCCTGAAAAGCACCTAAAGAGCCATTATCAGCTTCTCTATCGTTGAAATGGTTTTATACGAGTAATTCTTTACTTTGAGTGCGCGTTTTATGAAACCATTGGGTGTATCTTTTTAATGTATTTTCCTCTCCGATTCTCAAGGCATATTCCTCAAGCATTATGGGGGCTTTTTCGGCTCCAGGTATGTTTTCTCCCTCTTTTATCCGAAAGACATCGACGGTGGTTGGCGGTAAGCCCTGGGTCATTTTTCCCATGTTATTAATCCAATAAATGGACAATAAGGGATGGAAAATATCTCCGAATTAATCAAATTTGAAGTCTAACTGAAAAGTATGCTTTTCCTAACATTATTTCCAGCCCTCGCCTTCGGCAATACATTCAAAGATCCCCCTAATTTTTGAACACTTTGTTCAAATCCCTCCAGGGGCTCAACCATTTGGGTGTTTGCCCACCTGCGGCAAAGGTAGGGAATTTAAAAACCTTTTGAACCACCACATTTCAGAGTTTTTAAATAATCTCGATATTCAGTAGAATTAATTATATCAAATATTTTCTTTATGGGAATTACTTCTGCATGACCTGCATTTTCACTAGGAACAGATTTGTCTTTTCTATCTAAAATTCGAACATACAAGTAGTCTGATATAATTCCTATAACTCTTACCTTAACCTGTTCAACTACAATCCCACCTTTATTTAATGAGAGTGCATCAGGTTTTAATGGTTATTCACGCAATAGATAATTATGAAGTTGTTGGCCTTCATTTTTTTCCTCAGTATTGTGCTGGTTTTGGGTTGTCTGGAGGAGGATCCTTTGATACAGGAGGCGGTTGATAAGAGGGATCCGGATACTTGCGAGCTGATAGACAGTAGCATAGACGAGCAGTTATGCTACAGGAAGGTCGCGGCTGAATTAGACGACATCACAGTATGCCAGAGCTATATTGAAAAAAGCAAGTATGAGGATCAGTGTATCAAGTACGTGGCCGTGAGACATGATAATCCTGCATACTGCGGCTTTATAAATGGATCATATGATGGCGATAGGTGTTATCATGAGATAGCGAGCGAGAGGGAGAGCACAGAACTGTGCACTAAGATCTCTGACCAGTATAGGAAAGACTCCTGCTATGAGTGGATTGCCGTAGAAACAGAGAATGCCGAATCATGCCCCGACATCCAAAACATTGAAAAGAAAGACTGGTGCTATAAAAAGATAGCGGAGGATACTCATGACGAAGGCCTCTGCGATAGTATAAACGACAGCGACAAAAGGCACGGCTGCATGGGCGTTGCCGGCGGAAACCTGGAAGCCTGCCCGAACATACAAAGCGTTGGCGAGCGTAGCAATTGCTACCGGATCGCTGCAATCAAAAACATGAACTTGGATGCGTGCGAGGAGATCACCTTAAAGGAAAAACGGGACCTCTGCGTCTCGACAATCGGCGGCAGGATGGGAGACAGTAGCGTGTGCGCGGACGTCGGGAACAAAGACTACAGAAGCTCGTGCTATAGGGATGTGGCGGTGGCCTCCGAGGATCCTGACTTATGCGACAATACTTTAGAATACCAGAGGCCGGGGTGCATCGAGAAAATTGCTACCGCAAAAAATGACGCATCCCTCTGCGAGCGTCTCGACAACACGACGCAGAGGACTGACTGCATGAAGTATGTCGACCGCCAGGGCGGACCAATAAACAGGATCGAGAGGATGATAGACAAATTCATCGAAGACAACATATAATCCAGCAAACCTAGGATTTGCAGACCAGTATATCTTGGATGCGAGTTCAATTGCACTGAAGAATCCTTTGACAAGGTTGAACGCAATGTTGATTTCCTAATTAATACTGGTTGAGTAGTTTGCGCTAAAAATTACTCAAAACGAACACTGAATGCATTACCCGCCTTCGGCATCTTAATTGTAAGATTCCCCTAATTTTTGAACACTTTGTTCAAATCCCTCCAGGGGATTTGAACCCTATTCTTCTCACAAATTTGGATAAAGTTAATGGTTAAGATATTGTCAACTCAATAGCTGAGAGAAGTAAGCAGTTAACACAGTATAACAGTATAGTAAGTCTATTGTTCTGGGAAGCCGCCTGGTTGTTCTGGTGCAACCTACGCTGGGGATAGGTTGTTGGGTTTCCTAGCCTTACTCTAAATTATTGATATATTCAAACCTTCTAAAACGCTTTAATTCAAGCGAATAAAGGCAATTCCAACCATCTTTGAATTTGATTTATCGAGAATACTACACAGTGTAGTATTCTAGCAAGAATATTACACCCTGTAGTATACCGAACCAAGAAGCTCTGTAGCCTTATTATAGATATAGAAGCCAGGAAAGCCGTATACAAACCTTCTGGCCTTTTTATTTTCTTAAATCGTATTAGTAGAATACGCCCTGAAAAGGACGTATATACACCATTTTCCCTTACCTGAGGCATATGTGATGGCTGTCTGGGCATGGGACAACGTCAAGAACTAATTTTCTCATAAGGAAGTATCAAACACCATGTCTTATTCTCATTGATTTCATGGGGGAATCAAGTGATGTGTTTATTCAGGCTCATCCCCTCTTGTGCCTTGTCTTGATCCACATATTGTCGGAACCCAACAACTCCTTTACTCTGGCTCTGTTCGGATTCAATCTGAACTCATTGTCTAAGAATCTGTCCCTCAATCCCGAATACATCGTTAGCTGACTTTTCATGGATTTCAAAGTCTCAGGAAAGCTTTCGTCATAATCCTCTGTCTCCTCTCCTCTGTCGATCCTTTTCTGGGTATAGGCGATGTCCTTTTTTAGCTGGACCCCCCAATTCCTCATGCGGACATCGGTCTCGGGTCTCTTGTCTAAAAAGGGGGCCAGCCTCTTCAGGAAGTTTGCAAACAATATTTCATGGGGTTTGTTGCCTAAGGTTTCCTGTGCTCTTTGATAGTCCCCTAATGTCGTCTCTGTTGGAGATTGGACGAACTTGATATATATCTCCGGCTTGTCTTCCCTACCGAACAGCTCATAATGCATTCCGCATATGGCCTTTTCAGGGGGTGACTTCAATGCAAGTACATTCTCTGTCTTATCAACCTTAAATTCGGTCTTCGGACGGCCGAATATCATCTTTGATTCCGTGCCGATCACATAGCCTTCGCCGACAAAGTCTTTGCTCATCCGCATCTTAACCTGGTCTATCCACGGCATATCCATCAACCGGTTATGCTCGAAAACATCCAGGTCCTCGGAAGGCATAAACCCAGAGTATGAGAGCGGTTCGACTAGGCCGGTCTTTTTTTGACTTGTGGGTCCACCCCCAACAACTCTCTTTTCGGCCATTATTACAATATTTCGAAAGATGGGGAAAAATACGTGTGAATGCCCCAGGTGTAAACCCTATATCATGAACACCGTACATTCCGCCTGGATTACGGTGTTTTCCCCCGCATTTGGAAGGCCACACGGTCACAACGGCTAGGGGTACTATGAAGACTTAATTTCCTCCTTTCTGAGAATGTTACAAGGTGTAGTATTCAAGCCGATTTCAAGGGGGAATACTACAGGGTGTAATAAACTAGATAAAATAATTATTGTACTAGCCAGTTATGTGCTTGTTCTTTTAGGAATTTGGAGAAACCTTCTTTGAATAGAACACCCTGAGTTTCGTCCTCCTTTGATAAGAGTCCATCTTCTTTCATATAGTCAAATGGGTTCTTCTCTCCCTTGGTTTCATTATATACAAATTTTGCTTGCTGAATTTCATTCGAATTTTCTGAGATAAATTTATTGGGTATAGTTGTATTATGAAATTCTTCTGTTGAAATCTCTTTTTTCATATACATATTATTTGTTACAAACATCTTGTCAAGATTTTGAGGTGCACGACTTCGTTGCGTTCGCTTAGTTGCCCCAAATGTGATAATGGATTCTTCTCATGTCTCCACTATTTTGTAACTATGAGCCTTAGATCACCATTGTATCTGTTTTGTTTTCGGTCCATGCTCATCTGCTTCAATGCCTCCAAGCCAGCGTATGTTCTATGTTCACCAAAGTATTTGTATGATAACTCGATTTTACTGACTCTAGCCGTCTGGTATACATGGCCTATAAGCGTTCCACCAAGCAGTTGACTGGTGTCTTTTACACCTGGTTCACTAGCAGCCTCCGCGAGATGATTGAGCGTATCCCCATGGTTTATTGATGCTATAACTCGAGTACCCTGGGGAAGTGAATCAACAAGAAGGTGTATTGTCGCTTTGTAAAGGCCCTTACCCGCTACTCTTGTGAAGTCTGCGTCTCCCTTACGAAGTATCGCCCTCCCCTCTTTTATTATTGTGTTATCTGGTAAGATGCCGGGGTTCATCCTATCCGAATCTGTCGCATCTTTAGGGTAGACATAGATAGTGAACTGGGAATCGCCCACTAATTCGGTTACGTATTATCCCCCATCCTTGCCTTTGATGATTTTACCATCTACTCCTTCCCGTATGAATCTCATCAGTTCGAGACTCGATAGTTCCCCCACATGACCTGCTATTGTTTTTTTGACCTTTTGAACCATTCCCTTCCACATTAATTATGTTAATCCATCCAATAATAGATACTTCCATCTCAACATTAAACACAATTTGATTTGAACGAATGACACGGAAAGTCGTGAGTTCAAACACTCAGAAACCCAAGGGGTTTCTGGTGCACCAATAGCCTACGGCTAAGTGTCAAACCACGCGAATAAAGCCTGCTTCATCTACATCCCCCCCTTATGGATTGGATGACAAACCTAAAAAACCCTCTATCTCCATCCTAAACTCCATTTTTAAACCCCCCACAAGTAAAAATACCAAAAAATTGTCCTTGGGATGGAATCTATAGGAAACTCCTTTCCAAGAAAGTCTGATACACTGAGGCCTATCACCATACATCTAACAAGAGTTCAACTGCATAATCCAAGCAGAATAGCTAGTCTCTTCTGTCTTAGGCTCAACACACTGTAACATCGACCTGACACTTTTGTTCTTGTTAGTCCTCTGTTTGTTCTGGTGCACCCTCCTTGTTTGATTGCTTGTTGTGTTTATTGACCTATAGTACCACCAGCTGATATTTTATAATCCTTCTTTTGGGCTTCTATCCTTTGAATTCAAGCGTTTCAGGAACCTAGATAGTCGAGTATATAGGGTTTACTACAAGCTGTAGTACGCTCAGTAGGCTTTAGCCTACTGGCGTGTAAAAAGCGTTTCACGCTTTTTCACATATGGCTTGATATACTACACCGTGTAGTATACTTATTCTGGAAGGCATGTAGCCTTATTATAGCTATAGAAGCCAGGGAAGCCACATACAAAGGTTATGGCCTTTTTATTTTACGAAATCGTATTAGTAGAATACGTCCCTAAAAGGGCGTATCTACACCATTTCCCTTTACCAAGGCGTACCCTGTGGTTGTCGGGGCTAGGCGTAATACCAAGACTTAATTTTCAAGTGTTGGAGAATAAAGTGGTGTGCTTGATACTATCTGTTTTCGTGGGAGAATCAAGCACGACAGTTGATTGTTCTTATTGTGGGGGATACTATTTGTAAATATGGAACGGCCTCCTGAACCAGAACACGGTCTTGCTGACATAAATAGGTTTTTGGAGAGCATTGGCGAGAAATTATCCATTCAAGTAAATGCGTATCACATCGGTGGTAATGCAATGTGTATTCATGGCCTTAAGGAAACGACAAGAGATTCAGATCTTGTAGTTCTTGATATTTCTGCCGCAAATGAGTTCAAAGAGGTTTTACTGAGGTCAAACTTCATCGAAATTGATATCGGGGATGACTATGAGTATGGGGGGTTAGATGCTTTTGGAATTTTTGAAGAAAATATGCCAGGAGATACCAGAAAGCCAATCCCAAATAGAATGCGATTTGATATATTTGTTGGAAGAATTTGTGGGTTGTTTAATTTTTCAGAAGGCATGGTCAAAAGAAGCAAAGCTCACAAAAGTTACAAGAACTTAGAAACATATGTTTGTTCAAAAGAGGATATCTTTCTTTTCAAGGCAATCACAACAAGGCTAAGAGACAGGGAAGATTTAGATAGATTTATTCAAACAAGATTGGACTGGAAATCAATAATTTCAGAACTAGAATATCAGCTTGATACTCTCCATTCAGATAAACTTCCTGTAGTTAAAGAAGCTCTTGAAAAGTCAATCATCTATATCGAGGGAGAAGGAAAATCTTATCATCTACCTTCAAAATTTAAAGAAATTGTTGATAATATTTAGTTTTATTTCAATTTTGAAAAAATATATGATATTTAGCTGTTTATGTATGATTTTTTTCAATTTATACTATATAAATTAATAATTCCTTGTGATTATTAATGGATTTGAGGGAATACGAGATTCGCGTTATTAGAAGCCTCACAGGCGGCCCTAAAAAGAATAAGGATTTAGCGCAAGCTCTAAATCGAAGCACGGGGAGAATTTCACAGATAATCTCAAGTCTTAAGAAAAAAGGATATATTGAGAAGAAAAAGGGCAAATATTATCTAACTACAGCTCCACATGCTGAAGCAATTAGGCTTATTGTACAAAAGAATCCTGCCCTTTCAATTGAGAAAATTCTTACGAAAACTGAATTTGGCATTTTACAATCTCTATATGGCAGTAGGAGGAGCATAAAAGAAATTGCTCAAATTGTGGGTGTTACCGGAAGGACGGTCTATTACAAACTTGAGGACTTTCTGACTATGGGTTTAGTCCGGGAAACAAGAAAGGGTCAATATGCAATAAATAAGAATCATGATGCTTGGCATGATTTATCAAAATTATTATCTGGAGAGATCATCCAGACACTACCTCTGTTTTTGGATGATAAAAATAGTTGGTATGCATGGACTGGAAAACAAGAATTCATTATCAAGACAACTAATCCAGAATTATTACTTCCATATATTGAAAAAGAAGGCTATCGTTGGCAGTATACATCTACAAGTGTATTGACCCATTATGGCATTGGATTAACTCCACGTGAGACAACAGTATATGTTTTTAAAATACCGGAAGATACAAAAACTGATTTGGGGGAAATTGTTTCAGTAGAATATGCAATAATCCACTTGTTTCTTGAAAAACACAAAAAGGCCAATGAATATGCAAAGTCACTAATCCAATTGAATGATGAAAAAATAAATTATTTTTATCTAGAAGATTACGCAAACAAGCAAGGAGTGAGAGAACAGATAAGGAATATACAATATGAACTTAAGTCATTTGATGAGAGTAGATACATAATTGATAGGATAAAAATCTTATTTATCAAATTACAAAAGGGATATGATGTCGATTATCACATTGCATCTGACTTAAAAAACTATTGGAAGTGGATTGACCTGTTTAAGGA
>SDBU01010745.1_pt1 | contig 10119 bp, 7 predicted proteins | sample 2277071 | NCBI WGS metagenome assembly SDBU01 (sample SAMN10397929, study PRJNA504765) | marine sediment metagenome | isolation source: marine sediment core GS08_GC12, 126 cmbsf | place: Arctic Ocean: Gakkel Ridge, Loki's castle | collected 2008 | reverse complement strand
TCCATTGTTCCAACATTTCAGCATGTTTGTCGGCGATTTGTACTGCACCCCTATGGGGTGAAATCAAAGCCTGGTCCTGTGGGCCAGGATTCTTTACTGCTTTTCCCAGCGCAAAAGTTCGGTTACCTTACTGAGGGTGCTCCCCTCTTTGATTTCTTCACGGATTCGGTTCTCTTTTTCCAACACGTCCATGCCGCGGTTGGCATATTCAGTCGCCATGGATTTTGGCAAGACCACCACCCCGTCGTTGTCTCCGAGGATCCAATCGCCGTTTTCGACCCTCTGGTTGCCCACTTTCACGGGCACGCCGATCTCTCCAAAGCCCTTCGGCTCACCCGCGTTTGGCATAATCAGGCGTGTAAATGCGGGAAACTTTAGCTGGGCAATATCGTACGTGTCTCGGATTGCTCCGTCTACGACGATCCCTGCTACCCCTTTCTGCAACGCAGAATGGGTGGCCAGCTCACCCCAGAGTGCGGGGCCGACCCCGCCTGCATCAACCACGATTACATCCCCCTTTTCGCAAATATCAATGGCTTCAACAGGTTTTGCCCAGTCCCCCGGATGGGTCCTGACTGTCACGGCTCGGCCCACCATTCTAATCCCTTGAAACAAGGGGCGTATACCCTCCAAAACGGCACCCCTGTGTAAGGCATCTGAAAGATTTGCTGCGGAAACCTGCTCAAGGATTTCTCGGATCTCTTCCTCGGTGCCCCTCTTAAAGAGTTTGGTAGGGATGGAGACTCTTTCCTCCATGGCCTTTTTGATGCTACTCGCTGCTTCAGCGGGATCAATGGCCTTGGTAATCGCTCCGCCCACGATGACGATGGATGCCCCGGCCTCCAGTGCACGGGCCGCTGTTTCAGAGTTGATTCCACCGGCTACCCCGACCGGCAGGCAAACAGCCTCGGCCAGCCTACGCAGGGTCTCAAAGGGGTCTTTTCCCTCCATTTGTTCGTCTATGGCACAATGAACTGTGATGTAATCGGCTCCAAAATTCTCAATCTGTTTACCCCGAGACACAGGGTCTTTGACAGCGATCAGGTCCACGACGATCTTGGCCCCATAGTTTTTCCCGGCCTGTATGCACTCGCGAATGGTGGCGTCACTGGCAGCGCCAAGTACGTCCACTATGTTGGCACCTGCCTTGGCAGCAGTCTCAACCTCGATGCGTCCTGCGTCCATAATCTTCATGTCGGCAACGAGGGTCACCCGGGGAAATAGACGTCTCAGTTCCCGCACCGCCTGGACGCCCTCGCTCTTGATCAATGGGGTGCCGACCTCAAGCCAATCCACACCGCCGGCTACCCCGGCCTGGGCGCTCTTTACGGCCCGCTTTAGATCGACAAAATCAAGGGCCAGTTGTAAGACAGGCTTCACTGGTATTCCTCAGAGCTATAAACCTCAGACAAAGTTTTTTTGTGGCATATGATCGTATATCATTTTGGCCATTCGTTTCTTGATACTGGATGCTGGATAAACGAAATTGTTGCCATCAAGTATCAAGTATCAGTCTGCCGGAACGGACAACCCCGAAATCCTTTTCTGAAAGACCGCAGGGCCCGTTGACGCAACCTCACTCTAAATTGGTATGCCGGTCCAATATGGTTTGAGGATCACTCCCTTGCTTCTGGTATAATGCAAGGACAATTGCCTCGAGTAATACAAAGGCCGCCTGTTCAAACAAAGAACCCGGCGGTTGGACGGAGTTAGACTGGCCGGAAGGTTCCAGCCTCGACCCTGCCGGAAGGGAGATGCTATGGTCGAGGGCCTTTCCGATCGGGGAACTCTCAACCCCTATGATGCCGAAAGTCGTTGCTCCATGCTCCCGGGCTGTTCTGATCCACTCTTGTGTCAAAGTGGTTTGCCCGGAACCGGAAAGCACCATGAGCAAGTCCCCTTGACTAATTCGCGGGCTTATGGTTTCTCCCACAAAGAACGCTGAATATCCCAATTGCATCAAACGCATGCAAAAACAGCGAAGAATGTATCCGGACCTCCCATGAGCAGCGCAAAAGATGGTCTCCGCTTTGTCGAGCTCTTCAATGAGAGGGTCAACACTCTCCCTTGACACCCCTGCCAGGACTCTTTGCTTTTCGTCCTGAATGACACCAACAAGGGCTTGAGGATTCATTTGATTATCCTGTGTAAGTTCACCAATCTCTCTCTATGCGTATGGCATTATGAGAACCCTATATCTTTATAGTAAAAAGGATAGAGAGTCAATTCTGAAGAGTTTCTCAGTTCCGTGGGAGGCGCAGAATAAACACTGTTCCATTGTTCAACTCGCTTTGGCATTCAATGGACCCTCGATGAGCCCCCACAATCGTTTTAACGATCGACAACCCTAGACCGGTACCCTTTTTGCCTTTGGTCGTAAAGAACGGGTCGAATATCTGCTCCACGGTGTCCTGTTCTATGCCGGCCCCAGTATCTTCAATTCTGACCAGTAGGTCATCGCCCTCGATTCTTCCTTCAATTGTTATGCTTCCCGAATCAGTCATCGCCTCCAGGCTGTTCTTTACCAGGTTATTCAAGACCTGGTATATAAGATTAGGGTCAACATTGACGGGAGGCAGATCGGGAGGCCAGTTGAGTTCAAGGCGGATTCCTCTCTTGTCGGCATCAGGCTGATGGACAAACAAGACTTCTCGAATAATCTTGTCCATTGATTCCTTTTCCAAGTCCAGTTCCGGTTTTTTGGCAAATTGCAGGAAGTTCCGGATGAACTTCGTTACACGCACTGAGTCTTTTTCCAGTACATTCAGAGCGGTTTCCCCCCCACGGCTGAGTTTTTCCTTATTCAGAATCGACAGTGTTAACCCCAAATTGTTCAGAAGATTCCCCACCTCGTGGGTGACCTTGCTGGAGGCAGTGCCTAGGATGGCCAAGTTCTTGGCGTGGACAAGTTGCTTGGCAGTTTCAACCTCCCTATTTATGAATTTCTTGAGCGAGTCCGTCATCTCGTTAAAGGCATGGGCCAGATCGCCTATCTCGTCCTCGGATTCAACAGAGACCTTCTGATCGAGATCTCCCTCGCCGATTCTTTGAACCTGGTGATGCAGGTCATGAATCGGCGTCAAGAAATGCTTCACCCGATTCCAGCCAAGGATGATAGCTACGAGGCAGATTGAAAAGGTTATAAGAACCGCCCAATAAATATTTTGGTTTAGATATGCATGGATCTCTGCATGGCTCTGACTCAAGACGATGACCCAATCGAAGTCCGGAATGTAGTAGCCCAGACAGTAGAACTTGGTCCCATCCTTTTCTTCTGTCCATTCGATCGGTGTTACTGATTCACGGAGTTTTGTTAGAATTTCTGATTGTCCCGCCGGAGGAGTTCTCACGACCCGGTCAATTTCCCGGTGTCCGATAAATCGGCCGGATATATCCATAATATACACTTGACCTGTCTTACCAATATTGATCCCCTCCAGCACGTCCCAGACGGCCTTCAGGTTTAATTCGCCCCACAGCACCTCTTTGACCGCGCCCAAGTGCAATACAGGCATCGCCATATGGATGTATGGGATATTTTCTTTAGTCATCATAACACCGGAGACGGCATTCTGACCCATAAGTCCTTTCTCGAAGGTTTCGCTTTGGCTGAGGTCTTGGTTGGCCTCTTCCCAACCGGTAGACACGATCAGCTTTCCTTCTGTGGAAATCAAGGAGACAGACATGAATTCGGTTGCCGTGTGATTGAAAGCCGCCAGTGCCATCTCCTTTTGCCATTGATTCAGTTTTGTGGCAGCGATCACCCAGGCTAAGCCTTCCAATTCATCTTGCGCGTTCTTCATGAAAAGGCGCATCTCGCCGGCCGAACTCTTGATGATGTTCCTGTAATCCGTCCTTATGGTTTTCAGGAAGTGGTTATAGCTTGTCCAGGAGAGGACAATACCGGTCACGATGATCGATATGACCAGAAGAGGAATGACAAAGAGAAGGAACCTGTAGACTATTTTTGTCTTTTTGATTCTGTTCATCAAATCCCTGGTCCGGACAAAGCAGGGACAAATAGCCTGTGGCCCCTGACATTCTATTGAAGCTCCCTGCAGCCCCGTCAAAACAGGAACCCTGCCACAATGCCGGCGGGCAGGTCCGCTTTGCTCCGACAAGCTGTGGGGTGAGCGCTCGTTTTAGCAGTTCAAGCGCTTATAACGAGAAAAATACGAAGAACATGGAGAGGTTACTTGGGTGGATATATAAAAGATTCTACAAGCTTAGTAAAGGGTATATGAGGGGTCGGGGAGTTTTCTAGGCTAAACGGCTCCATGAATCATCAGCGACGACATCGCGCAAACTCATGCATAACGGATCGTAGGGAAAGAACAGAAGACATCGACAAAATAAAAGGGATAGCCAAGCATACGCTGTTTCCATCTTCATAACGTTTAAGGCAGCAGGCTGTTCTTTCCTAACGATCCCTAATGCATTCAAACAGTGCGCGATTTTGCTGCTGTTGATCCATTCCGCCAGATCCGTAGGTTTGGAGGAAAAACACCCCAACTGCTGATATATATAGTAATTCTCACAAGTATATTCCGTTTTGAACCATTATGAGGCTTGGAAAGATTGCCGCAAACGGAGCATATTTTTGACAACCGCTCTAGAGCCTGAATAGAAGGAAAGGGCAACTCATCCGACAGCCCTTCTTGTTACAAAGGATGCTGATATCATCAGCAGGGATGCGGCCAACAGAAGCGGTTGAGGGCCCCATAATCTTAAGATCAGCGCACTCGTCAATATTGCCCCCAAATAGCAGGCGCCTCTGTACGCTATTAACAGGGACATGGTCTTTCCTATGTGGGCCTTGGGACTGTTTTGCTGGATGAGACTCTCCAGGAAGATGTGCATTAGGGTGAAACCGCAACCAAACAGAACCATCAGCAAGGCGATCTGAACGCATGTGGTCAGGTGACCGAGGATGGCCATCCCCCCTCCTATGATCAGAAGGGTAAGAGACAGGATGGTTTCCTGCCTGAAGGTTGAAGACCAGCGAGGCAGCAGGAAGGTAGCCAGACAGGAACCAGCCTCAAACCCGGACAGGATCAATCCCCAATCCGCGATATTCCCGCCAAAACTTGTCTTGTATAAGATGGGAAGGCCGATATTCAATACACCCCCTCCCAAAAGGACAAACCCAAAGATAAGAAAATAGGCCTTGAGGTTATGACCGGTTCTGAAAGGCTCTCTGTACTTGAAGAGCAAGGGCCTCAGGCCGCCACCTTTCTCCCTCTCCACACGAAGGCCTGACCTTTCAACGGGTTTACCTAATTTGGGGAGCCCGCAAATGATGCACGCCGACAGCGTGAAAAGGACCCCGGCAATCCCCAAAGACCCTCCCATGCCTGTTTTCAGAACAATCCAGCCGATGAGCCACGGTCCGAATATGCCGCCGGCAAGAGATACCCTTTCATTAAGAGAGTTAAAAGAGATGATCTCATCTCTGGGTATCAACATAGGGACTATGGAGACTCGTCCGATATGGAAGAAAAGGGAGCCGACTGTAAAGCAAAGGTAGGCGGGAAATATGACCCATGCTGATGGTTTGAAAACAAGAAGGCCCAACGGAAAGCATTTGCCTATGTTAACCGTGGTGAGCCACTTTCTTATCTCTACCCGATCCATCCAGAGACCCGCCAACGGACCCAGGAAGATAGAGGGGGCTTGCTGAACCACGCACAGCACCACAAGATTCGACAAGGCGCTCTCTCCCTTGAGAACCAGCAGGTCCAGGAGGGTCAATGCGACGAACTGGTTTCCTAGATCGGCCAGGAATTCGGCTGAGATAATCCGATACTTGGGATGAATCCGGGCAATCCCTCTCACGCTGCTCTTTTCAGGCCCGCATCCTCTTCTTCAAAGGAGACGGACGAGGTCCTTTCCTTGATGTATTCTTCGACAAAGACCCGCTGCATTTCGTAATGGCAGTCAATCCCGTTGAACCCATCCCCATTCACAAGCGCTTGCAGGCGGCACCCTCCCATGCAGATGGGCAGGATCGGGCATTCGTCAAGACACTTGTCGGGCAGCATTCGCTTCAAGAGTTGGGATTCTGCGACAAAGTCGATGCCTGTGGTGACGTGGCCATAGGCCATTTCCCCGCCTTGCAGGGACGGGCAGGGGATGATCGAACCATCCGCATCAAAAACAAACCGGGATCGAAAGTCAGCTATGCAGCCGTTGGCAGGGGCCTCGTCATTCTGGGGAAAGCCGCGTTTTTGGGCCTCTTGCATCAGATAAAGGAATATCCTTGGATCACCCATCCCGGATTGATATGGGCTTTCTCCTCTTGTGCGGAGAATAGGGGTGAAGGCGATATTCTCGACCGCGATACCACGTTCGCCAATATCATCCAGCATCTCAGGGAGGCTCAGAAAGTCAAAAGACCCGCTGTCGTATTGACATTCAATGTTGATGGGAACCAAGCCGGAGATAGCCTGCAGGTTTTTCATGATGAGATCATAGGTTTTGCCATTGTTTTTCGAAGGCCGAAGAACGTCGTGAACAGGGGCGGGCCCGGCCAGGCTGACCCGAATCCCTGTGAGCCCGACCTCTTTCATGTGCGAGATAAGAGATGGCCTGATGAGCGTGCCGTTGGTGGTGATGACAAACCCGTATTCAATTCCCCTTCCCAGGCAGTAATAGAATCGCCTGGCAGCACTCTCCAGGATGATCCCGGGATTGAGGAGCGGTTCTCCACCCAGATAGTCGTCTTCGACCTTTTGAGGTTTTTTGTCCTCAATGGTTTCAATGTAGAATCGGTCCATGGCCCGGGCTGTCTCAGGAGACATCTCTTTGGCTTCAGGATCGAGGATACAGTATTGACATCGGTTATTGCATTTCCGGGTGACCAGGACCTTTGATTTTAATGTGCTGTAATCATGCACGTATTGCTGCCTCCAGTTTTCAAATAGGGTGGTTTCGTCTATTCCGTCCCTGACCAGAAATCCCTGGTCACTGAGCATGTCTATGGTGGCAGGATCAGCGGGTGCAACCGGATCGCTCAGGACGTACGACCAGCTTCTTTCAGGGATGATGATGAATGCCTGTGTCATGGTCTGGTAGAGGGCAATGAGTTCTTCCCCACCGTTTTCAACAGGAACCTCCACGGTGAATCTCGATTTCTTGAACAAAGCCATGTTGTGATCTCCTTTAAGAGAGACCCCCGGGCAGACCTGGTCTGCCCGGGGGAATAGAATAGCCACTCGTTTAGTTCCGGGAAGTCGGGCCATTTCGGAAACAGCAAAACAATCCTGACCTTCTGACTTTGTACGTACCCTTGTTGACTACGATCAGTTTCATTATTTCATCCCCCTTTCTTCATGGATTTCGGTCATGACATCGCCGATAGGACGGGATCCGGCCGGGATCAGTGGTATGTCATCATCAAGATCTATGCCGTCATTGGAGATTTTCGCGGGACATGGTGTATCCAATGGTTATCGCACGGAAAGGTTCTAATGATCAGAAGATAAACGGGGGCTTTTTCTGTGGTCAAAGTTTGAACCTTTGAAGACAAGTTTAAATAACGCGCACCCAACTTCAAACTTGGCTTTCCCAATGAGACATCAGCTTAGAAGGTATGGACTAATTTGGATTAAGGGAAGCGTGTCTGAGGCGGTAGACCCCTTCATGTGTTAGAGAAAAGGGGAAAGGCAATGTGAACCGTTTGGACATCACATCAATGGCAGTCTTGTGGAAGAGAAACGTGCATGGCTGGAGCGACATGATCATGGCATCTATCTCATAAAAGTATTCCTTTTGTTTTAATGGGTCAGTTTCATCAAGGGCCTGATAGATAAGACGGGTCACCTCGGGATGTTCAAATGAACCGGCTCCGGACCTTTTGGAGAGATCAGGTGCCCACACCGATTTCATGAATTCAGGGTCACGGTACACGCCACTCATTTCGGTCAGCACAGCCTGAAACGCATTGTTTCCGCTGTATCTGCTGTAGAGCTCCTCAAAAGGAAGCGATTGAAGGCGCACCTTGATTCCAAGGTCGTTGAGGCAAACTTGAAGATATCGGGCAACTTTCTTTTCAATCTGGCTTTCTTCAAAGACAAGGATGGTAAACTCAAAACATCTTCCGTCCTTCTTGAGATAACGCCCCCCGTTGTCATAAGACCAACCTGCTTCCTGAAGGAGCTTCAATCCCTTTTGCGGATTGTACGGGATGGGCCTGACCTCAGGATTGTGATAGGGGGAATTCACACCCATGGGGCCGACTGCAACGAGGCCGAAGCCCCGCAGGATCTCCTTTACGATATACTCCCTGTCAATGGCATGAGAGAGGGCAATTCGAACCTTGGGGTTGGAAAAGAGGGGATCGGCTGTGTTGTAAAGGAGGATCGTGTACCATCTTAACGGGTAGAGATCAAAATAGTATCTCTTTTCATACTGCCTCATCATCTCATAGTTTTTGGGGGAGATCTCCTGGGCGATATCTGTCTCACCTGAAAGGATCTTTGCCCAAGCCTTTTCTTTGTCCGGCTGAAAATGGAAGACAACCCCATCCAGTGAGGGGCGACCCTGGAAATAATTCTCATTGGCCACGAGCCCGACTTCGTTTTCCCCTTTTCTGTATTTGAACTTAAACGGGCCGGAGCCTACGGGATGATTGTAATAATCGATCCGGCGATCATTTGGCTGAGGAACAATTTCCATATCCCACATCTTTTCAAGAAACCCAGGATCATTCTTCTTAAGATGTATGCTGATAACTGTATCTGATACGAGGGAGATCCGGTCTATTAAACCAGACAAATAGGGACGAATATTCTTGAGTGCTACTTCCAATGAATACTTTACATCCTTTGAAGTTACGGGTTGTCCATCATGGAACCGGGCATCTTTTCTGATATGGATCGTCCAGGTCAGATTCCTGGGATCATAAGTCCACTTGCTGGCTAGATCCGGTTCGAGCTTTCCGTTTGCATTCGGGACACCAATATAGCTGTATAATAAAGGGAAGACAATGGTTGAACCCAAGCCAACCTCTGTGGGATTCAAAGAGGTGAGAGGGGCGCTCACGTCATAGCGAAGGACATTTTCATTCTGCAGGGTTTTCTTTGAAGGAGTGGTATCAGAGCTTTCACAGGAGATGATAAGAGTGGCAACGAGTAGTAAGATCGAACTAAAGTATCTATGCATTTATGATAGAAAAACCTCAGAGAGTCTGTACCTGGACTGATTTGCCTTTTTTCTATTATGGACACAGATATGGTTCTTTTTCAAGACAGACAAGTATTTTCCTGCTGTTCCGTATTTGTTCCTGTCGGATGTGGCTTTGTAACTGAGGAACTCTGTAAACTCAAGCCGCGAAAATGCTTTCTTGTTGGTCCATAAAAGGAATTCGTGGATGGTCTCTATGGTGACCGACTTCAACGTACGATGCCATAGTCTTGGCGGTCCTCCATTGTCAGATATGGTGGCTCTCTTCAGCGCATTCAATAGCTCGTTATCCTTAACGTTAGGGTAAGAATAATCCTCTCGCCCTGACCCTGAACGACCTGACACCTCTTCGGGAAGGTCGTGCATGTTTATCTCGCTTCCCTTGGCCACGACAACCGCCCTGTGGATGATGTTTTCCAGCTCTCTGATATTCCCTGGAAATGAGTAGTTCATTAAGGCTTCTATGGCTTCGTACGATATCCCCTGAATCTCCTTTCCAGTCTCAAGGGTATATTTTGCAAGAAAATGATCGACCAAGGGCGATACATCCTCTTTACGGTCCCTCAAGGGAAGAACCTGCACGGTGATCACATTCAGGCGAAAGAAGAGATCTTCTCTAAACCAGCCTTCCTGAACCCCTTTCTTGAGGCTTCTATTACTGGCGGCAATTATGCGCGCATCAACCTTGATGGTCCTGGTTCCTCCAACCCTCTCGAATTCCATCTCCTGTAAGACTCGCAGTAATTTGACCTGAAGGTCTATCGGCATAACGGAGACCTCATCCAGGAAGAGGCTTCCCTCATGGGCTAGCTCGAACCGGCCCTTTTTCGTTGCAACAGCACCGGTAAAGGCCCCTTTTTCGTGTCCGAACATCTCGCTTTCCCACAGGCTCTGGGTAGTAGCCGAGCAGTTGACTGCAACAAAGGGTTTATCCTT
>SDBU01010744.1_pt1 | contig 10119 bp, 7 predicted proteins | sample 2277071 | NCBI WGS metagenome assembly SDBU01 (sample SAMN10397929, study PRJNA504765) | marine sediment metagenome | isolation source: marine sediment core GS08_GC12, 126 cmbsf | place: Arctic Ocean: Gakkel Ridge, Loki's castle | collected 2008 | reverse complement strand
CTTGACCCGCTTGCCGCAGCCGGTGCACCGTAGGCGAATCTTGCCGTCGTCTTCTTCAGCCATAGTAGAAACTGTCACCAAGGATAAAGGATGAAAACCGCTGTTACTGATATTCGTTCAGGATTCGTGGTTAATGCTTCAGCCTTCCGTCTTCATCCTTGCTCATAAGATATCTTCTGACCATGTCAAGCGCCATCTTCACTGCCCGGTCTCTGATCTTGACGCGTTCGCCCGCGAGCCGGACTTCTTTGCAGCACGTGCCTTCCGAGTCGGCCAGGGCGATGTACACCAGGCCCACCGGCTTCTCGGGCGTGCCGCCGGTTGGCCCTGCAATGCCGGTGATGCCGACGGCCACGTCCGCTCCGGAGGTCTTGCGCATGCCCTCGGCCATGGCCCTGGCGACCTGGGCGCTGACTGCCCCGTGTTTTTCTATAAGCTCTGCCGGCACGCGGAGCCGTTGCACCTTCGACTCGTTGCTGTACGTTACGACCGCCTCGAGAAAGAATCGGCTGATGCCTGGAACGTCCGTGAGCCGCGCGGCCAGCTCGCCGCCCGTGCATGACTCGGCAATGGCCACGGTGAGCCCCCGTCGCTCCAGCAACCCGCCTACGGCCACGGCCAGCGTCGTGCCGTCTTTTCCAAAAATCGCGCTGCCGAGCCGGCCTGTCACTTGTCTCTCCGCCTCATCCAATGTCTTGACCGCTGTACACTCTTCCGGTCCGGTCGCGGTCAGGCGGATTGTAATGATGCCTTCGCTCGCCTGTGTGGCCACTTCCGGATTGCGACCCTCTCCCATCAAATCGCGAAGCTCCTCCCCTATCCGTGACTCCGGCACGCCAAAGGCGTGGAGGCAGCGAACGCTGATGACCCGGCCGGCGGCCCCGCGCAAAGCAGGCTCCACGGACTCGCTGTACATCCGGCTCATCTCCCCCGGGACGCCCGGGAGGCAGAAAAAGCGGCACGTGCCCGACGCGACCGAGAACCCTGCGGCCGTGCCGATGGGGTTCAGGATGACCTCGCCGGTGGGCGGAATGCAGGCTTGAGAGTAATTCGAACCAGGCACGTCCATATGCATCGCAGCGAACACTTCTCGGATGCGCTGCACGGTCTGGGGATGCTCCACAAGCCCAACGCCGAGAAACTCGGCGAACGCCTCCCGCGTGAGATCATCCGGGGTCGGTCCGAGCCCCCCGGTTGCCACGACCACGCGGGCGCGTCCGGCGGCCTCGCGGAGCGCGGACACAATGTCCCTGCGTGAGTCGCCAACGGCCGTGTGACGAGTTACTTGGAACCCGAGCCGGGCAAGCTGTTCCGAGAGAAAGGCCGCGTTGGTATCGGCGATCCGTCCCGCCATCAGCTCGCTGCCGATGGACAGAATCTCCGCGATCACTGCCCGGACTCCCGTCGGCGTTCGGCCTCATGGCGTTTGCGCCGCGCGCCCTGCGCCTTGATGTCGAGGCTAAAGATGTCAAGGAAGCCTTGAGCCGATTCGTGGCGAAACGCATCGCCCGGCCCGTACGTGGCCAAGCTCTTGTCGTAGAGCGAACAAGGCGAGCGGCGCCCCGTCACTGCGCATCGCCCTTTGTACAGTCGGACGCGAAGCGTGCCTGTGACGTACTTCTGGGTGACTCGAACGAAGGCATCCAGCGCCTCCCGCAGGTCGCTGAACCATCGGCCGGAATAGACCAGGTCGCTATAAACCTGCGAGACGTACGACTTCTGCCGCATCACGTCGCGACTGAGGGTCAGTTCCTCGAGCGCCCTGTGAGCGGTCAGGAGGATCGTGGCCGCCGGCGCTTCGTACACTTCCCTCGACTTGATGCCGACGACCCGGTTCTCCAGCATGTCCAGCCGCCCCACTCCGTGCTCTCCGCCGATGCGGTTGAGCTCTTCGATCAACTCCACACAGCCGAGCTTCTTCCCGTCCAGAGCGACCGGAATGCCCTCCTCGAACTCTATCTTCAGGTCGACCGGCTCGTTCGGGCTCTCGGTCGGGGGCCTGGTCATCAGATAAGTGTCGGCCGGCGGAATCTGCCAAGGGTCCTCCAGCTCGCCGCACTCGATGCTCGTCCCCCACAGATTGCGATCTATGGAATAGGGCGACTCGCGGCTCACAGGCACCTCGATGTTCTGCCGGCGAGCGTAGTCTATTTCTTCGTCGCGGGTCGTGAACTCCCACTCGCGCAGAGGCGCGAGCACTTTCAATTCAGGCGCCAGGGCCGCGACCCCCGTCTCGAAACGGACCTGGTCGTTGCCCTTCCCCGTGCAGCCGTGGGCCACGAACTCGCACTCGTTCTCCCGTGCGATTCGCACGAGTTCCTGGGCGATGAGCGGCCGGCCCAGCGCCGTGTTGAGCACGTACCCGTTTTCGTAGACAGCGTTGGCCTGAAGCGCAGGAAACACGAAATCCCTGGCGAACCGTTCGCGCAGGTCCTCAACGCACGTCGCCTCTGCGCCCGTGCGTTGAGCCCGCTGAGCGATCGTCGTGAGGTCGCCCCCCTGACCCAGATTAGCAATGAAGGCGATAACCCGATGGCCCTTATTCTCCTTCAGCCAATGGATGGCCACGGAGGTGTCAAGCCCGCCTGAGTACGCCAAGACAACCTTCGCCATGTCTCTCACCACCTCACACAGACGGCAGACCCGCGGCCGAACGGATCCGCCAATACGACGGAAAAGTCAAGTATACGTACAAGCTCCCAGCCGTGTCAAAGTGAGTTTGGGACCGAAATCGCGGCTCTATCGGCCATGCCTGTTGGGCGCTCTCGTAGGGGCGCACGCCCCCACCACGGCGGCCAACAGGAATGGCGAACAGAGCCATTTGAGACTTCCCGTTGATTTCTCGTCCAGCATTTGGCAGTGTATCGATTTCGCATGCCTTGCTCAGCCGGACAGTTGCGCTGGATCGGGGTTGGCCCGCTGAAAAGGCCATTGCAGAGGGAGAATGCGGCGTGCGTGTTCGGTTTCCTTATGGTTCCGAAGACATTGCGATAGACATTCCCGATGAGAAACTCAAGGGGGTCTATCTGCCCCGGGAACGACCGCGTGTGGCCGACCTTCAGGCCGAAATCGCAAGGGCCCTTTCGCAACCTGTCAGCAGTCCCCGCCTGGCCGATGCGGCCAAAGGCAAGAAGTCGGCCGCCATCGTGGTTGACGACGCCACCCGATTCGTTCCCTCGCGCGAACTCCTTCCGCCACTGCTCAAGGAGCTCCAGCGCGCTGGAATCAAACTGGAAGACGTCGTGATCATCGTGGCCACAGGGCTTCACAGGCCGCAGACCGATTCGGAGCTGAGCGCGATAAAGGGCGACCTTCCCCTCCGGATCGTGAACCACAACTGCCGCGATGATGAGCAGCTTGTGACCGTGGGCCGCACGTCGCTCGGCCGGGACGTCCGCATCAACAGGACATTCATGGAAGCGGATCTCAAAGTCCTCACGGGCGACGTGGAGTATCACCAGTTCTGCGGATACGGCGGCGGCGTCAAGAGCGTATACCCCGGGCTGGCGGATGCGGATTCGATCGAGCACAACCACTCCATGTTGGAGGTCGAGGGCACGGGGCCGTCCCGCATCGAAGGAAACCCGATCCGGCAGGAGATCGAAGAGGTCGGCCGCATGGTCGGCGTGGACTTCATTCTCAACGTTGTGATGAACTCCGAGCGAGAGGTCGTCCGCGCCTTTGCAGGCCATCCGTTCCAGGCGTTCCGCGAGGCAACGAGGTTGGTGGACGAGATGTATCGCGTCGAAGTGGATGAGCCGGTTGACCTTGTGATCGCCTCTGCGGGCGGATATCCCAGGGACATCGAGCTGTACCAGGCCCAGAAGGCGCTCACTGTCGGGCGTCGCATCGTCAGAAAGGGCGGAGCCGTCGCCCTGATCGCCGAATGCCGCGAGGGCCACGGCAGCGACCTCTTTGACGAATGGATGACCGAGGCCGACGATCTCGACCAGATATATGAGCGCATCAAGAAAAAGTTCATCATGGGCGGACACAAGGCCTACGAGTATGCCAGGGAGATCAAGTGGGCACGGGTTCACTTGCTCTCGGCTATTCCGCCGAACAAGGTGAAAGACTACTTCATGCATCCGCTGAAGAGCGAGGAAGACATCACCGGACTGATCCGCGAAGCGGATTCAGTGGCCGCGCTTCCCCAGGCGACAGTAACCCTGGCGCTGCTGCCGGGAATGGAGTCACGATTCTATTGATCTTTGTAGAGGGAATGGAAAGCCACAGAGGACACCGATCCGCCGCGGCGGACGGAGGGCAACAGCAACTACTGAGATTTACATAAGCAACGAAAGGTCAGGTCTGTCGGGCGAGGGCGCCCGACCTACACAAATCCCTTGAATTCCAAGCGTAACGTGTAGGTCGGCCGCCCCCGGCCGACGTGTGGAGCGTTGCATTACTGTCACAAATCTAAATAGGAAACGACAAGGTCACAATTCACTGTGTTCTCTGTGCCCTCCGTGGCAATCATTTCCTTTTTATTTCGCAAAAGTCAGTAATCGGGGGAGCGAAGCGGAAAACCGCACGGCGGGACAAGACCCGCCGTGCCACCCGAGAAGTAGCCTGACCTCGATTTTGCCATACAGTTATTCAGTCGAAACAGCGAACCGAAATCAGGAAGAATACATGAGGCGCCGACAGCTTGGCGCGAGCAGCCTGAACGTATCCGTCATCGGGCTGGGCTGCGCACAGATGGCCCGGTTCGACGAAGACGAAGCAACGCGGATGGTCCACCGGGCGCTCGACCTCGGCGTCAATCACTTCGACACGGCCGAGATATATGGAGAAGGCCGCTCAGAGGAACTCCTCGGAAAGGCACTGAAGGGCCGCCGCGAACACGCGTATATCTGCACGAAGGCCAACCCCGCTCACCTCGGCCGCGAGAGTCTCCCAAGGGCCCTCGAGGCCAGTCTGCGCCGGCTCGGGACCGACTATGTGGACCTGTACTACGCCCACTGGGTCAGCCGCGAGATCCCGTTCGAGGAGACGATGGAGGCGTTCGCCCGCCTCAAGCAGGAGGGCAAGGTTCGCGCGATCGGTGTGTCGAACTTCGGGCCGCGCGACCTGACGGCAGTGCTTCAATGCGACAGGCCGGCCGCGAATCAACTTCCCTACAATCTACTCTGGCGCGCCGTCGAGCATGAGATCGCGTCGATCTGCGAGCGGGAGCCGATCGGCATCGTGTGTTACAACCCGCAGGCCAAAGGGCTGCTCACCGGAAAGTACAGGCGAGTGGAGGATATCTCGGAGGACCTCCGCACGCTCACGTGCTTGTTTGAAGAGGACATGCTGAGGCTCATTTTTGCTGCGCTCGACAAGCTGCGTGCGCTCAGCGCAGAACTCGGGGCCACGCCGGGCCAGATCGCCATGGCGTGGCTCTTGGCCCAACCTGCCGTGGCCTGCGCCATCCCCGGCGCGAGAACGCTGCAGCAACTGGAGGAAAACGCCGCAGCCGGCGACCTTGTCCTGAGTGTGGACCATTTGCGCCGACTCGACGACCTCAGCCGCCCCCTCCGCGACACTGTAGGCTCCGATCCGGACGTCATACGCGCCGGACGATATCGGTGATGTTCACAGTAAGCTGAGCGAGACGCAGCTACGTCTCTTGCGAGTGCCTCTGCCCCTCCGCAACGGAACAGTCGCCCGAGCACTCGCCTTCCATGTTTCTTCGACGTGCGACCAACCCAACAACAGTTGCCTGTCCCCGGTTGTGCCCAACATCAAGGAAAACCTTCGCAACGCCGGGAAAGGGAACTTTGACCGCATCATCCTGCTTGCCACGTCCCCGACTGCTGTCAGCGCCGGTATGCGTGCGAGCGACCAGACGGATACAAAGACGGTGGAGCTGTTGACGTGGCTGGATATATCCTGAGGCCGCGCCGCGATTCTCGGGCCGTGTTGAGGCAGTCGGATTGTGTTGAATGTCCACAACATTACCTTGGCCGCGCATAACCCAAGTAATAAAAAGCACTTACTGCCCCCCCCCCCAATATCTCTGATTGTGTGTTGAGTTCTCACATCATACGGCAAATAGGTCGCATGGGATGGCATCTCACAGAAATCCGGAATACTGCTGTAACTCATATCAGACGAATGAGTTGTAAACATCCATAGGGTATGCAGGGATTGCAGATTGGGTGGCATGGAAACTGCCGAACAGATCTTGCTTGAGAGCCATTGTTGCCCTTCTGTTTGTCTGCGATTCAACGATGCTCGGTTGTTGAGAAAGGAGGCGCCTCTGGGAGGGACGAGGGACGTTGTTGCGTGCTGAAGCATGATGTCGGGCTACACGGATAATGTGGGGCTTGTGCCACGATGAGTAGCGGCCACACTTCGCAACTTAGATGGAGAGGAGAAAAGTTATGTACAGATTTCGTATCATATCCTCACGATTCAGCACAGTAGCCGTACTTCTGCTTCTGTCTCTTTTGTTGTTTTGTGTGCATATTTCATCCGTATCGGCTGTGCCTGTCTTCTATGACGATTTCAACGATAACGATATCTCTGACTGGGACGTTGGTCCAACAATATTTACACCCCCTTTTCCAGAGGTCTACCTTGCGGCGAAGCCGCCCGTCCAGGATGGTCGTATTTGGGGTGAGGGGTCCGGATACTCGCATCCACTATATCATTGGATGGCGAAACCGGCCGAATTTAATGCCCGCTATTCTCTTTCCGTGGAAATCTGTGGGCGTTCCGGACCGGCCTGGCCAAACCGGGCCACTGTTTACCTTATGTCCACGACGTGGCCGGATAGCGGGTATGTGTACGGCGGTTCTGGCCAATTCAACGGCAAAATCGTAGACGCGCGCGGAACCGGTCTCTGGTTCTCTATTGCCGGGGAAGAGGGTGTGCACGAGACGATAAGTCTGGCGACCATCTATTTCGACGAGGGAGGCGTACTGCACGGGGAGATGCTGATCGACTACTTCTATGACAACGAAGTCTACAACGACCATATGTACCGTTTTGATCGCAACGCTTCCGGCTACTGGAGCTTATCTATTGACGGCACCTCTGTTGTCAGCGGTGTGTATGAGGACATGGCCAACCGTGATTCCACTTCCTTCGGCCATGTGGCCGCTATGATGTATCGATCTCAAAGCACCATCGACTATATATCCGTTGACGCGTCGGCGGTTCCTGAACCAGCCACATTGAGCCTGCTCGGTCTTGGCCTTGCTGGTTTAGCAGTAGCACGTCGCAAACGGAGGAAGTGAGTCCTCCAATCGTCTGATTGCCTATCGCGGGACGTTGCCGGCCGGCAGCGTCCCGTTCTGCTTTATCAGGAGAGAACCGGAATTCGCGAACGATAAACGCGTGGACAGCCTGTTCTTCCACTCTGGTTTCATGCCGCTATGTGGGGCGTTCCTTCGTCTCGCGGCGTTTCTCTAACCTTGGCGTCGCTCGGCGGATCCGGCCACTGCGATTCCAGTGGCCCTGCTGAATTATACTCCGATTTCCGCGCCCGGTCGAACTGATTGTGGATGTGTCTCTGTCCGCCATCCCTATGAACTTCCACAGTGTGGGCGCACAGCCGTGCGCCCCTACATCTCCATCAGAAAATGATGAAAGGCCATGGATGCGGATTGCGTCGACGTCTGTGAGGGAGTTCAAGACCGAACCACATCCGGTCAGCCGCTGAATGGCTCTGCAAGAAAACAAAGGGAGGGTGGCACGCTTGCGCGCCGTGGCGTGGCCACACCCGGCTTGTCGGGCAAGCTTGCCCGGCCGTGAGCCACGATCTGGAAAATCGCACGGCGGGACAAGACCCGCCGTGGCACCCGAAGAGTAGCCAGGCTACAAGCGGGGACAATCGCAGGTTCTTTATCAGCGTGTATTCGCGCCATTCGCGGGCTCACTCTTCAGAACATCTTCTTCTCGAAGATGCTGTGGGCTTGCAGCACAGAGGACCAACGTCCATTCACCTCGGCGTGCTCTGTGACCTCGGTGGCTTTCTCCGCCAAATGAAGGGCATTGAGGTCGGCCGGGAATGGCGTCCTGGTTTTGGGGCGACCCCACACACGCAGATGAAGAAATCGCCGGCCCATACTTGACAAGTCTAGTCCCGTAGGGTACTATACCCTAGGTAGGGTACGGGTAGACTTACACTGGAGACCGATAACATGATCGACGGCGAACTTCATGCAGCTGCCCTGCGCAGACTGAAGCGGATCGGCGGCCAGGTCCAGGGACTCATGCGTATGATCGAGGAAAAGCGCTACTGCATCGACGTGCTTACGCAGACCAGGGCCGTCGAGGCGGCGCTGCACAGCCTCGGCGAGGTCATCCTGCGCAACCATCTCGAGACCTGCGTGACGCATGCCTTCGGCTCCGACGATGAGGCCGATCGCAGGGCGAAGATAAGTGAACTGATCCGGGTCTTCCAGGGCATGCGGCCGAGATAGTCGGGCGGCCAGCCACGCGGCTTGCCGGCGCCGACAATGCACTTTCGATTGCGCCTGGTCAGATCGAGGAGAACGGCATGGGGCGTCGAACTTCACACTTGGCTGATGGACACTCGGACTGGGATCCTTCGAGGCGCTGGTGATGACTGAGAAGCGACGACACCGTGGTTTGATCGGTAGTTGGGTCGTGATCCTGTCAACCTTCGCATGGCTGTGGGCCGGCGTCGTCAACGGTGCAAGCGCAACTGATACTCGTTTCAATGATGACCTCCTCGCTGAGGAGCGATCCGTCCCTCAAGATCAACTTCCCACGCTGACGCAGGAATCCTCTCTGGTGGACTATCTGACCTACGCGGAGATGAACAATCCCGGCCTGAAGGCTGCGTCCATGCGTTGGAAAGCGGCGCTGGAAAAAGTCCCTCAGGTCACGGCCTATCCCGATCCGCGCTTCACGTACCGATACTACGTCAGGAATGTTGAGACACGCGTGGGCCCCCAGGAGCAGGGGTTCGGCCTGGCACAGATGTTCCCCTGGTTCGGCAAGTTGAGACTGCGGGGAGATGCGGCCATGGCGGCCGCTGAGGCGGCCCATCAGCGGGTCCAGGCTGAGAGGCTGCGTCTGTATTACCGCGTCAAGGAGGCCTATTACGAGTACTATTATCTTTCCCGCGCCATCGCCGTTGTGCGGGAGAACGTGAACCTGGTCAAGTATTTGGAAAGCGTGGTCAGGGCTCTGTATAAAGTGGCCAAGGCCAAGCATCCTGACGTAATTCGCGCGCAGGTGGAGCTGGGCAAGCTGGAGGACCGCGTCAGGAGTCTTTCCGATCTGCGAGGCCCGATCGTTGCGCGCTTGAATGCGGCCTTGAATCGGCCTCCAGGGGCCATGCTCCCCTGGCCGAAGGAAATCCCCTTCCATCGCACCCAGTTTACGGACGAGGACGTCTACGCCTGGCTCCGCGACGCAAATCCCGAGCTTCAGGCGCTCCAGCATGAGGTCCAGAGGCAGAGCCACAGGATCGACCTGGCCAAGAAGGACTATTACCCGGATATCACCCTGGGCGTCAACTACGTCGACACGGGCGGCGCCCGGATGCGCAACGTCCCGGACAGCAGCAAGGACCCCATCATCGGCATGGTGAGCATCAACCTGCCGATCTGGCTTGGAAAGCGTTCCGCCGGCGTTCGGGAGGCGCGGATGCGTCGTGGCGCGGCGGCCAGGGCCAGGGAGGAAATGGCCAACAAGCTCGTGTCGAAGGCCCGCCTGGTGCTCTATCGGCTGCAGGATGCGGCGAGAAAGCTGGATCTCTACGGCAATACGCTTATTCCCAAGGCGAACGAATCGTTACGTGCAACGGACACCTCTTACCGGGCCGGCAAATCCACGTTCCTGTCGCTGATCGACTCAGAAAGGGTCTTGTTGGAATTCCAGCTTTCGTACGAACGCGCTTTGGCCGACCACGCTCAACGATTGGCCGAGCTGGAGATGCTGGTCGGCAGGGAATTGCCCAAGGCGCCCGCCGAACCCGAAGAATCGGACGTTCCGGCGGGCACGGACAAAGAAAAGGAGGATTAGGATGAGCGCTCAAAAGCTGACTCTTTGTGCGTGCATCATCGTTGGGCTCCTGGGTATGAGAACCGCTCTCGGCGAGCAGAAGATCGAAGGGCCCAAGGGAAAATCGCAGACCGTCTGCCCGATCATGGG
>SDBU01010743.1_pt1 | contig 10119 bp, 17 predicted proteins | sample 2277071 | NCBI WGS metagenome assembly SDBU01 (sample SAMN10397929, study PRJNA504765) | marine sediment metagenome | isolation source: marine sediment core GS08_GC12, 126 cmbsf | place: Arctic Ocean: Gakkel Ridge, Loki's castle | collected 2008 | reverse complement strand
CCTCTAGCCATCACAATGAGAACACGGATTGTCTGGATGAAACGCATTTCTAATTATTTCATCAATGCGTATTTTGTAGCACGCACGAACTCTGAACTTACCTATCTTTTCCAAAGCCTTTTTATATCTATCTCTGTCTGAAGCTACTGAACAATCAGACATAACAGCTCGACAAGGAAAACAATCATTAGCTTCGTGGCATTGAGAGTACTTTTTGCGCTTTTTTGATACATTTCCTGGTGGAAATATCCTCTGCCAGTGGGTAACTCTATCTGTCCAGATCCTTGCTATAACATCGAACCACTCATTATGTTCTTCAACATAGAATCCTTTACTCCATTCGTTCGAGTCATAGTCTTTGAATATCACTACATCTTCTAAACTCTCTGGTAACTCTTCAGTAACGAGTATCCGACGATGTCTAGCAAGTTCATCTTGGAGTTGTTTAATCGCCTTGTGATACCAGCAATCTCCGTGCATCCTGACCTCGTGCGACGGACACATAATATCTATATTGTGGACTTGGCCACAAGAATCACAATTGCGTAGATTGGCAATGTGCGTTACTCTCTCAAGCTCATCTTGGAGTTTCTCTGCTTCTTCTTTTCGTGGGCAACTTTTGTGTTGTGGCTGACAGATACCACCTGAAAAGTATTCCATATCATTCTCCTTTACAACTTTTGTTTATATAGTCTTGAGCAGACAGATAGTTATTCTCACTTATCTCAAATCCGATAGCACATCTCTCAAGCTTTCTTGCTGCAACAATAGTTGACCCCGAACCTGCAAACGGGTCTAGCACTGTCTCCCCAGGATTGGAGCTGTTGTCTATAAAGATATTCAACAACTCGAGCGGCTTTTGAAGCAGATGAACTCTAACCGCAGGAGCAATCGCTGAGATTGATATTACATTAGGAATCGGCTTTCTAATTACTCTACACTGAGGCGGCTTGTGGCCAAACAGAACTGCCTCATATGACGACATGTAGTGAACGTCCTTCTGCATCATACTTGTTCTTTTCTTGTGCCAGATAAGAGGCAAATCGTCAACTACAAAGCCGGCACTGCGAAGCATCTTGCACAATCTACAATACCATCCCATTCCGAAGAAGATGTAGAAGTGAGCTCCAGGAACCATCTTATTAAAAAGAGTCGGAATCAGTTGCTTGTACGTCTCGGTCATTGTGCCCTCAGTAGATACGTTTGTCGACTCCAACTTGTTATACATCATAGACCCGTGAGTACCAACATTTACTATCTCTGGCAGGCCGAAGGGCGGGTCAGTAATTAGTAATTCTATACTCTCATCAGCTAGCTCGTTTGCTAAATCAACACAGTTTCCAAGTCTTAAGTCCGCCGATATGGTGAGCTTCTTATTCTCGATTTGCTTTCTGAGCAGCTCCGCCTTTTTCTCTTGCTTGACAATTTTTCGAGCTGATGATTTGGGCAAGTTGCATACTCGCTTGATTAGTCTAGGATTGTCTTTCAAATCCCGAGCCAGTTTGACATCCTCTCCAACCGCTCCGAGCGACATGCCAAGGGAGTCAGCAGTGTCTTGTAGACCCCACTCGCTCCCTTGACTACCTTGTGTCGCTCCACCATGTATCCTTCTCTTGAGCTCGTCTAGCTGACGCAGGGCTTCTATCTTCTCTGGCCACGATAGGTCGAGACGTTGTAAGTTCTCTTCCAACTCGGCCTCTTTTGATTGTATATCAGATAGAGGGCCAAGCTTAGTGGCTGGGATTTCCGTCCATCCGTTCAGCATACAGGCTCTAAGTCTACGCTCTCCTGCGACTAGTTTATAGTCGTGAACTCCGTCTTCGTGCTTAGCTACTACAATCGGGTGTAAGAGTCCATGATTTTGAATACTAATGGCTAATCTATCGATTGACCCGAAGAGCTTACGGGCTCTCTTTGTGCTAGCATCCTGCTCCTCGACTAGTATATTTTGAATGTGAACTTTGAACATACTAACTTCTCCTTGTATCAAGAAATATAAAGAGTCCTAGGACTGTAAGTACCAGCAAAGCACCTACTATTAGCTCTATCATAATCCTGGCCTCTTTGATAGTCTTGGTGGTGGTAAGACGATTGTAGATGAGTCCGTGTATCCGAACAAAAGCTTTTCTTTCGGAACTAGCAAGAACCGCTCGCCAACTAAAGATTTGTCTTTGAACTCATACTCACAGAAAACCACATCCATATCGTTTATGTCCGGCTGGTACTTTCTACTAAAGAAAAGCGTCGGCATTTGTTCCTCTCGCTGACCTGGTTGAGGAAGGGGCTTGCCCCTCCATATTTTCAACTCCGCATTGTAGCAGACATAGTCGTAGATAGGAATATATCCACCGAAGGTTTGTAGTCGGGCATTACTTAGTGTCATAGTAACCTCTTATTAAACTATTTCATAAAATGGAAAAGCCAGCGGGCAGGAATCTAACCTGCTATACAAAAGGCTAACTTTTGGCAGCCCATCGCCGCCGCTGGCCAATTTCAATAAAGAAGAATTGTGTGCTAATCTTTGTGGTACAGATACTCTTCAATCACATTGCGAGTAACCGCACGACCCGAAGCAGTCTTGCCAATCTCTTGTGCAACTAATGCTTCGCAGACTTTGCCCTGAAACTCTTCCAAGTCGATTTCAGCACTTGGATTGCTTGGGTCAATGACTCCGCAAGACGCTGCAAACTGATTGATTTTCCACTCGCACGATTTCCTCGTCTTCGCATCCGCTCCAATTACTAGATTGTCATAGATAACTACACCTTTGTGGTCATCATCCACACAGCGAAGCTCTATCTTAACAATCTGATTGTTGGAGCTCTTGCTCGGCTGCACCTTAAGGTCGTTAGCCACCTCAAAAGTGTAGCGTCCAGGCTCAAGAACTGGAAAGTTTGGTCGCTCAAACATGTCAGGACTAGATGTGTCGACTTTTAGAATACTACCCATAATGTTCTCCTAATAAATGGTTTCTTTATTTTTCAAAATACTCAAAGACTTTGCTGATAGCCCCGACCGACTGTCGAGTAACTATTTCCCACCATACCCACTCGCCGCTTTCTAATTGAACAGGATACCAAGCAAACCAATAATGAGGTTTGTGGTAGATTTCGTCAAACTTATCACTAGTTATCCCAAACTTCATTCCTCTTTTCCTCCATACTTATAATCAATCTTCTCTAAAACACCTACAAGCCCTATGTCGTTGTGTATTACATCCTGACCAAAATTCGCCCGAGTTCGACAGCGTATCGAGCTTGAGCTCCTACCAGTTAGTATGTAGTTTATCTTGCCCTGAGCAGCGGCTTTGCTTTTTGCATACCAAACTTCATCGAACATCCAAGGCATCTTAGATGGAAGCTTCTGACCTACACAGAGGACTTGCATCCTCACTACTTCGTCTATAGTTATAGGCATTGCGTGGCCGGTTAGAAGCAGTAGAACATTCATTGACATAAGGACGAGTAGCATGTTTTCCATCTCAGACACGATGAGTCCGTAGTGCTGAATCTCAGGCTTTCCTAGAGGCCGACCAGCTTGAGCCATAATTTGGTGCTGAGCTGCAACAGCCATTCCCGTCAAGCTATCAACAACGATTGCGTCATACTCCAAACGCTTATTAGCACAAAGGCTACTAAACTTTAGTATCTTCTCCTTCGCTCGCAGCCAAGCAGTTGGAGCTGCTGGAGTTTGGTCTTTGAAGATGTCAAACTCTATCTTACGCTCATCGTAGAACTTATCTATCTTATGCTTCTCCATAGTCGCTGCTGTAAGCATGCCGCCATCAAAGTCGAACATATATCCTCCTTTGGCTTGGCTGACGAAGGCTGTCTTGCCTGTTCCGCTCTGGCCGTAGATTAGTATGTGCGGCGGTCTAGCTTGTTTTAGTAAGTCTGATGCAATCATAGCATTTCGAGCTCCTCAATAAGGTAACCATTATCAGTTTCAGTAATCTTAATTCTCTTACAGCCTGCCCCTGTATCAATCGCTAACTTTGGAAAGAGCTTATCGATGTTGTAAGTTGTATCAATCATCTTCTCAGCTGTCCTGCTGTCTATCCAGCAAGACTCACCAACGCTTAGACAAAGTTTTGGAAATCCGTCCCAGAATATATGACCACTAGACCAAGAGTCCATGCTCATATATAGAACTCGAACGATGTCAGTGTTTTCCATGTCTTACCTTTACATTTTGAAAGGATGCCAAGGCTCTTTTTGCTCATAGAAAGATAACATATCTTTCCAGTTCGGACTATCACAGAGGGACTTGTACTTACAATATCGTCCAGGCTGCCCGAACATTGTATAAGGAGAGCAACCTGTAGGATTCTTTGCAAACTCACCACTCTCACAAGATGCTATTATATCAGCTGCTGTTCTATTAGCAAACCGAATAAACGACTCAATCTGATGGCCTTGTACATGGATTAGCTGAATAACATTCTCAGCATTTTTGGGCGACACTCTAATAGCTTCTATAGCAAGTCCCGATATGTGCTCGCCTGATAGATGAGACAACGCAAGAGTATATCCGCATGCTTGAAGGCTATTGTGAAAGTTGTCAAAGTACCGAGGCGATATTTCAGACGCGGTTTTATAATCTAATGCAAAGAGTGAGCCGGTTGACTTCCACTTCATCGCTGAGTCAATCCTACCAGCAAGAGGAAGCTTGCCACCGATGTCGATTAAGAAAGGAATCTCGTTCTCGCTGGTTGTCTCTTCAGTCGGTGCTGTAAAATTGTAATCTACAACGTGGTAAGGACAAACTTTGCAATCATGAGATAGACAAAAATCTTCTAAAGACTCCTGAGCTCGAAAAGTATTTCTCTTTGTATCACCTTCTCCGTGCGGTCGTAAGTTCCAGCTTTTCGAGAAGACGTCAACAGCTTTTTGTACGTTAGCAATTCCGTCATAGCAATGCGGCAGTGCAAGATGCATGTCAGTTCCATAGTCAAGAGCAATAACTTGAGCACCTGGATGGTTAAGACCCATCAGCCGGCTGAAAAGATAAGCTGCTGGACATCGAGAGAAAGTAGCCGCTCCAGACGGGTCGACATAGTTAGGGCTAAACTTTTGGTCAACTTTTATCATCAGACAAGAGCCTCCTTGTTGGCTTTCATCTCAGCATCAGCTTCTTCAAGCAAGATAATCGACAGCAATGCATAGACTGCTAAGTCCATTAGAGTGTCCGTTGCACTCTCATCGACAGTGAACATCTTCTTAATGACAAACTGCTGCAGTCTGCACATCTTGTCTTGCATTCTTATTACAGCTCCAACAAACGGCTGTAGGCCTAAAGCCGTGCAGCTTTTTAGATTACTTAGTGGGTCGTCGCCTGCTGCATAGTCGTGATTCTTGTCAGCGTGCAGTTTAGCAATCTGGTCGAGTAGCTCATAGAATCTTGGATGGCCGCCAGGCATAGGACTACAAACATGTTTTATTTGTGCTGCTGCTCCTATTGCTACTCTGTGTGATATATCGTTTGCTATTTGAACTGGTGTCTTACTCATTTTATTCTCCTAATTTGTACCCGTTTAGAGTTGTGTGATATTTTCTATCATAGAATGGAAACCATTCTATCGAACATCTACCAACTGAACCGTCAAGCCGAGACCCAATCTTTAATATAGAAAACCCTACGTGAGCGGCCAGCTTATGTTTACGCATAAACTTAGATTGGTCGCATATACATCCAGGCATTACAGTAAAGACTTCCCGTGCGTAGTTGACATCAAACTTGTGATAGTGGCCAAGAATTAGAACTTGAGGCTTCTCACCACCTTGGAAGCTTTCGACCATTTTTTGACCTGGATAGGATAGAGCGTAAGCACAGCCGCCTCCAGGATGCATTACTCTGATTCTCGTCTCTCCAATTTGTTGCTTTAGAACGATGTCTCTCTCTACGTGGCCTACAAACTTAATATCAGTCCGCCCTGCATCCTCACAGACTTTCTGAATATACCAGCCGACTCTTAATCCTGTCTTCTGTTGATACCTACCCTCATGGCACTCTCCAGTTACGAAGAAGGTAGTAATGCCAGCTTGCTTTGGATAGTTGTCGGCTAGATACTGTGCTTGATTGTGAACTCCGTGCTTCTTTATTTCATACATATTCCAAGGAGCTTCACCTTCTATAATGTTGCCAGCGTGCAAGACGTCTTTGATGTTTCTCTTTGCAAAGAGCTTGTAAGCAGCGTGTAGCACGTCGAGTCTTTCTGTTTCATGGCAAAGATGAGTATCTGATATAAGTCCAAAAGAATGCTCCTTACCAAGCAGTCGGCTCAGCTCAAGAGCTTTCATAGTCGGTAGCTCTGTAACTAACCGCCACTCATCCTTGCCAACGACTAGAATGTTATATCCATCGTGATGAATGAGATGATGAATGACTGTTTTTGCACTTACTATTGAGCAGTGAAGACGGTTTGCAAGCTGGACAGTAGTAAAGCTCTTTTGCTTTTTAGTCTGTACAAAGCTTAAAGCATCTGAGCGAACTACAGGGTCTGATGCGATTATGTCGTTCTCACTAATTGCATCAGATGTACGCTTTGAGTGGCTTTCGTTCTTCAATGTATGTACGAAGTCCTTACTCACACCGTGTTTCTGAGCAATCGCTCGACAGCTCAGTGATGTATTCTTCAAATCAGCCATCACTGCAAGGTAGGTCTGCTTTGGTAACTTTTTTCCCATGATTTTCCCCCAGCACCTTTCTTAAATGTTTAATGGATAGTTGCACTTCTCGCTCTACTAACTGCCTGCTAACTCCAAGCCTCTTTGCTATTTCAAGATAGGTCATTCCTTCTACATATCGCATGTGTAGTATAGTCAATGCGTGCTGAGCTAGTTGTCGATTTGAAAGGTCTGTGTACATAGGTAGTTCTGGATGAAAGTCGAATCGTTTGGGGTCTTTTACTTTGAAATCAAAGATAGCAGCGTCTATGCTTACCGTTGGATGCTGAAGTTCTTTATTTATGTAGTCTAAAATTGCTCCCCGAATCCGCTTTTGAAAGAGCTTTGAGCTTCGACATTTTCTTCCTGCGATGAATCCTTCAGCTGCAAGCTCATCTATCTCGAACTTTCGATTGGCAAAGCGGTGTGCGTAGTAGTAAGCTACCCGTAGAATGTTGTCGTCTAATGAACTCACTATTATCCTTTCACGTAGTCTTTTAGCTCAGCCGGCATCGAGTCGAAGATTGCTTGCAGCTCTGGATTGAGTAGCTTGAGCTTTGGTTTTCTTTTAGACTTGCTTGCCCTTATTTTGACAGATTGTTTTAGCAGACCTTCTCGAACCTTTTGCAGACCTACGACCAGCGTAGTCATTTCGATAGCAAGTAATTGATGAAATAGCTTTTTTGCAACAACTGTCATTTGCTTAACCTACCTCTTGTACAAACTCCTCAAGAAGTTCTATTAGTCTGTCAGCTATGTCATCCTTGCCTGCTTGACGTTTGACGGGAATTTTAAGAGCGTCTCTGCAGGCAGGGCATATTTCGTAACGTATAGTAGTACCGTAAGAGTTGCTGCAGACTATTGTACACCAATCATCAGGAGAGCAAGAAGCCTCTCCAAGTTTTTGTTTTCTACATTTTCCACACTTATCACACTTATGAATTATCATATTTGAGTCTCCTTAACGACTTTTCCATAATATGAAAAAGAGGCGAATAGGTTTAGGCATGGCCGCCCCTATCCGCTCTCTTAACTCTAAGCAACAGAGTTGTATACTCTTCTCTTACGTCTCTCCATGCTCCTCAAGATACTCATCAACTCGAGCCTGTACGTCCTCGCTGTTAAGCAAGTCTTGCAGCTTGTTGAGGTCGCCGACGGCACTCATAGCTTCGTCGTGTGTCAGGGTGCTGTAAGCTATTTCCATTCTACGATTTTTGCCAATCCGCCCAGGAACGTGCTTTTGACGCTCCGCACTCATTATTCTGATGGTGTTAGCATGATTGAACCGCTCGAGAATTACAGCCTCGGTTTCGCTTTGAATGAGCTCATCGATGTTCTCGTAGATGGGAATAGTTACTGTCCCTACCGTCTTTGATGGTTTGCCTGTTTTAACTTCTTTTGTGACTTCTTTCATTTTACGATTTACCTCTAATAAAGTTAATTAGTTTCGAGGCAGTCTTCTTCGACTGCTTCCTGTAATCTTTTTAGCAATTTTTCACCTTGCTTTGTAGCCACTTTGAGGACTAAGTATTCTGGTGATACTAAGTCTGTATCTTCCTGACCTTCAAATCTGACTCGAGCGAGATGCTGAGTCATTTGAGTTGCTGATTCGACTACCATACACCTTGCTCCAGGTTTCATGTATGGTTTGATGAACTTATGTCGAATCTTATCGTTTGGAAGATACGTTAGCAATACATCTACAAACGGCTCGAAAGTAAATGTCTCACCAACTACTTTTGGTATGTCGGATTCTTTTAACCTGTACGCAACTCGTTCGAGATTTATACTATACAACATGATAGAATCCATCCCACTTTTTTGTTAGAGTAATTGATTTATACGAACAGATGTCTTGATAAGGAATGAGGTAGTAGAACGTACAGCTTGGGTTAATAGCAATCAGATACGTTGTGCGTTTACTTATGAAGTACGAGCAAAGGTTTAATAGAGGATGGGAATGTGTTCTTGGATATACTGACATGATTCTGTAGACTTGAATCTCCAGGTCTTCATTAGCCGGAAGTACAACGATTGATGTACTGAATGGAGATACAAACAGGTTATCATCGATGTGTATGCTTGCTACTATCGACAATGCTGTGTTGATTAGTCGTGTGTTCACTGAGTACCTCTGTTGCTTTGGTTAAAAACGGGTGGTTGTTGTATATAATACGCATTTCGTACCCGTAAATGCAAAATAAATCCCCAAAAAATGCGAAAAAATCCACATTTTTTGCTGTTACCTACTTTATCTCACTTCAAAGACTTTAGAATCATTAGCATTTTACGAGCTTCTTTGTGAAATTTCTTAATAGGAAACTTTGTGTGTGGTCCTCTAAAACAGCTTCCATGTAATTATTCTTAACTCTTGCTACAATCTTATAATGACTTTCACTTCTACATCCTCTATGCACCTTGGTAAGCGGACAATGACTGCACGAAAGGTAGTAGACACAAAGGCCGCACATCTCCGTACTAATAATGTTAGTAAGAGGATGATTAAGAATCTCCTTTGTATTAGCATCAACTATCTGTTGCCAGTGCTTAATCGATATGCCTAATGCTCTCTTTGATGTTGTTGCGTGCTTTTTAACTTGTTTCGCTGTTAGCCATTTCATTTTCGTGCTCCTTTTGTAGTTTCGTTATTAGTTATCATCCATTTTGCTCATTAGTTTTTCCTTTCAATAGGTAAAAGCTATTCATTTTCATAATTTCGCATTTGCGAACGTCGTTGTAAGCCCTTCATTCATAACGGGTTACGATGATTCAGAACTGTGGTGAACGATGGGGGGGTGCCATTTGTAATTGTAGTAAGAGTTGTATGTATATATATTTATATTATATATATATAATATCTTTAATAGAAAGTCTCTTTACTTATTCTCCAAAACAAATGGCACCCCCCCATCGTTCACCACAGAAATGAATCATCATAAGTCCTTTGTTTATAACGGTTTATATTCTGGATACAAAACGACGTTAATTTGGGCAAGCTGAGTCGGATTTGTGTCGTTAGTTACAACTATCATCTGCAAATTGAGACTTTAACCATTCACTTCGGTCTAGCCATTTATAGACGATTCTATAAATCAAAATTGATATACCTATGACTATAATCCACTTAACTACATAATACATGGTTTATTCTCTAACTGCTTAACCTATCATCTAATATTCCACAATCTGAAAAAGTCTACGTCATCTCAAAATAGCGGCTGCCCAAACAAGCACAGCCGCTTGTAAAGAAAGGAGGAGAGTGCTGTATTTCTTTAAGCAGCACCCGCTTTCTGTGTCGCCTCCAAAAATCCAATAGGTCCTTTAGTTCTTGGATACTTAACAATAAGAACTCTACCTCGTAGAACCAGTCCTAGTATGTTGTCTGCTGCTACATTTCTAGCTGACTCTCCTGGCAAGAGTTTAATACCTCTGCCTTCACGATACAAAAATACCG
>SDBU01010742.1_pt1 | contig 10120 bp, 8 predicted proteins | sample 2277071 | NCBI WGS metagenome assembly SDBU01 (sample SAMN10397929, study PRJNA504765) | marine sediment metagenome | isolation source: marine sediment core GS08_GC12, 126 cmbsf | place: Arctic Ocean: Gakkel Ridge, Loki's castle | collected 2008 | reverse complement strand
CGGCAAAAATCACGACTACTATTCCATCTCTTGACAGCATCCTTCGGTCACGAAGAATAACACTGCCGACATCACCGACACTGAGACCATCGACATACACATTGCCTGAAGCAACCCTACCCGCCAGCTTGCCTCCCGATGAGCCAAGCTCAAGAATGTCACCGTCTTCCAGCAAGAAAATATTTTCCTCAGCGATACCCATTGATTGGGCCAGCTCAGAATGAAGGCTCAGGTGGCGATATTCACCATGGATGGGTATAACGAACCTTGGCTTGACCAAGTTGAGCAGTAGTTTCAACTCCTCCCGGCTGCCATGCCCGTGGACATGAACCTGAGCTACTTTACTATAGATAACCCGCGCCCCCTGCTTAAACAGGCTATCTACTGTTCTGTTGACCAGAGCTTCGGTACCGGGAATAGGGGTAGCCGAAATAATTACCGTATCGCCACGCAGGATATGAAGCTGGCGGAGGTCACGATTAGCCATGCGCACCAGGGCTGAGGTGGGTTCCCCCTGGCTACCGGTGGTGGCGAAGACAATCTTATTACGGGGCATGCCTTTGAGCTCATCAAGCCGGGCTAGAACCCCATCAGGGGCTTTAAGGTAGCCCAAGTCCAGCGCCATCCGAGAGGTCTCGATCATACTACGCCCGACAAAAAAGACACGGCGTTGATACTTAGCGGCGGCATCAATAACCTGCTGGATACGGGAGACCAGTGATGAGAAGGTAGTCACAATCACCCTTCCCGGTGCCTCAGCCATAATATGCTCCAGGGTCTCACTAACTACCCTTTCTGAAGGGGTATAGCCGGGTAGCTCAGCATAGGTGGAATCGGAGAGGAGAAGAAGAACCCCCTGTGCTCCTAATTGAGCTAGCCGAGACAGGTCGGTTGGTCTCCCACTGACCGGGGTATAGTCAAGCTTAAAATCACCACTATGAACTACAATACCCACCGGAGTATGTATAATTAGCCCTACTGCGTCCGGTATGCTATGACAAACCGGGAAGAACTCTACCTTGAATTTCCCCAGGGTAATGTTTCCCCCGGGGGGTATTACTTCAAGCTTAGCTTCGGCAAGTGCCTTCCGCTCCTTAAGCTTGACCGAGATAAGCCCATTGGTAAGCCTTGTAGAATAAACCGGGGCATTAAGCTGGGGCAGCAAATAGGGCAGGGCACCAATATGGTCCTCATGACCATGAGTGATAATGATACCCCTTATCTTTTCCCGTCTCTCCAACAGGTAGCCGATATCAGGAATTACCAGGTCAATACCCAACATTCCTTCCTCGGGGAACATCAGCCCGACATCAATGACGATGATGTCATCTTCATATTCCATCACCATCATGTTCTTGCCGATTTCAGATAGACCCCCGAGAGGGATTATTCTTAATTTTTGCTTGGTCGTAATGTTAAACCTCAAACATATTTAATTGCTTTGACTGGGGCTTGGCTTCTGTTATGTTTTCTACCTGGGCCAGGAGTGGGGGAATCTTGAGCATATCTTCTTCTATCGCCTGGCGCAAGCTTTGCTGATGCAGGGCTGCCGCCGGGTGATACATAGCATAATAGATAACATTGTCCCGCTTTTGAGCGGTGCCGTGAATCTTGCTGATGCTCTTGTTGGGGAAGAACATCGCCATGGAATAGCGTCCCAGGGTGACAATCATCTTGGGGTGAATTAGCTCAATCTGGCGTTCCAGCCACTGACGGCAGTTAACTATTTCCGAAGGCAAGGGGTCGCGGTTTCCCTGCGGGCGACACTTAATCACATTAGCAATATAGACCTGCTTACGGCTCAAGTGAATAGAGGCTAACAGTTCATCCAGGTATTGTCCTGCCGGTCCGACAAAGGGGCGCCCCTGCTGGTCTTCATGCCAGCCCGGTGCTTCACCAATGAACATTATGTCAGTATCTTCGGCACCCTCACCAGGGACAACTTTGGTTCGGTACTTAGCTAGCTCACACTGCTGGCAAAGGGCAATTTCCTGATAGAGCTCACTCAGTGCTGACATCTCGTCCCATTCACCATTATAGAAAGGGCTAACACTCCCGCCTTTTGATTATGATAACACGGCCAATATATCAAGTCAATTTAGATAGAGATTATTTACCAACCTATCCCCCTGACCCCCTTCCCTTGTAAAAGTGCATAATTTGCAATAAGTTTGGTGATACAGTACGCAAAACAGGGGTTTAAGGGGCGAAGCCCCTTTTAAAAATAGTTTCCCCCTCTCCTTCTCAAGGAGAGGGGGAATAAGGGGGTGAGGTTAATAAACAGTCAATTAGAGACAGCTGTTGACAGGGTAAGGATGCAGTTGTAGACTACTTTTAGTATCTCAGAAGCAAGAAAGATGAGTTTTTTAAGCCAAGCTGACCCCGAAATTAGCCACGCCATTTACCTGGAGGAGAAACGGCAAAGGGAAACAATAAACCTTATTGCCTCCGAAGACTATGCCAGCAAGGCTGTGCTTGAGGCTCAGGGGTCGTTTCTGACTAACAAATATGCTGAAGGCTACCCCCAACGGCGCTACTATGGCGGCTGTGAGAATATGGATGTCGTGGAAAGCCTGGCTATCCAGCGGGCTAGAGACCTATTCTGTGCTGAACATGCTAATGTCCAACCACACAGTGGGGCTCAGGCCAATATGGCAGCCTACTACGCCTTGCTGGAGTATGGTGATACTGTAATGGGGATGAGCCTGGCTCATGGCGGACACCTCACCCACGGCGACAAGGTGAACTTCTCAGGTAAGGCATATAACTTTATACCCTACGGCGTTAATCGGGAAACAGAAAGGATTGATTTTCAGGAGCTGGAGAGGCTTGCCCTGGAGCATAAGCCCAGGTTGATTGTCGCCGGAGCCAGTGCTTACCCCAGGATTATTGATTTTGAGCGCTTTCGGCATATTGCCGACCGGGTAGGGGCAAGGCTTATGGCTGATATCGCTCATATCGCTGGTATGGTAGCGGTAGGTCTGCATCCCACTCCGGTGCCCTATGCCGATGTGGTAACCTCAACCACGCATAAGACCCTACGCGGCCCACGCGGCGGGTTCATCCTGTCGCGGGGTGAGTTAGCTCCGGCAATAGATGCTGCAGTCTTCCCCAGAATGCAGGGCGGCCCTCTGATGCATGTCATTGCCGCCAAAGCAGTGGCTTTTTATGAAGCAATGCAACCCGGCTTTACTGATTATCAACAGGCAATACTGGATAATGCCCTGGTTCTAGCCAGCGAACTGCAACGGCTGGGACTACGCCTGATATCCGGCGGAACCGATAACCACCTGGTATTAGTAGACCTTACTAAGTTGGGGGTCACCGGTAAAGAGGCTGAGGAGGCTTTAGGGAAAACAGGCATTATCGTTAATCGGAATGCCATTCCATTTGACCCCCGCCCACCCCGGCTGAGCAGCGGCATCAGGCTAGGCACACCGGCAGTAACCAGCCGCAGCTTCGGTAAAGAGGAAATGAAGCATATTGCTGCCCTGATTGTAAAGGTAATTACCGATACTGGTAACCAGGATGTTCAAAACCGGGTGAGCCAGGAAGTCAGCCAGATGTGTTCTCGCTTCCCGGTACCCGGGATTGATGACTGAGATTGTTTAATAACCCTATCCCCTTTATCCCCTTCCCCTTGATAAGGGGAAGGGGAAGAGAATTTCTTAAAGGGACTTGCGTCCCTTCTAATCCCTTTACTAAATAACCGCAGGGAAGGGGGATTAAGGGGGGCAAAGATCACTAAATGCCAGAGGAAAGCTAAAGAGTTTTGCCTCGTTGGAGGCTGATTCACAATAGACACAAAGCCATAGTTAAGTCGACGGCTAAGATAGAGACTCCAAAGAAAAAGGATAAAGATTTACGCTATCCCCATAAGTTCTTTTTTATTCGCCTCATATCCTTTTCTTGGCGTTCTCTCAGACTCCTCATAGCGTCTTGTTCGCGTTTTCTAAAACCCTGAGAATCACCAATAATAAATCGTGCGCCTTTTTTATTAATAGGGACTATTGGAGGAATATGTGCTGTTCTTCGTGGTCTTCTCTCTTCATCCTCACCATAATTTATGTTTATATTTATATCACGGTCATCGCCATAGTCATCATAGACGTCATAATAGGGGTGTCTTTTTCTTCTTCTCGTGCTTCCCAAGATGAAGAGGAAAAGTAGCCCCATTATTACCAGGGTAGCAATAGCCCAGCCAAACCCTTCCATAACCCATACCACTATGAATGGCACTAAGATTACCATTGCAATCCAAAAATACTTGCTTTTTAACATCATGGGCTACTTTCCCTACAAAAGAGGGCTACTTTTTTCTACTTCAAACCCTAGCTAACGCCGAGGCTGTTTATGGCCAAAGAAGCGTTCAAAAGCACGCTTTCCAGAGGCGAAGTAATCTTTGGGGTCAAGTGCGGGTGAAAGCTGACGCTTATCTTTTATCTCTGGATCCCCTCTCTCTGGGAACCTCTTAGTAATTTCTACCTTAACCTTAGTGTATCCTTTCATTTATCCCCCCTTATTGCCGAAAATAATAGTTCAAGCGACAGTATTTGTCAAGCCTAGAACAATTAGGCATATAGCCAGAACGAGCTTAGAAAGAGCTAGTGCTGAGGAGCCTGACCTAATTGGAGTGTTTTAGAGGGGCGAAGCCCCTTCTAAAAATCAATTCCCCCTCCCTTGGCAAGGGAGGGGGAAAAAGGGGGTAGGTTACCTGATAAAAAACTTAAAGGGTGAGGTAGGTAAACAATAGTGTTATAATGTATTTAATATGAGTTAAAGGCTATATTTAAGGAGGAGAATAGCTGATGGATGAATTAAAGGTCTTCACCGGGAATGCTCATCCTTCCCTAGCCCAGGCGGTTACTGAATATCTGGGTATATCTTTAGGCAAGTGTGAGGTCTTTGAATTCAGCAATGAGAATACCTTTGTTCGCATTCTGGAAAATGTCCGCCAACAAGATGTTTTCGTAGTTCAGCCTATCTGTTCTCCGGTCAATAAGAGCCTGGTGGAGCTATTGATTATGATTGACGCTCTGAAGCGAGCCTCAGCCGGGCGTATTACCGCCGTAGTTCCCTACTACGGCTATGGTCGCACCGATAAGAAGGACCAGCCCCGCGTCCCGATAACCGCCAGGTTAGTCGCTGACCTGCTCACCGTGGCCGGGGCTAACCGCCTGCTAACAGTAGATTTGCACGCGGAACAGATTCAGGGCTTCTTTAACATACCCGTTGACGAACTAACCGCCCTCTTCCTGCTCAGTGATTATTTTAAGAAGAGGGACTTTGATGACCTGGTGGTAGTTGCCACCGATATCGGCATTTCCAAGCGGGCACGGGACTTAGCCGCCAAGCTTAATGCCCCGCTGGCTATCGTGGAAAAGAGACGGGTAAGCAATTTTGACCAGACCGAGACGCTGAATATTATCGGCGAGGTGGGAGGCAGGGTGGCACTTACCGTGGACGATGAGATAGACACCGCTGGCTCCCTGGCGAACACCGTCGCCACTTTAATAGAGCAAGGAGCGAAGGAGGTATATGCCTGCTGCACACATCCGATATTCTCCGGTCAAGCTACCTCAAAAATAGCCTCCTGCCCGGTGAAGGAGGTAGTGGTGACTAATACTGTTCCCATCGCTGGTGAAAAAAAGTTGGATAAGATTACCGTTTTGCCGATAGCCCCCCTGCTGGGCGAAGCCATCCACCGTATTCACACCGGCTCATCCATCGGGGCTATGTTTGAATGAAACTAAAAATCCCAACAAGAGATTGTTTAGTAACCTATCCCCCTGACCCCCTTCCCTTATTAATTTGTTAAGGGAAGGGGGAGCGCAGGTAACAGAGGGACATTGCCCCTCTCTAAAATCTCTTCCCCCCCTCCTTAAAATGAGAGTTAAAGAGGAGTAAAGCCCCTCTTATAAAACTGCTAAAAGGGGAATCAAAGAGGGGCTTCGCCCCTCTTAAGAAAAAACCTTCCCCTTCCCCTTGATAAGGGGAAGGGGACAAAGGGGATAGGGTTCAAACAAATATCTAAAGGGGTGAGGTTGATAAACGGCCTCTACAAGCAGCTTGATAAGAATTTGATAGAAAGGCGAGAGAATTAGTTGTGCTTAAGTGGCTGGGTGGATTTATTGACTCCAATGAGAAAGAGCTGAAGCGGCTACAGCCGATAGTAGACCGGATAACCGAGCTGGAGCCTGAATTTGAGCGATTGAGCGATGGTGAGCTTTGTGCCAAGACTGATGAGTTTAAGGCTCGGCTCAAAGCGGGCACTTCACCTGATGAGCTTCTGCCCGAAGCCTTTGCCGCTGTCCGCGAAGCCGCCAAGCGAACCATAGGCCAGCGCCACTTTGATGTCCAGTTAATGGGGGGTATCGTCCTGCATCAGGGTAAAATCGCCGAGATGAAAACCGGCGAGGGTAAGACCCTGGTGGCTACCCTCCCCCTCTACCTTAACTCTCTGACCGGTCAGGGCTGCCACCTGGCTACGGTTAACGACTATCTGGCGAGGCGAGACCCTTATTGGATGGGACCTATCTACCATGCCCTGGGGGTAAGCCTAGCCAGCATTTATCCCCAACAGACCCCGGATGAGCATGCCCCCTCCCACCTCTACGACCCCGAATATGACTCAGGGGATGAGCGGTGGCAGCACTTTCGCCCGGTTTCACGCCGTGAGGCTTATCAGGCGGACATTACCTACGGCACCAGCAGCGAGTTTGGGTTTGATTACCTGCGCGACAATATGGTGATAGACCTGCCACGTTGTGTCCAGCGTGAGCTGAACTATGCCATTGTTGATGAAGTGGATAACCTGCTCATTGACGAGGCACGAACCCCGCTTATTATCAGTGGCCCCGCTGAGGAATCAGGGCAGCAATATCAGCTTTTTACCCGACTTGTTCCCCGCCTGCACCAGGATGAGGACTATGTAGTTGATGAAAAAACACGCACGGTGAACCTGACCGATGCCGGCATTAGCAACATGGAAAGGATGCTGAAACGGGAAGGAATACTGAAGTCACCCAATCTCTATGACCCGTCAAACCACGCCCTGACGCGTTATCTGGAAAATGCCCTTAAAGCCCAGGTATTGTTTAAGAGAGACCGCAACTATGTGGTGAAAGATGGCCAGGTGGTTATTGTTGATGAATTCACCGGTCGGTTAATGTTTGGTCGCCGCTATTCAGAAGGGCTGCACCAGGCAATAGAAGCCAAGGAGCATGTCCCTGTTCAGCGAGAGAGCATGACCTTTGCCACCATTACCATCCAGAACTATTTTCGGATGCATCACAAACTGGCCGGGATGACCGGCACCGCCCTTACCGAGGCTGAGGAGTTTCACAAGATATATAAACTTGAGGTGGTAGTCATCCCAACCAATAAACCAATGATTCGCACTGACCACAATGACCGCATCTATAAGGATGAGAAGGCTAAGTTCCGGGCAGTAGGGCGCGAGATTGAGCAGCTTCACAAGGAAACCCGACCGGTGCTGATTGGCACCGTATCTATCGAGAAGTCAGAAGAGTTGAGCGACCTGTTAAAGAAGAGGGGCATTACCTCCCAGGTGCTTAATGCCAAGCATCACGAGAAGGAGGCCAGCATTATCGCCCAGGCAGGGCAACCGGGAGCAGTAACCGTGGCTACCAGTATGGCAGGAAGGGGCGTTGATATTATACTGGGCGGCAATCCTGAAGGGCGAGACCCCAAGGAGTGGCAGCAGGAGCATGACAAGGTAGTTGAGCTTGGTGGGCTGCATATTATCGGCACCGAGCGCCACGAAGCACGGCGCATCGATAATCAGCTCCGGGGTAGAACCGGCAGGCAGGGTGACCCGGGAAGCTCCCGCTTTCATGTCTCCCTGGAGGATGACATTGTGCGCCGCTTTGGCGGTGAGCGGATTAAGGGCTTTATGGAATGGGCCGGCATGGATGAGGATACCCCCATTGAGAATAAATTGGTCAATCGGGCTATTGAAAACTCCCAGGTCAAGGTTGAGAGCTACCACTTTGATATGCGTAAACACCTGGTAGAGTTTGATGATGTCATCAATAAACAGCGTGAGATTATCTATAATGAGCGCCGGAAGATATTGAGCGGCGCCGACCTTAAGTCAAATATCCTGTCAATGGTCAGAGAAGAACTCCAGGGTATGGTAGCTGCCCATCCTGGCAGTGACGGTGGCGATGGCGGGGAGATAGAAGGCTTGATAGCCGATGTTGCCACCATCTTCCCCCTGCCGCCGACACTCAATGCCGATGCCCTTTCCCATCTCAAACCCAAACAGATTGAAGAAAAGCTCATTGAGCAGGCAGAAGCCCTACATGAGGAACGGGAAAAGGAGCTGGGCTCAGATAATATGAGAGTGCTGGAGCGCCTGGTAATGCTGCGCACCATTGACAACCTGTGGCTCGAGCACCTGACCAATATGGAGGATATGCGCCAGGATGCGGGACTGTATGCTATGGGACGACAGAGGGACCCGTTAGTAATCTATAAAAAGGAAGGCTATCAGCAGTTCCAGCACCTGTTAGCCACTATTCAGCATGATGTGGTTCATACCATATACCATGTGAGCATTCGAAAGGAAGCCCCCCAACCAGCACCATCAGCCATGGCTCAAGCTGCCTCCGCTGGCAAGGGTAAGAAACGGCTGAAGGTTGGCGGCAAGAAGGTGGGCAGAAACGACCCCTGCCCCTGCGGCTCGGGTAAGAAATACAAATACTGCTGTGGAAGGTGAATAATGACTGACGAAGAGTTACAACAGACAATGCAAGAGGTGACTGAGAACATAGATAAACTGTCTGACCCTGACAAGCCTCTAACCAAGGAAGAGAAAAAATGTAGGCAGATGCTTTTAGTAAAGAAGGAAATTCTCCAAAAAATAAAGGAAGCAAAGGAAAAGGGCCAAAAACACGAGGAACTCTATAATTCTGTGTACTACAGTTTATTAACATCCTGGGGTGAAAAACACCCCTTCCTGGCGAGTTTAGCAATGAGAAACTTCAGGTGGGGTGGTGGGTTGTAACTCTTTGACGTTTGATTGAACGGCAGTACGAAACACAAAAAATGCTGCGGAAGGTAAGAATTATGGTGACCGACGAAGAATTACAAGAAGCAACTAATGATGTAAAGAATCTATCTTCACCTTCACCCAGTGGGCCTTTGCCCGAACAGGAGGTAAGACACAGAGAAATGATTTTACTAAGACAACTAACTGCATATAAAATAAAGGATGCAAAGGAAAAGGGCAACAGCCACCGGGAATTTTCACTTACGATAAACTATGGCCTATTAACCTCCATTGGAGAAAAGCACCCCTTCCTGATGATGCTGATAAAGGGAAAGTCCGGGATAGGGATTTAGTTAATTAGGGCAAGAAATATAAATACTGCTGTGGAAGGTAGCAAGCAAGAGATGAAAAGCAAGCGAGCTATCAACGGTTACGTATTCGTTTGTAGTCAGAATACGGAATCAGAGTGTTTCAAAGAGTCTCTCTTTGGTTCTGGAAAGGCTTATGGTCCTGCAGTCCTAAGAATCCAGAGGGGGGATGTCCTGTTTTTGAACAACTTAGATAAAGACATTTTATATGGGATTTTTGGAGCAGCTTCAGACGGAGAGTTAAATATACAACCAGAGGCCTGGCATGGGAAATATCCGTACCAAGTAAAGGTTGAGGTCCCAACAAAAATGTTAGAGTTAAGTAACGCAAAAAAAATCTTAAGAAAGGTTGAATGGAGCTCTAACACTATTTTGAGTGGTGATAGGCTTGCGTACATTTTGGATAAATTTGCCTATGAAGCTTCATCTATGGGGAGGCTACTTTCAGAACGAAGGCTGGTACTGAGTGATGGAATCAATGGAAATGACTATGAGAGCGAAGTCCCTGCCATTGAGGCTACAACACTTTGGTATTTCCCCAAACAAAGTTACGGCGCAAATCCAAAGGGTGATTACAAGTATTCTGGGGTTACGCCTGCTCCAGTAATCTATAATCTAATCTGGAAATACACGAACCCAGGTGATTTAGTCGTCGACCCGATGTGCGGAAGTGGCACTACCATAGATGTCTGTAAAGCGGAAAAGCGAAGGGCGGTGGGTTACGACATATCCCCTG
>SDBU01010741.1_pt1 | contig 10120 bp, 9 predicted proteins | sample 2277071 | NCBI WGS metagenome assembly SDBU01 (sample SAMN10397929, study PRJNA504765) | marine sediment metagenome | isolation source: marine sediment core GS08_GC12, 126 cmbsf | place: Arctic Ocean: Gakkel Ridge, Loki's castle | collected 2008 | reverse complement strand
ATTGTGTTCTGCGTAACCATATACTTTCTTAGAGATTTGGCGACAGCCGACGATGAGAAGTTTGAAGTCAGTGGGATTCGCTCCTATACTAGATTAACCCTCCTAGCCTTCCTCGCGTTTACTGTGTTGACCAATGTAGATGTCATCTTAGCCAAGCACTATCTGAGCGCGATAGACGCAGGCAATTACTCAGCCATCTCAGTTATGGGAAAAGTGGTCTTCTTTGTCCCTGGTGGGATAGCCATAGTTATGTTCCCCAAAACCTCTCAGCTTTTCGAAGTCGGTGGAGATCACCACTCTATACTACGGAAGGCAATATTGCTCACGCTGCTTTTAGTTAGCGGTGTGGTTATCATCTATTGGCTCTTCCCCCAGTTCATCGTCAACATCCTGTTTCTGGGGAAGTATCCCGCTGCCGTTCCATACCTCTTCAAGTACGGGCTGGCAATGGCATTCTTTGCTGTTTCGAGCCTCTTGATGCTCTACTTCCTTTCCTTAAATCGAACAAAGGTGGCATATTTCCTTATCGGGGCCATGCTGCTGGAGCTTTGCTTAATAATCCTGTTCCACTCCAGCATTGCCCAGATCGTTAATATCGTGCTCATCTGTGGAGCCGTATGTTTAGTTCTAGTACTTACCTTTTACGTGACGGTGAGGTATGATTTCAATCATAATGCCCGCCCATAATGAGGCGCAAAATCTAAGCAGCACTATCGGGAAAACGGTAACCACAGTGGAGAACCGTGGCCTGGAATATGAGCTGATTGTAGTCGATGATGGCAGCAACGATGGCACTTACGAGAAGGCTTTGTCCATCGCTGAGGAGCAGGAAAATGTCAGGGTTTTCGGTTTTAAGGAGAATATGGGCAAGGGTCACGCTTTAAAATACGGTTTCCAATTCGCTCAGGGTGATCTAGTGCTGTTCCTGGATGCAGATTTAGACCTGTCTCCGTCTCATATACCCATATTTCTGGATTATATGAGGGAAAGCGGTACCGATATCGTCGTCGGCTCCAAGGGGCATCCCTTATCCAAGGTTGATTTCCCCTTCTCGAGAAGGATTTTGAGCAAAGGCTACAGTCTACTCATAAAGATACTATTCAACTTATATATCACAGATACCCAGGTCGGGATAAAGCTATTCCGAAGGGAGGTTTTAGAGCAGGTTTTCCCCAAAGTGTTGGTAAAGAGGTATGCCTTTGACATAGAACTACTAGCCAATGCCACAAGGTTGGGTTACACTATCGCTGAAGCACCGGTGGAGTTAACCAATCACTGTAGCTCAGGGATCAACTTAAGAGCTATTTGGCGTATCTTCTGGGATACCATGGCCACCTTCTACAGGATGAAGATTCTACACTATTATGATCGGAGTGAGATATGAGGGTAGCAATCATTGGCGCTGGCTATGTTGGTCTGGTGACCGGGGTTGGCTTGTCAAAACATGGGAATGAAGTTACCCTCGTTGACATAGATGAACAAAGGGTAAAGATGATAAATCAGGCTAAGCCGCCATTCTATGAGGAAGGACTTGAACCGCTATTGCAAAATTCAGTCGGGGGGAATTTGAGGGCTACCTCGGACATAAAGGAAGCGACAATCGGTGCTGATGTCATCTTCCTTTGCGTTCAGACGTCTTGTCAGAGCGATGGAACTATAGATTTGGTTCACGTCGAGCAAGCAACAACGGATATAGGCAAAGCTTTTAAAGATAGGGAGGGGCACCCACTGATAGTAGTCAAGAGCACAGTAGTTCCTGGAACCACTGAGAAAGTGGTCTGCCCCCTTTTAGAGGTGAATTCGAGTAACAGGCCTGGCAGGGATTTCGGGATCACTGTGAATCCTGAATTCCTGAGGGAGGGTAAGGCAATAGAGGATTTCTTACACCCGGATAGGATCGTGATTGGGGAGCTCAATAAAGAAAGTGGGGATGTTCTGTCTGAATTATACAGGGATTTTGATGCCCCCATCTTAAGGGTGGATTTGAAAACCGCCGAAATGATAAAGTATGCCTCGAACGTCTTTCTGGCTGCCAAGATAAGTCTTATAAATGAGATCGGGAACATTTGTAAAAGGCTAGGCATAGATGTTTATCGGGTGGCCGAAGGAATAGGGTTTGACCCCAGGATCTCTCCTTATTTCCTTAATGCCGGCTTAGGCTTTGGTGGCAGTTGCTTGCCCAAGGACATCAAAGCCATCGTTGTTGTAGCAAAAGGGCTGGGATACCAGGCATCACTGTTGGAGAGTGTGATCAGGATCAACGAGGAGCAGCCGTTAAAATTGATAGAGCTTGCGGAGAAAAGGGTAGGAGACCTTACTGCGAGAAAAACGACTGTCCTTGGTCTCAGTTTTAAGCCAGGTACTGATGACGTTAGAGAGGCCCCTTCGCTAAAGGTAATCACAGAGCTTCTGGAGCGTGGTGCTCTCGTTACAGTCTATGACCCTATAGCTATGGAGAAGGTACGGGGGATTTTCAAGGATAAGATAGATTATGCCACCAGCGCCGAGGAGGCGGTTTCTGAGGCTGAACTGGTTTTCATTGTTACCGAATGGGACGAGTTCAAGAACCCCAACCTTTACCAAGGAAAGAAGGTCTTCGATGGAAGGCGGATTCTAAGCAGTGATGAAGCAGAAAGACTAGATTATGAAGGGATTTGTTGGTGAATTCTAAGGTGTCCATAATCATACCTTGCCGGGAGATAAATAGCTATGCCAGGGAAAGCATCAAGCACTGCCTATTTTTGGACTACCCCGATTTTGAGGTTCTGTTGTTGCCCGATTCAAAGCCAGACATCGATTTCTCACAGGTGAAAGTGATCCCCACCGGCCCCATTGCGCCATCCGAGAAAAGAGATTTAGCGCTAAATTATGCCAGCGGCGAAATCCTGGCCTTTATCGATGACGATGCTTACCCAACTGAATACTGGCTAAGGGAAGCGGTGAAACACTTCAAAGACGATGATGTTGCTGCTGTCGGTGGGCCGGCGGTCACCGCGCCAGGTGATAGCTTGAGCGCAAAGGCAAGTGGCTATGTCTTTTCATCTCTCATGGGTAGCGGGTCCCTTAGATTCAGATATATTCCCAAAGCGCAGAGGGAGGTCGATGACTATCCCAGTTGCAATTTAATAATCAGAAAGTCGGTGTTTCAAGAATCGGGAGGATTCAGCACTGCCTTCTGGCCTGGAGAGGATACTAAACTTTGCCTCGAGATCACCAATAAGCTCCGCAAGAAGATAATCTATGATCCTGAGGTGCTGGTCTATCATCATAGAAGAAGCCTCTTCCGGCCGCATTTGAGGCAGGTATGGAGCTATGCAGTACACAGGGGCTATTTTGCTAAAAAATTCCCCCAGACTTCCCTCAGGGTTTCCTTCCTTCTCCCCTCCCTCTTTTGCCTGGGTCTTCTCTTTGGCATAGCGGCCTCTTTCTTAAACCCCATATTGACAATGATATTCCTCTCAGTCATTACCATTTACCTTTTACTGGCATTGGTATCAAGCCTCCAGTCGAAGGATATAAGGATAATCCCATTGGTGTTTTCGGGCATAATCTCAACTCATATAACTTATGGAATTGGTTTCATGAAGGGATTGCTCACCAGAAGGCTTACCAGATGAAGGTTAGCATATCTTATCCCCCAATTGAAAGCCCTAAGGGTGTGCCACTATTAAGCCAGAATAGGCAGTTCCAATGGTTTAGCCATCCCACTTATATTTATCCCATGGTTCCAGCTTATGCTGCCACGCTGCTCAAGGAGAATGGTTACCAAGTGTCCTGGGATGATGGCATTGCCGAAGAGCTTACCCTTCTCCAATATCTGGACAGTATAGTTAGAGAACAGCCAGATCTTGTTGTTATAGAAACAAAGACCCCGTTGATTAAGGCCCATTGGGAGATAATTGATGAAATCAAGCAGAGATTACCACACACGAAAGTGGTTTTAGTGGGAGACCATGTCACTGCTCTTCCTCGTGAGTCTTTGGAACAAAGCAAGGTTGACTATGTATTGACCGGGGGGGATTACGATTTCCTGCTACTCAATCTATGCCATCATCTGAGCAGGGGCGAAGAGTTTGAGCCCGGCATTTGGTATCGTGTCAATGGAGAAATAGGGAGTAGCGGTAAATTCGAGCTGAATCACGATTTAAATGATCTACCGTTCATCGATCGGGAACTAACAAAGTGGTGGCTCTATAGTGAAAAAAACGGTAACTATAAAGCATTGCCGGGCACTTATACCATGGTGGGGAGGGATTGCTGGTGGCATAAGTGCACTTTCTGCTCCTGGACCACCCTATATCCCAAATTCAGGGTGAGAAAGCCAGAGAGCCTGCTGGATGAAATCGGCATACTCATTGAGAGATACAAGGTTAGGGGGGTCTTCGATGATACCGGCACCTTCCCCGTAGGGAAATGGCTTAGGAAATTTTGCCATGGTATGATTGACCGTGGCTACAATCAGAGGGTGGAGATCGGCTGCAATATGAGGTTTGGTGCCATTGACCAAGAAGGATATAACTTAATGAAGGAGGCTGGCTTCAGATATCTACTCTTTGGACTGGAATCAGCTAAGCCGGAGACTCTGAATCGAATCAACAAAGGGATAAAGGTAAATGATATAGTAGAAGGCTGCAAAATGGCGAAAAGGGCCAGACTTGAACCCCATTTGACGATAATGGTTGGCTACCCCTGGGAGACAAGAGAGGATGTGATAGCGACCATTGAATTGGCTAAGGATTTGTTCAACAAGGGTTATGCCGATACACTCCAAGCTACCATTGTCATCCCCTACCCCGGTACCCCTTTGCTCCGATACTGCCAAGAAAATGACCTGCTTTCCACTCAAGAGTGGGATAATTATGATATGAGGCAGGTAGTAATGAAGACGACACTGACCGATAAGGACATAAAAGAGGCTAGCCAGCGGCTTTATGAGGCATTTTTTACTCCGAGATATGCTCTAAGAAAGCTATTCTCCATCAGAAACTTCAACGATCTTAGGTATATCTTTCGAGGTATTAGGGCAATCCTTGGTCATTTAAGAGATTTCAAACCAGTAACTAGAAAGGAGAGAAATGTAGAATGACCGACGTTATCCTTATCAATCCGCCGACTTTCTTCCCGAAGACTGGTACATTACATCAGCCTAAGGGGTATACCCTGTACTCCCCGATGGGGATTCTTTATGTTGCCACGGCTCTTAAACAGGTTGGTCTGAAAGTAAAAGTCATAGATGCTTTGGCCAGTGGAAAATCAATGGTGGATATCCTAGAATTCCTAGATTTACAGAAGGCGCCAGTAGTGGGTATATCCACCACTACTCCTCAAATTCAAGGAGCTTTGCAATTAGCCATCGGAATCAAACAGAAACTTAAGAATAAAGTTAATCTAGGCATTGGCGGTCCTCATATCAGCGCTGATCCTGACTTTATAAGGCGTTTTCCAGTTTTCGATTTTGGCTTAGTCGGCGAGGGAGAGAAGACTTTTCCCGAACTCGTTAAAGCCGCTAAGGAAGGGGAACATCTTGAAGGAGTTTACCTCGGTGAGCCGATAGAAGAACTGGATTCTATAGCTTTTCCTGACCGGCACCTCGTCAACAGTGATGATTACTACATTGAACCCTACGGGAAACACTTCGCCACCGTTCATACTATCAGAGGCTGTCCCTTCAACTGCAGTTTCTGCAGTAATCCTGTGGGCGGTCGCCACGCTAGGTTCAGGTCCCCCAAGAATGTAGTTGATGAAATAGAATACTGCGTTAGAGAATTTGGCATAAAACATATCCTGTTCACCGATGATACCTTTACTCTTAGTATGAAATACGCCGCTGAGATATGCGAGGAGCTTCTCCGAAGGGATGAAAAGCTCTCATGGAGTTGCGAAACCAGAGCCGAATTAGTTGACAGGGCATTACTGGAGCTGATGCACAGGGCTGGCTGTCGTGAAATTTCCTTTGGGGTGGAGAGCGGTAATGAGGAGATTCGGCAAATAACCCTACGGAAGAAGGTGAGCAACACTGATTTGCTTACCGCCTTTGCTGAGTGCCATCGGGTGGGAGTTGATGCTCATGCCTTTTGTATGCTGGGCATCCCCGGTGAGACAAGGGAGAATATGCTGGAAACTCTTGATTTCGCTCTAAAAATCAAGCCAGATGTACTGGGGCTACATCTTACCGTGCTCTTTCCCGGCTCAGACCTTTATAAACAGGCATTAGCTGAGGGGAAGATAGCTGGGGATACATGGGATAAATACGCTAAAGGGGAGATAGAAGACCAGCATATTTATATTCCCGATGGTTTCTCCAGGCAAACTTTAAAAGCTATGCAAAAGCACATTTACCGGCGATATTATTACCGACCTTCCTATCTGGCTCGTCGCTTGGTGAAGGATATTACCACTTTTTCCAGATTTAAGCAGGACTTAAGATTGGGTATTGGTCTACTATTCTCGCCGCGAACGAGAACAGGCCGACCCTAGAAATAAAAAATGGGGAATGTCCGTGTCTTCACCAGAGTTAGACCTACTTCTTCTCTTAACTGAAGATGACCTGCTTGCTACTTAAGATTAGGATGATTATGATATGAGAAAGTCAGTGATTAAGACGGCATTAGCTGATAAGGACATTAAGGGAGCTAATCAGCAGCTTCTTAAGGTTTTCTTCGCTCCGAGGTATGTCATAAGAAAGCTAATATCGATCAGCAGCTTAAGTGACTTTAGATATATCAGTTGAGGTGTTAGGTTAATTCTTGGTCATTTAAAGGATTTTACTTCTGGAGATTAATGGATGAGAATACTAATAACGGGTTCCAGCGGCACAATCGGCACCAGGCTGTTTGAGCAATTGTTCAAGCGACATGAAGTTTCCGGGGTCGATATCAGGCGAAACACATGGCACCCATACCTTAATGACCATACCATCAACGCGGATTTAAGGAAAGAAAAGGAGATTCTTAAGTTGCCCAAGAACCTGGATTTAGTTATCCACCTTGCCGCTAATGCCCGGGTCTACGAGCTGGTCAAAGAGCCGGCACTGGCTTTCGATAATATGCTCATCAATTTCAACGTGCTGGAGTTTATGAGGCAAAATAGCTTAGAAAGGATAATCTTCGCCTCCTCCAGAGAGACCTACGGCAACATAGCTGTAGAGGGAATGATAACCGAGGAAATGGCTAGGATTGAGAACTGTGGAAGTCCTTACTCAGCTTCAAAGGTGAGCGGCGAGGCTATGATTCATGCCTACAATGAGGTCTATGGAATAGATTTTATCATCGCCAGGTTTTCCAATGTCTACGGTATGTACGACGACTCCGACCGGGTAATCCCGCTGTGGATCAGGCAGACGCTAAGGGGCGATAAACTGATAGTTTACGGCGAGAAGAAAGTCCTCGATTTCACCTATATTGATGATACTATCGATGGCATTACTAAAATGATAGACCAGTTTGATAATGCGAAGAGTAATACCCTTAACATAGCCTACGGCCAAGGGATAAGCCTGGTAAGCGTAGCTCAGAGTCTAAGGGAACTGCTTAAGGCTGAGAATAAGATTGCCATTGAGGCAAGCCGTCCCGGGGAGGTCTGGAGTTTCGCTGCGGACATCACCAAAGCTGGCGAGCTGCTTGGTTATAAACCTGAGACAGGAATAGAGGACGGGCTGGAGAAAACTGTAGCCTGGTACCAAGACTATTACTCAGCCAAAGAAGGTTCTTAGCATGAAAAATGCGCCACTGGTTTCAATTATTGTGACTACCAAAAATGAGGGGCGGAACATCGGCAATTGCCTTAAGTCAGTAAAGGAACAGGCCTACCCCTCTTCTGCATTGGAGATAATCGTGGTGGATAATAATTCCACAGACGATACGGTTAAAATCGCCAGGGGTTTTACGGAGAAGGTCTGCCTCAAGGGCCCCCAGAGAGCCGCCCAGATGAACCATGGTGCTCAGGAAGCCAGAGGCAAATATATCCTGTACCCTGATGCCGATATGATTCTATCCAGAGAGGTTATTGCTGAGTGCGTGTCAAAATGTGAGTCCGAGGGTTACATTGCCTTATATATACCGGAAAAAATTATCGGCGACAGATTCTGGATAAAGGTAAGGGACTTTGAAAGAAGTTATTATAACGCATCATGTATTGATGCGGTCAGGTTCGTCAGGAGGGAAAGTTTCTTAGCAGCGGGTGGCTTTGACAGCGAAAATATGGCCTTTGGGGCGGATGACTGGGATTTTGACCGGCGCATTAAACAGTTCGGGAACGTCAGTATAATCGAGTCTCCTTTGTACCACAATGAAGGGAAATTTATTATTAAAAACTATCTAGCCAAGAAGGCTAATTATTCCAAGGCATTTGATGGATATGTTGAGAAATGGGGTAAGGATGACCCTGTTACCAGGCAGCAATTGGGGGCTTGGTATAGATTATTCGGGGTATTCATTGAGAACGGAAAGTGGCGTAGACTGATCAGACATCCGCTGCTGACCGCTGGCATGTACCTGCTAAGATTCGGGGTGGCTGTCGCCTATCTCGGAGCCAGAAACAAGACGTGGGGTAATAGGAGCAGGGATGAGATATAAAGATGACATCGAAACGCGCCTCACCGGCCGGCACAAAAAGGCGATGCGTCTTAGTGGCGATGTTAGAGATAAAGTAATTCTGAATATCGGCTGCTCGATAGGCTGGTACGAGCAGTTTACCACCAGGCAAAACTGTAAGCTGATTGTCGGTATTGACACGGATGCTAGGGCTCTCGCTAGGGCCAGAGAATTGGTAAATAGGGCGGAATTTATACTATGCTCTGCCCTGAAGCTCCCTTTCGAGGATAGCTACTTTGACATGGTTACCATGTTTGATGTCATTGAACACGTGGAGAAAAATACGGAGATTAATTGCCTGGCGGAAATAAACCGGGTCTTGAAAAGCAACGGGACGTTGATACTCTCCACGCCAAACAATAAGTTCTTCGCCAAAATCCTCGACCCGGCGTGGTACTTCGGCCACCGGCACTATTCCACAGCCAGACTGCAGGAACTGCTGGCCCAGAGCGGCTTCCGGGTATACTCGATAGAGTACGGTGGCGGCTTCTACGAGCTGGTATCAATGATTCTACTGTACTTATTTAAATGGATATTCCGTATGGAAATCCCTTTCAAGCGCTGGTTCGATAGAAAGAGGGACCGGGAGTATCTCGAAGATAAAGGGTTTGCAACTTTATTCATAAAGGCCAGGAAATGAAGAAGCATTAACCAACGTGAGTAAGCCGGTAACAAGATAAGGAAAATGGAAAAGACGCCCAAGGTATCAATTATTATTCCCACAATGAACAATAAAGACGAGATTATAGAATGTCTCAGTCTATTGAGAGAAATTACCTATCCCAATTATGAAATCGTTGTCGTTGACGATGCCTCTATAGACGGCACTCCTGAGGAGATTAGAAGGAAATTCGCAGATGTGAAACTGATTCAGAATCACGAGAATAAGGGGGCAGCAATATCAAGGAATATAGGGGCAGACAACTGTGATGGTGAGTATATATTTTTCCTCGATTCGGATGGAGTCATTGATGAAAAGGCAGTGCATGAATTAATGAATGGGTTTACCATCTTTCCCAAAGCAGGTCTGGTTGCTCCCATTATCTATTATTGGGAGGATAAGGACAAGATTTGTTATGCCGGTGCGAGAATAAATTTACTGACCAGTAAAGTTAACTATAGAGGGTTCGGCAAGAAGGATAGAGGTCAGTTCAGTCAGATGGAAATCCTCAAAAATGGGCACGCCCCACATGCCTTTATGGTTAAGAGAGAGGTAATCAATGCTACCGGAGGTTTTGATTCGACCTTTTTTATGGGCTTTGAGGAGTCAGACCTGGCGAAGCGGATTGAGAACCTAAATTACGATATTATCTTCAATCCGAAGGCAAAGGTTTGGCATAAAACACCCACTCTGAAGTACAAAAATGGATTAGCTAATTTTTTATCCTACATTAGCTTCCGGAATAGGAAAATAGCCTACCACACATCAAAGAACAGGATTATATTTATGAAGCGATATGCCAGTAGAATAAACTTATTCCTATTTCTAATATTCTTCTTACCGACCAGTTTTTTAATATATTTAATCA
>SDBU01010740.1_pt1 | contig 10121 bp, 7 predicted proteins | sample 2277071 | NCBI WGS metagenome assembly SDBU01 (sample SAMN10397929, study PRJNA504765) | marine sediment metagenome | isolation source: marine sediment core GS08_GC12, 126 cmbsf | place: Arctic Ocean: Gakkel Ridge, Loki's castle | collected 2008 | reverse complement strand
AGCTGGTGACATTGCAGGAGCAGGACTCGATGTCACTGAAAGCGAACCATGCCGCGCTGACGAACCCTTGTTTACTCTTGATAACGTTATTATCACCGGCCATACCGCAGGATACTCAGTGGATTCCCTGCTGGCTCTCCGCCGAGGTGTATTCAGCCAGATTGTTGAGGTCTTTAAGGGAGGCAAGCCTAAATACTGGCTTAATCCATAAGAAAGAGTTATAAAACCGGACTACTACCAGATTATATTCCGCCAGTAGTCCAGTTTATTCTTTTTCAGCTTGTCCTGCCTTCAATCGAGGGCTATGCTATTTCAGATCATACTCTATATTAAGCTCGGCGGACAGGTCTTTGAGCGTCTGGATGACCCTCTCGTCTAAGGGGATGCCATTTGTTTTTCTTTCTTCGACGATCTCCGCCTCTGGCCCGCCTGCCAGGTATATTTTTTTTACACCGGGTAATGTGGGTAGTGCTTCAAAAGCTTCTGTCGTCCTGTCCATCTGTTTCTTGAATTCCTCGATAGGTAAAAAACCTCCTATTCGTATAGCGCCAAAGAAATGATTGTAGGGATTGCCGGGGACCTCCGCCAGTTTTGACAAGAAGATATTAGAACCTGCTCCTGAAAGCACGCTACATAGTATGTCTATAGCTACACCCAGGCTAAAGCCCTTGTATCCGCCTGTTACAGCTTCACCACCCAGTGGCACCAAGCCACCTGGGGGAAAACCGTACTTAATCTTGTTGGGATCGGTCAGCGGCTTGCCTTCGCCATCCACTGCCCATCCTTTGGGGATGCTTGTCCCCTGCCTTCGTGCTATCTCCAGCTTGCCGGCTGCCACCACGCTCGTTGCCATATCCAGTACGAATGGTGGTTTTTTACCGGACGGTATAGCTATCGCAAGCGGATTGGTCCCTACCGACGGGCTGGTACCATCTGGTGATACCACCCCCGGCCAAGTTGAAGTGAGGGCCAGGCCAATCATGTCATATGGGAGAGCCATCATCGCGTAAAATGAGCCGGCGCCAAAGTGACTGCCGTTTCTCACTGTAACAAAACCTGAACCATACTGTTCAGCCCTGGCTATTGCGTCGTGCATGGCACGGTATCCAACGACGAAACCCAGTCCCATATCCCCATCCATGGATGCCGTGGTTGGAGAAGAACTGGAGGTTTTAAATTTGGGACTGACGTTAATAGTTCCCTCACGTATCCGTGTTACATAGAAAGGCCCCAGGTGGGCGATGCCATGGGATTCCACCCCCCTGAAGTCACAGGCTATCAGCATTTCTGCCACTATGTCGGAGTCTTCTTTTGATACGCCCTCAGCTTGCAGTACCTTGCTGGAGAAAATCCGTAGTTTATCCGGATTAAATCGTTCCCTTGTCTCTGTTCTCATCTGTCCTGACCTCCTTTTCGTTTTCTCATACTATTCTACAATGAAAGGAAGCCGCCTGCAATTGCTCTACTGTAGCGCAGACGTTTTTACGAATTCAGTGATATCATAGAGGTCATGGATATGAGCAAGGGATGTAGATATCGGCACGGGAGGTGCTTGCAACTGGCGCTGTCATCGCTCATTATCTTTGCCATGCTGGCGACTGGCTGTCAGATTGAGATGCCGGTGCGGGCTCTTCCCACGGAACAAGATGCCTTTGTTACTGATCGAGTGGTTGAGGTGCGCATCGTTATGGCGGAGGAGGACTGGAATTCATGTCTGCAGGATGCAGAGGAGGAAAACTACGTAAGGGCGGATTTCTGGTTTGACGGAGAATTGGTCCCCGATATAGCAGTCAGGCCTAAAGGGAATTCATCACTGAAATTCGTCTCTGAAGCTGGCAGTCCTCGCTTGAGCCTGAAGGTGGATTTCAACCTGTTTAACGACTATCGTACCTTTCGGGGGCTGAAAAAGCTGAATTTCAACAACGGATTCAGAGACCCCACTCTTATTCGTGAACGTCTTGCTACTGAGCTTTTTGAACAAATGGGCATGCCTTCTCCGAGGATGTCACACGTGGATCTCTGGGTGAACGATACACATCTGGGACTTTATACACAGGTGGAACAGGTCGACAAGACATTTCTGAGCAGACATTTTGAGGACGAAGACGGCAACCTGTATAAACCATTGTTGCCCTCAGCGTACTTGGACTGGACGGAGGAAGATCTGCTGAAGCAGCGTGAGGAGCAGGCAGTCCTGAGACAGGGGGAATATTATGTTGAGCGTGATGTCAACATTGGTGGAGGAAACCTGGATGAAATAGCCTCGGCATTTCATGGAACTGGTCCGACGCCCATCGGTGGGGATATTCAACCCCAAGCCGACGGACCACGTAAATATCGCTACGATTACATTGATGTGGCGAACTTGAAGACAAATGAAACATATCCCAATCATGAATCCCTTTTTCGTCTCCTGGATGTGCTCAACAACGAGCCTGACGAGACCTTCCCTGAGGAGATCGAGAAAATACTTGATGTTGATACCGCGCTGCGATATATTGCCGTATGTGCTGTGGCGGGTATACTGGATAGTTACCTGGGACTTGGTCATAATTATTACTTGTATGAGATTGATGGCAGGTTCACTATTATACCCTGGGATATGAACGAAGCCTTCGGAGTCTTCCATTGTGGTATAAACTATCGGGGCATGATTGATTTCTACATTGATGAGCCAACCTGTGGTTCCGTGAACGAGAGGCCGCTTATTGATCGCCTGTTGTCCCATCAACCATATCTGGATAAGTATCATCAATATGTTGAGGAGTTTCTGGATGGGCCTTTTGAAATCAGTAGTATGATGTTGAGGATAGATGAACTGGCTGACCAGGTTTATCCCTTCGTAGAGGTAGATGAGTCAAAATTTTTCAGCACCGAAGAATTCAAACTCAATCTAGTTAGAGATGTGGGTAATAATCCCGGTTTGAAAACCTATATCATCAAGCGTTATAGTTCGGTCAGGAGACAACTTGAAGGAGAGCAGCCGAGCGCTGGCGATGGGAGTGGGAATGGTGGTCTTGTAAAGCCGTTTATAAGGGAATGGTAAAAGAAATCACCTTTAATAATGAAACTATCCTAGAGGGAAAAGTTCCTGTGACTTCTGAGCAGCGTTTTGAGCGGAAGTTCTTTGTGCCTCCCGGAAAGAAAGAACTTGCCTGTACCTTGCTTCGCCAGGTATGCCGCCCTGACATTGAATATCCTTGGAGCCAGATTAACACCCTCTATTTCGATACACCAGATCTAGACCAGTACCAGAGGTCAGCCTCGGGAGAATTCAGGAAGGATAAAGTGCGTATCAGGTGGTACGGCGGAACTGAAGATTCCCAGGGGATGGTCCCTGTATTCCTGGAATTAAAGTCGAGACGTGGATTTGCCAGCAGCAAACAGCGGCATCGGGTACTGGTATCATCAGAACTACTGGAGATTTCCCGCCTGTCGGCTGGTATCGTGAATAAGGGAGTATTAATGGATACCATAGCTGGATTTGGCCATTGCCTGGATAAACCGTTGCGCCAGGTTATCCTGGTAACCTATTCCCGTTACCGGTTTAACGAAGTGTTTACCGGGATGCGTGTATCGTTCGATTACGATATTCGCTCTTCGACAGTAGCAGCAGACATAGGATATGGTGAGCAAGGGCTGCTGCTACAGGGTGCTGTCATTGAGCTTAAGGGACTGACACTGGATATACCACCGACCCTCAGTCAAATAAAGCTTGTGGTTCCCGACTGGGGTCGATTCTCAAAGTATGCCCGCTGTATTGATTCCCACCTGTCAGGGCCAGGCTCGGCGGGCAGGCTCTGGCCCTCTGGTAGAACAGGGGAGCAGTGATGAAAGGAAGATACAGCACTCGCAGGCTAAAGGTGCTATTTCAGGGTCTTCTTCTTCTTACCGTCATGTTTCTCTTCCGGTGGTTGAAATTTTTGCAGCATAGTGGCCATTTCCCCTAACTTCCTCTCTACTTTATAGTTGATGCAGTTCACAGGGTAATTACCGTCCTGTTTTTTCTTACCAGCCCTGACTCCGGTGATTACCTCTATCCCCTCGTCTATGGTGCCGACCGCATATATGTGGAACTGTCCTTTCTTAACTGCCTCCACTACCTCGTCCCGCAGCATGAGGTTTTCCAGGTTTTTTCGTGGTATCATTACTCCCTGTTCTCCTGTTAGCCCCCGTGCCTCGCATGTTTGAAAGAAGCCCTCGATTTTCTGGTTGACGCCGCCGATGGGTTGGATTTCGCCCTTCTGGTTTACCGAGCCGGTAACTGCAATGTTCTGCTTGATAGAAATATCTGACAGGCTCGATAACAGGGCATAAATCTCGGCTGATGAGGCGCTATCCCCATCCACTCCATGGTAGGATTGCTCAAAACATAGGCTGGCGGACAGTGATAACGGGTGTTTCTGGGCGAATTTCCATCCCATATATCCATTGAGAATAAGAATTCCCTTATCATGAATCTTCCCGCTAAGGTCGGATTCCCTTTCGATATTTATAACTCCTTTTCGCCCCAGGAATGTTTTACAGGTGATGCGGGAGGGCTTGCCGAAGGAGATATCTCCCAGACTGTACACGCTGAGTCCGTTAATCTGACCTACCACGTCTCCGGTGACGTCTATCATAATAGTTCCCTTATCAATCATTTCCCTTATTCGCTCGTCGGGTAGATTGTGGCGGAAAAGCTTTTCTTCTACTGCCTGCACCACATGGCGTTCGAATACCATTTCAGCTCCATCTTTATGTGCCCAGTATGCTGATTCTTCAAGCAGTTCCTTTATACTTGCGAACCTGGATGTCAATTTTTTCTGGTCGTCCACTATTCGTGAGGCAAACTCGAGTACCTTTGCCACGGCACTCCTGTCGAAATGGCAGGTCTTGTTTTTCTGGCAGAACCCGGCGATAAAGGCGGCAAATGACAACATATTTTCCATTGTTCTATCTATTTCAAAGTTGAAATCGGCCTTTACCTTGAAGATTTCCCAGAAATCTTCATCATTCATGGAAAGTAACTGGTAAATTCTATTATCACCAATAAGCACTATTTTGACGCTGAGTGGTATAGGCTGGGGCCGTATACCTTGAGGGAGGGAAATCCCGAACTGTTCGCCAGGGTCCTCAATGCAAAGCTCCTTGGTCTTGATTGTTCGCTTCAATGCTGGCCATACTGCCGGGTTAGATAACACATCCATGGCGTTTAGCAGTAAGTACCCTCCGTTGGCTTTATGAAAGGAGCCTGGCTTTAACATGCTGTGGTCGCTGAAGTAAGCTCCCATCATGAATTGTCTCTCAATTCTTCCGAATAAATTTATATAATTTGGATTTGGCTCGATAATTACCGGGCGGCCATTCGTAACACTGTTGTCTATAAAGACATTTACTTCAAAAGGCAGGAAGGGGTCTCTGCCTAGCTTCCTTCCCTGGGATGCCAGCGCCAGGATATCTGTTTTCTGTCCCTCTGTCTGCTTGAACATGTCAGGGTTGCCCAAGGTGTAGGATTTCAGACTGTTCAGGTAGTCGATAATCTCCGCGGAATCCTGGTACTCATTCGTCAACTTCTTGAACAGTCGTGATACGGTGTAATTGGCGATTGATTGGTCTGAATCCTGTAGTTTCTCAGCTATCCGCCTTCCTTCATCCTGAGCCTTCTCGCTGGTGGCTTCCAGTTTTTTCTGAAGTTTAGCGCTGGCAGTTTCCAGTTTTTCCCGTTCTTTCTCTTTGAGAGCCAGATAGCCTTCTTGGGATATGGGCTTACCGTCGATGATAGGAATCAGCACTGGTCCTTTGGGGCTTGCCTGGAGCAGGAAGCCTCGCTGCCTTGCTTCGTTCTCTATCTCCTTGAACAGTTTTTGCTGTTCAGTTTGAATTTCCTCGATTACCTTTTTTCTCTCGGCTTTGTAATCATCGCTGGAGAAAGCCTTGGCGAGGTCTTCTTTGAGCCGTTGTAGCAGGGTGTTGATTTGGTCCCGGAAAACTTTCGCTTTTCCTTTCGGCAACCTGAGACTACACGGGTGGTCGGTGTCATTGAAGTTGTACAGGTAGCACCAGTCGTCCGGCTGATGGTCCCCTTCAAGGTCTTTTTCTTCCTTGAGCAGCTTGGTGATATGAGTTTTTACCGCTGAGGTCTTCCCTGTGCCGGTAAGACCTGCCACGTAGATGTTATAGCCATCGTGGTCTATTGATAGGCCAAACTCCAGTGCACGTATTGCTCTGTCCTGGCCGATAAATTCTCGTAAGGGTTCGATGTCCTTGGTGCAGTCGAAATCAAAGATGGCTGGATCGCATTGCCATCGTAGTTTATCCGCCGGGACCTCATATTTAGAGATATCCATGTTTTATCTTCCTCCGTTCAGGATTGTCCCGTAGGGACATGTCAATTATACTTGTTTAAGTTGCGAACTGCATATACTTTATTTTCAGTTTTGTTCTGGGTATCGTAATGTATTTCTTGACAGTCAAGGTTCTTATACGTACTATCACCATTGGTAGAGTTTTGTTATTTCGTATAATAAGGGAGTCGATTATGCTTTATAAAAAAATGGGAAGGACAGGACTCAAGGTGTCTACCTTCTGTCTTGGCACCATGAATTTTGGAAGTCAGGTGGATGAAAAAGGAGCTATCCAAATAATGGAGAGAGCTCTGGATGCAGGGGTAAACTTTATTGATACGGCGGATGTTTATACTGGAGGGAGGTCAGAAGAAATCGTCGGTAAAGTATTGCGAGATAAGCGTGATTCTATTGTGCTGGCTACTAAGGTAGGAGCTAAATTGGGAGAGGGGGCAAATGTCAGCGGGTTATCTCGCAAGCACATCATGAAGGGCATCGAGAATAGCCTGCGCAGGTTACAAACAGATTATATTGATATTTACTATGCCCATATGCCAGACAATAATACACCACTTGAAGAGACGATTCGTGCTATGAGTGACCTGGTTCAACAGGGAAAAATTCGATACATCACTTGCTCAAATTATACTGCCTGGCAGCTTTGCAAGGCACTATGGATAAGTGATAAACAGAATATGGCGCGATTCGAGTGTGTATCACCGCCTTACAACCTGGTTACTAGGGATATTGAAAGCGAGTTGCTTCCACTCTGTTCCAGCGAAGGAATTGGTGTTTGTGTATATAATCCACTGGCTGCTGGCATATTGACAGGAAAGCATGATCCGAATAAACCTCCAGCCGAGGGAGGTAGATTTACCATCGAAAAACTCGGTAAAAACTATTATAACCGCTACTGGAACGAGGTCAATTTCAAAACAGTAGAACTACTAAGAAAGATTGCCAGTGAACATGGGAGGAGTTTAGCCCAGTTCTCTCTGGCCTGGGTGTTCAATAATGAACGGGTAACAGCAACTATCTGTGGAGCGAGTTCCCTGGTACAGTTGGAGCAGAATCTGGAAGCTATAGAAATACTTTTATCAAAGGAAGAACTTATTGCTTGTGACGATGTATGGCAGCAAATCAGGCCACCAAGATTTTTCTATGGACGATGATAGAATAGGTGGCAAGATTGATAACCTCGTGGTCTTTAATAATAAACAATAGAAAGGATAAAAACAATGAAGTATAGGAAAATGGGTAGTACAGGGCTCAAGGTCTCATCTTTCTGCTTGGGTACCATGACTTTTGGCAGACAGGTGGAGGAAAAGGAATCACTTCGTATAATGGATGCCGCTATTGATGCAGGCGTTAATTTTATCGATACCGCTGATATGTATGTCAATGGCCGGACAGAACAGATTGTTGGTAAGGTGCTCAAAGGGAGGCGTGATTCCATAGTACTGGCATCCAAAGTCGGGCACACCTTGAAGTTGGGAGCTAAATGGGGAGGGAACAGGGACTCAGGCCCCATTGATATGGCTCGGCCAAAGGCGTTTACCCCATGGCCGGGGTCGGAGGATGTAGGCCCCAACGATATGGGGTTATCTCGCAAGCACATTATGCAGGGTGTTGAAGCCAGTCTGCGGCGACTGGAGACGGATTATCTTGATATTTACTATGCTCACATGCCTGATTACAATACCCCACTGGAGGAAACATTGCGTGCCATGGATGACTTGGTTCGACAGGGTAAGGTTCGATACCTTGCTTGTTCTAATTATCGTGCGTTTCAACTCTCCAAGGCACTCTGGATAAGTGATAAAAATGACCTGGCTCGATTTGATTGCATTCAACCACCATATAACCTGATTACGAGAGATATCGAATATGAGTTGTTGCCGCTCTGTGACACTGAAGGCGTAGGGGTATGTGTATTCAGCCCTATGGCAGCCGGGTTCCTTTCCGGCAAGTATGGTAAGGGTAAAAATCCAATAGAGGGTGCACGGTTTAGCCTGGCACACCAGGGGTATGTATACAATCAAAAATATTGGACTGATGATAACTTTGATGCGGTGACGAAGTTACAACAGCTGGCTGAAAGCAACGGACGGACCCTGGCTCAGTTTGCGTTGACCTGGGTATTAAGCAACAAAACAATTACTGCGGTTGTTTGTGGCAATACTTCCATTGCACAGTTGGAGCAGAATATGGCAGCTACTGAGATTACCTTGTCAGCAGGAGAGCTGGAAGCCTGTGATGATGTATGGAACCAGTTGAGACCGCCTCGCCTGTTCTACGGGCGTTAAGAGTTGTAATTTACTGTTTAACAGCATTGACTTAGAGAATTAAATTGACTATAAGGAGGACGAATGCAACATAGGAAAATGGGAAGGACGGGACTCAAGGTCTCTACATATTGCATGGGAGTAATGACCCTGGGTAGCCAGGTTTCAGAAAAGGATTCACTGGAAATAATAGGGACTGCGATTGAGCAGGGAGTGAATTTCTTTGATGCTGCTGATATGTATGTATCGGGTAAAGCTGAGGAGATTCTGGGTAAGGCCATTAAAGGGAAGCGAGATTCCGTAGTGGTGGCAACCAAAGTAGGGCACTGGCTGAAAATGAAGGATAATGTCAGGGTAGAAGTGACTGATGTTGAGGGAAAACCAACGCCATATTCAGCATGGGAGGGAGGTGGTGAGGCCGGACCCAATGACATGGGGCTTTCTCGTAAACATATCATGAAGGGTGTTGAGGCCAGCCTTCGACGTCTTGATACAGACTATATTGACCTTTATTACTGCCATATGCCTGACTTCGATACGCCTTTGGAGGAAACTCTGCGTGCTCTGGATGACCTGGTTCATCAGGGTAAGGTGCGCTATATTGGCTGTTCTAATTACCTGGCATGGCGGTTGTGCAAGGCGCTTGGGATAAGTGCTCTTCATAACCTGGAACGATTTGAGTGCGTTCAACCTCCGTATAATCTACTCGCCAGAGACATCGAATATGAGTTGACGCCACTCTGTGCCAGTGAAGGTGTTGGCATGTGTGTGTACAGCCCTATGGCTGCGGGTTTTCTAAGTGGTAAATATGATAAGGCAAAGGGAACGATAGAAGGAGCAAGATTCGCCCTTGGGCATCTGGGGCTTAGATATAATCAGCAATACTGGGAGGACAGTAACTTCGAGGCGGTGGACAAGCTCAAGCAGATAGCCAGTTCGCACGGGCGAAAGATGGCACAATTTGCCCTTGCCTGGGTGTTACAGCAGAGGGCAATTACATCGGTTGTCTGTGGCGCTTCTTCTCTGACTCAGTTGGAACAGAACCTGGAGGCTACTGATATAAAACTGTCTGAGGAAGAGCTTGTAGCCTGCGATGAAGTATGGAGCGTTTTAAGACCGTTCAGGTTCTTTTATGGCCGCTAAATATTAATGTTTTGTGAATAGAAATGGCAGGGTCTCCCTCATAGACGAAGAAGGACTTTATTTCGGGTAGCCAGTGAAAGAAGTCTTCTCAGGGGGAGGCCCTTCTTTTTACCGTTACCGTTGCAGATATGTAGGATTTATAGTGAAAGGTATATTTTACAGGAAATGATTGTTAAAGCAGTCCAAAAATCAATTACCAGCGGGGCTGCCTTCGTGAGAAGACAGCAACATGACTGGAAGGTAACTATGGGTAGAGCTTGCCTGGAAAGATTTACCTATCAGATGGTATTTCCCTATATCTCCGTCTACATCATAGCCCTGGGCGCAACCGGGACACAACTGGGTATTGTGAACAGCATTGGAATGG
>SDBU01010739.1_pt1 | contig 10121 bp, 12 predicted proteins | sample 2277071 | NCBI WGS metagenome assembly SDBU01 (sample SAMN10397929, study PRJNA504765) | marine sediment metagenome | isolation source: marine sediment core GS08_GC12, 126 cmbsf | place: Arctic Ocean: Gakkel Ridge, Loki's castle | collected 2008 | reverse complement strand
CTCCAAACCGAGGTCGGCATACTGCTGAAAAAGAGATACGAAAAGAAGCGAGACACCGCCGGGGAACGGCGATATTACTATGTAAGAAGGGGGCCTAATGAACACTGACGGATCAGGTGAAGATAAGGGATCTGTTGCCAAAGTTGAGGAACGCATTATCTCGGATAAGCTAGACGACCAGAAGGACATGCGGGAAGCATCCGGGGTAGCTTCTGACAGGGCAAAGGGGCAAGGCAGCGCACTACACAAGATTATCACGATTAGCGAGGAAGCCCGACAGGTATTAGCGATGGCTAATTTCCACGATGATTTAGAAGCCAGCAACTGTGTTGCTGCCATCGTTGAGGCGGTCCGATACGGGCTGTCAGATGCGATGATACTTGATTGGGTAGCTGCCCATTGCGGAGTCAGCCGGCAGAAGCAGAGTGTCCGAGAATGGGGAGTCCAAGCCCTAACTCACCTAGAAATTAACCAGCAGAGCCAGCAGAAGATAGGCTGGCGGGGACAAAAGAAGGAGGAAAGACCAACATGAACATCGGCAATATATTCGGCGCTCCAAAAGAGCAAAGGACACAGCTGTTCCTGAGGGACGATGGCAAGTTTGAGTTCCGGAAGATGCGAATTATTGACACCTTTATGGTGCTGATAAAAGGGGATTTAGTTCTCAAGGGCTGGAAACACTTTTACCGGCTCCAGTTCCCCTTTGCCGGATACAAAGGCATCAAGCCTGATATGGTGACTCTGGCTTATGACCGAGATATAATCCTTGATCCTTTTGGCATTATCAGGGAGGGTGACAAGCCAGCCAAGAACATGCCCATCAACGAAAACAAGTGGATTTCAGATGTAGCCGAGACACAGAGATACAAACATCAAAGCAAGCCCACAAAACAACTGCTGCTGGCGCGCGCCACATTGTTTTTGGGTATCGGGACTATTGTATTCGTGCTGGCGGGAGCTGCCAGGGCGGTATGGGGGTAACTATGAAAGACGAAAAGTTAAGAATGAAGATTGTGACCCGGATATGGCACAACCGGGCACGCTGGGCATATCTGCTCAGTGGAATTCTAGCGCTGGTAATGGCTTGGCTTTTAGGCCAGCTATGGGCAGCAGACAGGTCTAATGTTTTTCTCACCACCGGGTTTCTTGCGTGTTTTGCTGGTGGAGTTTTCCTGCTATATCGGAGCGTGAAAGCCCTGAGAGAAACCGAGACTGTTATCACCGGCACAGCGATACCAAAGGGGATCGCTAATTCCGTCAATATCTACCCTGTGAAGGAAGAGGACTCAGACAGGATACTTCCCGAGAGGATTAGCTTTGAACTGGTGGGCGAAGATGGGAAGGTCGTCAAAGAGGGTGTCACACTGGACAAAGGCACACACCCCCCGGGCCAGCCTTGGCAATGCTTGAATAACGGCAACTGGTATTACCTGAACTATTGGGACCTGACCAAAAAGGAATTGAAGCCGTTTCTCCTGCCGGACAACCAGTATTTTGACCCTGCCGAGTTTGCCAATGTGATTTCAATGCCCGCTCATCAAAAGCTATTTACTGAGAGGCAGAACTTATTGCAGCAGTTGGCACCAGGACTTATGCTTCTAGGCTTCATAGCATCGGGGTTTTTCTGCCTAGTTATGGGGGGCTAGCATCGCGCTGCCCTGAGATGGAAGCTGGGTTACCACGCCTTTTGCAACTATTTTCTACAAATAAGTGCTAATTTGGGAAAAACGCTTGACTTTTATACTAAAAAAGTAGTAGAGTTTTTAGTGAAAGCTCAAAAGGGGGCGAAATGAAAGGCAAAATCAATATAAGTGAACAAACCGGAGTGGCCTATATCCCGGTTGGTATTGTAAAAGACGGCTACCACGGCAAGGTTGAAACCCTAGCCAATGCTTGCACTGTGACCTTGCTCAAGCCGGGGCAGCCTCTTACAGCAATCAGGAATAGCTTGGAAGTTGTTTTGATGGACATAGACTTGAGAATTAAGGAAGAGAATAGAACGAACCACGGAGGGAAATAACAATGACCACCAAGACCAAAGGCAGCTCACCCCACGATATCGCAATAGAGAAAATCGAGCCGAACGATTACAACCCCAACGAAATGACGGATGCTGAGTTTGCGGAATGTAAGGCCGAAATACAGCATCTAGGAACTATCCCTAAGCCGATTGTGGTTCGCCCCTTGAATGGCAAGTTTATCATTATAGACGGCGAACATAATTGGAAAGCAGCCAAAGAGTTGAACTTTACTGCCCTGCCCTGCGAAGTCTTAGAGCTAACCATTGTTGAGGCAATGAGACAGACTTATAAACGCAATATGCATGGCACGTTCAACCTAATAAAATTAGGGTTGATGTTCAAGGCAGCACTTAAAAAGACAAAGGTATCTCACCGCGACCTCGCCAAACAATACGAAGTAAGCGAGGGAACAATTAGAAATGCCTTGATGTATTGTGAGGCAAAAGAACTGCGTAACGGTTACGCATTTGAAAAGTTGGGCATCAGGCAAGTAAGGCTATATTTGAAAATTCCTCCCGTAATTCGCGACAAGTGGTTAGATGCAGGAGCAGATACCAAGTTGCTTTTAAGAGAGAGAGAATTAAAGCATTGGGAAGGGCAAACCGGCAAAGCAGCGACAGATGCCACTTTTGACGATATAGAGAGCCACCTTGAGAATTATGAGCAACCAGGACACAGCAACCTTAACCGGCTCAACTCTATTGACGAGTGGGGGTTGGGTGATTTAGTAAAGGGAACGCGAGAAGGCTTTATGCCCTCTATTCAAAAGACAAACAGTTTTATACACTGGATGTATTGGAAATTATGTGGAAAGGATAAAGACATACGGGAAAGAATTAAGCCTTTTGCCCTGCTAATGTTTGACCTTTTTGATTTACCGGGCGATGATTTCCTGCCATCATCGGGGGGAAATATACGAAAGGAATTTCAAAAGTGTTTCCGCTTAATTTACTATAACGGGAACTTCACAGTAACCCCGGAAGAGGTTGAAAAGATGCTCAAAGACAGCAAGGTTTTTGGGTGTGAGCCAGGTTATTCTTACAAGCAACCCCAATTCAAATATGTTGAAAGTATGCTCCACGCCACCTTGCTTGAGAGAAAGGTAATAGACTCGCCTCTTGACTTGAGCAAACTCCCCGATCCGGCAGAAGTAATAATGGCAAGCCAGCTTGAAAAGAACTGCCCTGACTATCTCAAGGACTTAAAATTACCTGCTGCGATTAAATCAATGATACTAACCCTTGAAGGACCGGGAGTTGAATGGCTTTATGAGACACCCGAACTAGTACAAGCAGCCAGGGAGAAAACAGGGCAGATGCTTGAAAAGCAGTTGGCAGCAAGCGAATATTTTAAGCCTGACTTGAAAGAAATAAACGATAAGTTTATTGGCTATCTAACTCGCCTGGGAGACAAGCAAAAAACGGACTCTTTAACTAACAAGGACATTGTTAAAAACATAGTCACCCACACACAACTATACAATGATCCGAAGGAAGCCGAGAGCAAGGCTAAATTCACACACAATCTGCTACAGCTTGAACTTCAAGAGCTACGCAATATCAACTATATTATGGATTATATGAGGCATGTAAAGGAAATGCGCGGTATCTGTGCCAAAGCAGATAGATGGGGGAACAAATGACCACCAAGACAAAGGGCAGCTCACCTTACAACACCGCTTTTAAATTACTGGTTGCCGGCTTCTCGGTTATCCCAAGCGGTAGCGGTCCTGATGGCAAGGCACCAGCAGTCAGTTGGAAGCCCTATCAGGATGCTCCTGCTGATGAAGCACAACTGGAACGCTGGCAGGAAGAATTGAACCCGAATTTATGGGGGATAGTCACCAATGCCAGCGTTGCCGTTATAGAAGCTGATACTCCCGAAGCCCTGAAAAAGCTGACGACAGCACTAGGACAACCCCCGCATACCTTGTCACCGAGAGGCGGGGGGCACTGGTACATCGACACTACAGGGCACCCGCTTAAAACTGTGGCTGGGCTACTCCCCGGCATTGATGCAAGGGGTGTTGGTGGCTTTATAAATATAGTGGGTAAAAGCAAGCTAGGGGAATATAAGAACCTTGATCTACCAATTCCAGGTGACAACCTAATCCCCTGGGCAAAGCTACCAAAGGATATACTGGCAGCCCTGAATGGGAGCAAGCCCAAAGGGACGGCATTACAGCCAGGTACCCTGATACCCGATGGGGAACGCAACGACAGGCTCACACGCCTTGCCGGGGCGATGAGAAGGCAGGGGGCAAGCCAAGCCACTATTGAGTCTGCCTTATTGAAGGTGGAATGTGAAACGCCCCTACCTGAAAGCGAAATTAAAGCCATAGCTGCCAGCATAGGGCGATACGAACCCACGCCGGATAGTGAAAACCACCGGCACTTCAACCTGAGTGACTACGGGAACGCCGAGAGATTGGCAAGCCATTTTGACGGCATTATTCATTACAACCCCGAAAGGAAGCTCTGGCTAGTTTGGAATAGCAAGTTTTGGGAATGGGACTTGGGCAATATCAAGATTGCCCGGTTAGCCAAAAAAACTGACCGCCTTATCTACAAAGAGGCTTCTGACGAACCTGATGAAAAGTTACGAACCACAATCGCCAAACACGCTTTGGCTACTGAGGCACAAGCCCGGCTAGATGCTATGATTACCTCAAGTATAAGCGAACCCGGTATCTCTATTCTCTTGCCCGAACTTGATACTGATAAAATGCTACTGAATGTAGCCAATGGCACCATTGACCTGCGGACCGGCACCTTGAAGCCACACGACAAAGCCGACCTGATAACAAAAATAGTGCCTATTGAATATGATCCTGATGCCAAATGCCCGATGTGGATGAAATTCTTGAATGATACTACCGATGGCAATGAAGATTTGATAAATTATCTCCAACTTATTTTTGGAGTGTGCCTTACCGGGGATATGCTAGACCAAGTTTTCTTTTATATTTATGGGCAGGGGCAGAATGGCAAAAGCACTTTTACCACTATGCTGCTTGAATTGGTAGGGGATTACGGGATGCGTGTTGACAGCAATCTATTCCTTGAAGCTGACAGTGGCAAAGGCGCAACCGAAGCCCTGGCTAATATAAGAGGAAAGCGGGTTATTATCTCAAGTGAAGTGCCAGAGGGAAAGCACCTGAACACTGGCTTATTGAAAGACCTTGCCGGTGGCGGGGAAGCCCTGAGAGCCAGGCGCCTTTATGAACACGAAGTAGAGTTTAAGCCGAGTTGTAAGGTACTTATGTTTGGAAATTACAAACCGACTGTCAAAGAGTCCACCCTAGCACTTTGGCGCAGACTCAAGTTAATTCCCTTTACGCATACAGTTTCAGATGCAGACCGGGATAGCTTCTTGGGCGAGAAGCTACGGGATGAATTGCCCGGCGTGTTAGGCTGGGCTGTTAAAGGATGCCTGAGCTGGCAAGCGGTGAGATTTCTTGATGAGCCAGATGCCATTACCAATGCTACCAGGGAATATAGAACTGACGAGTTTTTACTAGCCGACTTCCTAGATGATGGTTGCGAACTAGGAGCCGATAAGGTTATCGACCAAGCGGGGTTGAAAAGGGTTTACCATAAGTGGTGTGAAGCCAATTCAGTAAAGCCCCTCGGACCAAAGAAGTTTGCCACCCGTTTAACCGAAAGAGGGTGTAAAAAAGACCGGGTTAAGGGGGTCAGGAGTTGGGTCGGGGTATCATTAAAAGAGGATGCTCAGCTATGAGAAATGACAAAATGACAAATTTGACCCTACTTCTGGAAAGTTTTCCTAGTACAGCCTCGTGTAAATACTTTCAGGAAAGTGCCTTATTTTTGTCATTTTGTCATTTCTTAAACATTTTGTCACGATTTGTCTTTTTGTCACAAACAAGGGGTCTTACTGCCGCGCAACGTGGCAGACCCAATATCCTACATCTTGGTGGTCGGGTAGGGTGCCTTGAGCAAGCGCCCTGCCCAAATAATAACGGGGAGAGGAAATAAAATGAGTTTTAGCATGGGAGTAGGGGTTGTATGCTTCTCAATCTTTGTGGTGGTAGTTTTTTGTTGGCTGGTGATAGATTGTTGCAAGGATTGAGAAAAAAAGACGGCGAGAAGGGCATGACAATGATGGATACCATTGAATCAGTAAATAAACGCACAGATATCGCTCTCAGAGCGTCAAACCCATTTTGTAGCGGGTTGTCAGGGGTGAAACCTGTCAGTATACAGTTTTCAGGGGAAAGAAAGGTAAAAGACAAGGGATTCATTAAGCCGCGGTCCGGAAAGGGTGAAATCACTCTAACCCGCTATGCAGAGCCAATGAGTTGCAGGGGTGATTCGTGCATGGAATGTGGTGAGATTATCGAAGTATATAGCCAGAGTGGTTATTGCCGGGCTTGCTGGCACCAGCGGCGGCTAATGAGCCGGCCAACGGCACCGGGTAAAAAATGTTGGAATTGCGGCAACCAGGAAATGAAAAGATACAAAACCAACAAAGGGAAGTGCTTTTTGAAATGCCCTAATTGTGGTGCCACGGATAATGAATCCGCCAACGCGTTGGCGAATGTTAGGGCATAATAACCATTGTACGCCCGTTGCCTAACCGGGCAAGCGTAAAAGGAAAATTGAAATGAGCGTAACGAAAGCAGAAAAAACGGACCGGCAAGAAATTAGGCATAGTTCAGCTATAAAAGCAGTTGGCGGAAAGTCGCCAACTCAACCTATGCCTAAAAAACAGCCTACGGCCAGGATGAAAATAATCAATGGACGGCCGTATTACTACGAGATAACTAACGTCTGGTCAAAGAAGGATCAGCGTTGCCATCAGAAATCGAAGTACCTGGGCAAAGAATTGCCACGGGGATACAGGTTAATCAAATAAAGAAGGACTTGACAACCTATGTTTACAAGTTACACACTATCAAAAAGGGATAAAAGAATATAGGGGGATGCAATGAAACGCCTTAGAATATTAGCTTTAAGCCTGATATTAACAGTCATAGCAGGGCCAATAGTTTTTGCTTCAGACATTACCGGCTCTAAGTTTTTTGCTAACATATTGATAAGCAATAACGGCACATATACCACGAATGTAAGCGTGCCGGTGACAAGCCTCAATGCAACAATATTAATCAACGGCTTATACGCAAACGATACTGTCAACAATACTGCCCTTCGCAATACCAGTGGCGCGGATTTAGCTTTCATGCCCGGTTACGATCCGTTATTAAATCCGTGGATAGTTTGGGTTCCCGCAATCACGGCAGATGGTTATTTAACTGAACTCTTATATTTGGCTGATGCAATCGGCGGCAAACTTCGTTATTTTCCGGGCGCAGCCGGTATGCTCACCAGCGATAATGCCGCGTTGGAATTTGGGGATAATTTCAGTTATAAGACAGCCGGCTTTTTTGATGCCACAGTAGCGGATAATATTTTTGATAAACCACAAGCAATATCTATCAGTGGTGATGGTGCCGGTAACATCGGTGCCGTACTCCCCGCTTCTGATCCAATACAGATTACGCCTTCAGGATACGCCGCCTGGGTTGAGGCGGACCTTTCGGGCAACATTCCAGGTAATGCAACAGGGGCGGTAATACAAGTTGTTTCTGAGGATAAAGACTGCGGTTTTCGTAAGAATGGCTCAACTGATGCTCGTATCTATCAAACGTATCATACTTATGTGATGATAGGAGTGGATACGAATGGTGTCTGTGAGATATATATCGAGGATAATACCGTTGACTTATATCTCATTGGCTATACTGATGCCAGTTGGACTTTTAAAACCGATGCTGATGATGTAAGCGTAGGTCCAGGTGCTTGGACAAATATAGATGTAACAGCTATCACAAGTGTTGATTGTGTTGGTGTTGTCATTGAAATAGTAAACACAGATGTAGGTGCAAGGCAAGGCGCGGTACGAAATGATGGCTCTGGTGATGCCAGGACAAAACCTCTTAACCCCGATTCACATTTTTGGTTTGTTGTGGGTGTCGATGTTGCTACCGAGATTTTTGAGGGATTTGTTAACAATGCCAACGTAGAGTTGTATCTGGTTGGTTATGTGACAGCAGGGGCAACATTCAAGGTAAACGCTGTTAATAAGGCGATTGGTGCCGGTGTTTGGACAGATATAGATAGCTCTGTTGCAGCTCCGGGTGCTACCTTCCTGTTCTTTGAGGCAAGTCAAACTGCTGGTGCTGATAACACCTTTGGTTTCAGGCCAAATGGTAGTGCTTTTGCCGTAACTGGAATTGTTAACCTGGAGAAGGCTAACGCTGTTGTGCCGTGTGACGCAGGACAAATAACTGAAGGATTTGTTAATGGTGCTAACCTTGATTTCTTCTTACAGGGCTATGCTACAACTGGCATCTATCCTGCAGGGGTCGGCGTATCAGTCGCGGTAGCCACAGGTGAGCGCACTATTGAGCTAAATGCCGATGGCGTTGACCTCGAATTGATGGTAGATCGCGGTGAACTAACCGAAGTATCAGATACCACTGCATTTGCCGGTAGCGTGCAGGATAATGGCAACGATTTAACCAGCTTCGTAAACTTCATTACACCGTACATTGAATATCAGGAAATCATTATTGGTGGAAATCAAAGGCAATTTGTTGAATGGACATATACGGTCAACTTTTCTGACCAAAGCGGGAACGGCCAGGATGCCGCGCCTTCATTCCGCACCGCTTCCAGTGATCCCAACGTAAGTGCCTATATGTCTGGTTTCGCACCAGTTTCAGAAGCAAAAGCACCACCTTATGTGCTTGGTCCGACTAACCCGTTTTTATCAGATACCAGTGGCAACGTGACCGGCGAATTTACAATAGTGCCACCAGTAGGCGGGTTTCCCTTGGCGGGAGTTATCGTAGCAATCTCCGGAGCTACCAGCACGCCGGCACAGCTACCATTATTGATTATCGCTTGTTTTGCGATAATAGCTGCCAGCTTAACGACCAGCTATACCTTGAGAAAATACGGTAGCGGCTCAATATTAGTAAAATCGCTTGTGATAATATGTTTTTTGGGAATATTCATAGGGCTGAAAAACTTTGGCATTGACTTTTGGATGCTCATTAGCTTTGCAATATTCGCCACCGGGTTGAGCATGATGTCAAGACAGCAAGGATGGAATTGATATGGGCGGCTTTAAGTTTATAGGCTTTTTATCGATGGTGTTTGTGGGGCTAACGATGATTAATCGCTTGGCAGCGGGGGCTTTTGTGACTTCAGCAGATATAGCTATTGTGAATACTTTGACGATAGCCCGGGATCAGACCGTCTTTGGACTTTTTACAGTGCCGGTGATTAATTCCGATTTCTTCTTTGTGGGTATTCCGAGATTAGTAAAGTGGGATTATGCCTTCTTTGGCGGCAATGCTGCCATATTTCAATATATGCTTTACTCTATGACCGCGGCACTGACATTCTTGTTATTCGTAGTTATAATAGGCTTGGTAAGCCAGTATTTCAGTCGGCGTTAAAGGGGGGTAAAAATGAAAAGGCGTTTATGGGCAATAGTCGTTATCTTGACACCAGTTTTGTTTGTGGTGGGGTTTATGTCGGGTTTCGTGCCACCGCACCAGGCTGATGCGTATTTTCTAGGTGGTGCGCTCACCACGGCAAGCGTACTCGCCATTGCTCTATATCTTAAAAATAAAAAACCAAAAGAGGGGTAAACGCAATGAAGCTGAAAAGGGTTATCGTACTGCTATTAATACTGACTCTATTTCTCGTATCCGCAACGCCAGTATATGCGGATACTTCTGATCCCGATTCCCCACCAACAGTAGAGAGCCTTGACGTTTACCGAAACTTGATTGAAGAAGGTGATTGGCTGCTGCTGATTTACGCCAATATACCTTATAGCACATTACCTGATACGCCTGTTACGCAAACCTTTATCTGGCGGCTGATGGCGGGTGATGGCGTTACTGAATTAGGCTCTACCGTTGGCTATTCTTACCATGACGATGGATATGGGTACAATGTTTTTTCGATGTATTGGACCGCCTCCGAGGTAACGGCCAATGGCATGGTGTGGGCAACTCCTTACATTGTAAAACTATCGGGCAATCCAGCCGTGTTTGACATA
>SDBU01010738.1_pt1 | contig 10122 bp, 9 predicted proteins | sample 2277071 | NCBI WGS metagenome assembly SDBU01 (sample SAMN10397929, study PRJNA504765) | marine sediment metagenome | isolation source: marine sediment core GS08_GC12, 126 cmbsf | place: Arctic Ocean: Gakkel Ridge, Loki's castle | collected 2008 | reverse complement strand
ATTACGGCCCGTATAGTTGCGGCGCCCATAACAAACATTAAATTTGCAAAATGATATCCGGCCGCAGCGTTGCTGTAGATAAATGTTCCTGTCGCAGAAGATTCATCATTGTTATTATGAACTTGTCGCGCCTTCAGAGCATCTGTTATGCTGTCAATCGCAATTCCAACCCATCCCTCTACATTGGCATTATCCATTGTGGCATTAAATGTAAACCATATATCATCACGACCGTTATTGATGAATTGGAGGTGCGGGGACGCGGCACCCGAAGCAACTGCCCATGAAGTATTACTTTGGTTGTAAGTCGTATCTGCATCATCATCTACGTACCCCGGACAAATAAATAGCTTTTTCCACTGCGGATTGTAATGAGACTGAACTAGCCTTGCTGTTTCACTGTCTTGAAATTCAGTACTTCCGTTTGTTTGTACTCTCCCCATGAATTTCCAATTTGCTTCGTTATCCGAAGTTCCCAGGTGCAGTACACCGTCAAGTTCGGAAGGAGCAGTTAGGGATGCCCTTAATTCGCTTGGAAAAGGCGACGCTTGATCATTGCTTAAATATATAAAATACAAGGTATCTGTTGTCATAGCTGCAGCCGCGTCGGTACCGGTAGCGGTGATTAAATTATCTGTAGTTAAAAGATTACTAGTAGTCCCTATATCCTCTATACGACTTTGAATTTCACAAACATCCCCGTCTATAGGTATAAGATTGACTGCAGTTCCGCTAACAAAACTTAATTTGCACCTAGCTTCATCATTTAATATAACAAGGGAACTCTTTTCAGTCATTAGGCTGCCTCCTTCTTAATAACAATATCAATGCCGATCTTCTTTAACCCCTCAGCAAGACACCAGTTACAAATAGATAAAGTTCCGTATTTTGGATTCGTCCATTCTCCTGCAAAGTCACGGTCACATCTCGGACAATGAGGTTCAGCAGGACCAAATGTGGACACTGTGCCGCTGGAGCCCCTCCACTTACCTGCACCTCCATCGGAATAAAGAACTCCGCCTCCGGCTGGATTTGTAGATGGGTTAGTTCCTGCGTTTGCAATCCCCACGACTCCGGCACCGCTTCCAAACTCAGAAGTGGTATTGAGTCCAACGTTACCATCAATCCTCACAAAGAATTGACTCGTTCCTCCCACCTTTAGATTCATTAACCCCGTGGCCGCATCGCTAGCTGTGTTTGTAATGTCCATTGTTAGTACGTCTGGCGCACCCGTTGTATTTAGAGTTCCAGCTAAATCAACCATTGATTGAGCATTTGCTGCCGTTAAGGAATATCCCGTAACAGTCATAGCTTCCTGATTTGAAGTGGGAACAATAGTAAATCTACCATTAGTTGTCACTGTTCCTATCGCCACTGCATTTAACGTTGCATCCACATAGAGAGTGTTGGTGTCAACTGCGAGGCTTCCGTCAGCTGCTATCTGCATAACCGTTGTGGAAGCATTGGTCCAATCAAAAATGGGTCGAGTTACTATTGCCGATCCATCATCCCTGTTTGCCCGGAATCCCATGATCGGTATAGTTCCAGAATCTCTTGCAGGGTCAACTTGTCCAAGCACGAACAAAGCTCGGGTTCCGTTATTGGTTTCAACTTTGCCGTGAATCTGCGGAGCATATCTTAATGCGGTACCCGTTCCGTTACTGAAGCGAAGAAAATCGCCAGTTGCGTCAGAAATCTGCATATTAAGAAGAACTTCATTTCCTCCTGCTGGAGCTTCGAGGTCAACGAGGTAAGCAGGCGATGTCTGTCCAATACCTACGTATCTCTCTTCAGTGATTCTCATCGCCTCAAGTGGAGAATCGCCAGTATTAACAATAAAGCGAAGCATTCCTTGAAGTGTCCCTGGGGTTGCCTGGGAAACGTCTGCAACGATGTCTGCAATACGATTTGTTGCTGCGGGGGCACCGGCTCCGGTCATAAAACGTAGGAATGAATTATTATTTAATACCTCAGGAACTCGCGTCGCAATACCGTCGCCAGTAGCCGTTGAAACCTCAAGGATCATCCCCGGGGCTACGGTACCAATTCCAACCCTGGCGTTATTGAGAATCCGCATCGCTTCAGTGGCGCCATTGTTTCCAACTTGAAAAATCATGTCGGCGCCGGTAGCCCCCACACCAGAAGTTGTACGATGAATTAAATCACTCGTTGTCCCTGTTCCTCCAATAACCAAAGGAGTCGTGAGGCTTGTCGTGATGGTTGATGTTCCAAATACATGAAACGTGCTCGCTCCAGTAGGGGTACCACCAACACCGACTTCTCCAGCTGAAGTGAGAAACAAGACACCGAGGGGGGTTGTCGATCCAGAAGGTATCGTTGATATAGTTACCCTAGTAGGTTGAGACACCCCAGTCCAGGCACCATCACCAAACATACGTATAAATTCATGTTCGGAAGAAAATGCGCCCCCTGAATGCCACCCAGCATATGCTATTCTGAATATTTCTGTCCCAGCTCCAACCGCTGTTGGGGCTGCTAGTGTTCCATTGGCTTTGTACATAACAAGAGTAGGTCTGTCACCTCCATAGCCATCGCCCCTGAAAAGAGGCTCTGTTAATACATCATTAACAACATGCACTCCTGCCGCGGGAGTAATTGTTCTAACGCCAATTCTGTTAAGAGCTGCATCTGCAAATAACGTATCTGTATCAATGGCTACATCTCCATTAGCATCCACACGAATACGCTCTAATCCAGCTGTTGCAATACCAAGAATATCTGCCCCTGAACTAAAAATACCGGTATTTTCATCACCATCAAAGGTTAATGCCGGATTTGCTGCAGACCCACCACCTAAAATTCTTGCACCTTCAAACAGGGCTGTTGAAACGTAGCCTTGGGGAGGAGCCATTGTATTACTCATTGTAAACCTCTTTTAAGATTTCATTAAAACTATGGAAGGGGAATCCCTGAAGCATTCCCTATCTTCACCTTGGCGGCGGCAACCGCATTACCCCACGTCATTGAATCTGGAGGGGTACTAACTTCAAGTGCGGTATCAACATAACTCGCATCTAGCTCATCAGGGTCATTCGCTTTATAAACTCCTCGAATTCCCGCAACCAATCCCGTATCTTTATCGATCGTAATAACGAAATATGGATTTTGTGAATATTGCTTTGCCATAACTAAATCCTTTCAATTTTTATGTTTTATCCTGGAAGCTTATCAGCGCCGTAACTATTGCGCCGGCACTGATTCTCAAATTAAGATCATCAGCGGCCTGAACCGGAAGCATGATTGATTGCCAACGATCCGGCTGAATTGTTGCTCCAGACATCAGTTCTCCCACTATCGTTACCGTGTCTCGAATCAAATCGAGTGAAAACACCCCAGCCGTATTGGTAATAAACTCAATATTTACAACGCCGTCTCGCGGTACTGTCAAGTCGGCAGCAAAGATATCAGCATTAGCGAGAACAACAAAAGCCTCTCGACTACCCAAAACCGTTGTCCCGATAGTCGGTCCTGCACCACCAAGAACAACAATAAGATTTCCTGAAGCATCAACCGCAACATGTCGCTGAGTTCCTCCATCGCTACCGGCCATCAACATTCCACCATCATTTGTTGCCGCAGGGATGACAACCCCGTTGGCCTGAATACTTAATCGAGTTGATGAAAAACCGTCTTTGAGTTCGGCAATTCTTATTTCCCGAACCTCAATATCGGCTCCATTTACTGTTAGCGTTGCTGGAGGAATTCCATAAAAATCACTAGGCATAATACTGTCTCCCTACAAAGTAAAGAACTGGTTATATGATCCGTTATCCGTAATATCCTTGGGAGCATACATAAATCCTGTAAGTCTCGCAAAAGCGGTATGAGCAGCCGCACCAGTATTTGTTGCTGTAATATTAATTGTTTCTCCGCCCTTTCTAATGATAGGCATCGGAAAGATAAACGGGTCAAGCATCTGGCCAATTTGTCCGCAAAACGGAGGAGAGTATGCCGGTTCTTGCTTTGTTCCTGTAAATTCCCAATCAACTTCAGGGAATGCCGTTGCATCTTCTAAGGCATGTCCAAATCGAGTAAAGACCGCGATGTTTCTATCGGGGACTCTAAACGACAAAAGAGTAACTGTTGTGTCGGGGTCTGTCGCCGGAAGGGTAATTCCATCGCAATCTGTAAAAATATCTACATTTCTGGATGTAATCGGAGGAGTAACCCAGTTCGGAGCTTTGGTATAAAAAAGACAACTCGAAATAATCTCTCTTGTAATTTCAATAACATCACTACGGAGACGCTTATCTGTGGTTAGCTTGTTAATCAACATCCGAAGAGGATCGTCTGCTGGCAATTTTGAAGGGGGCCGCGTTATCGGATTTTCACCAGGATAAGTCCTCGATTGTCTAAGCGCGTCGTAATACGGCTGATTCGGATCAAGTTGTCTTGAAGGTATGTCGCCAAAAGTACTCATAAATTATTCCTTAAACAAGTGGATTGAGCGGACTTTGTTCTACAATCACAAGGGATGGTCTAAAAGCTGGAGTGATACTACTTGGAGAAGCAAATTCAGGAGTAAAGGCTCCAGTAGGATCGAGCTCCATTATAAGGCCAAAATTTTGACAAGGAGTACTTCCAACGAAACTAACATTGAGTTTCGGACGATCTACTGCCGTAATATTATCAGAAGATTTCAATGTAAGTGTTCCTTCTAATGGCTCTACAAAAGCTTTTTCAAGCATCATTCCATTGTTCGTAAGTGTTCCTGCAACCCATTGATTTACAAGATCTGTAATATCAATTGTTACTTTTCCATTAGCCACTGAACTTAAAAGACCATAAGCAGATACAGGCCCCCGATCAGGTTGCGTATTCCAAGTCACTGCTGCCTCTGCCCATGTTCCGAGAATTGGAAAAATATTTAAACCAAAATCTGTAACCGTTCCTGTTATGGCACTTGTTATCAACTCTATAAATGCCGAAGACACCCGCGATCCTGGGGGTATAGAACTAACATCAAACTGAATAAGACTTCTCCATATATCTCCAGCGGGAGGGTTGAGATCATTCGTTACGACAAGAAGGGAATTATTAAAATTTGTTCCCGGAGCATTCAACCCAATATAAGCATCTTTACCAGAAGCACCGCCAGGCTGAATAGCTATTTTATTTTCGCATCCACACCATCTTTTATACTCCTCTGTAATATCAATATATTTATCGCCAACAGGAAGAAGACTCGTTTCCCCAACTAAATCATCAATAATCTGTGGCTGATTAGCAAATGTCAACGTTGACTCATCCCATTGATCTCCGGGAGCACGTACTCGAATATTATGAGCCGCAGTTGCTCCAGTGGCGTCTAAAAGTCTTGTACGAAGAAAAACATTATTAATAGCTCCCTTGTTGCAACCTCCTCTGAGGGTAGGGAACCTTAAAAAAGCCCTTGTCCCGTCACTACCAATAAACATATTAACATCACCGCCAAAATTCGCTGCTGGAGCTGATGGATCCACCCACGTTGCAAGAGCCCCTCCTAGAATGCGCTGACATGTTCTATTTGTCCCCGCAGCTCCAGATCGATATCTCTCTGGCCGATAATCCTTCGGAGCCCAAAGATAGCCTACGAGTCGAGCAAATGCCGTGTGGGCCCCAGCTCCGGTATTCCGGGCAAGGATTGTTATGGTCTCTCCACCTTTTCTCAAAAGTGGCATTGGAAACTCATAAGGATTGAGCATCGATCCAATTTGGCCTAAATACGGCGGAGAATATGCAGGCTCAAATTCAGTTCCGGCGAATTCCCACTCAACATCATCAAAAGCAGTTGCATCTTCGAGGGCTTGACCAAATCTTGTAAAGAGCGCAATATGGCGATCCGGGACCCGAAAAGTAAGCAACACTGTTTGATTTGCTGCTGCCGCGGGAAGGTTTACACCAGCACAGTCGCTAAATAGATCGAGATTTCGAGCAGTAATTGGAGGCTTGATCCAGTTGCCAGGGTACTTCCAGAATAAACTCTCATTAATTATATCGTTGCAGAGGATTTCTGAAAGACCCTTTATGGCTACCGGATCAATATTAAGAACTCTAGGACTTAGAACCGGAGAAGTCTCCGGGAATACCCTTTGACCTTCCAATAAGTCCCAATATGGCTGATCGTCATCGACCTGCCGAGTTGCAATGTCTCCAAGTGCTTTATCACGCATAATATAGCCTTCTGCCTGCAAAATTCACGAAAATATTGTTAGTGTCCGGTGACAAATTCGTGATCCGAAGCGTGAGCTGATAATTACGCTCAACAAGCAGAGACTCAGGGAAGATAAACGGAAAGTTTTCCGTTCCAAATCCCAAATCACTATGAATAATACCATTCGATAGCGTTCTATTGCTTGCGCGTTCTAAGATCTCGAATGTAAACGGAGAATCTGAAAAAGACATCATTTTGAAAATCTCGGTGTCTGCCAAGTCATCCATTGTGATGTTAAAATTCCCAGCAGCATTACCTGCTAAAGAAATCGCTCCATCCGTTGTAAGAAAGTAAACATTTGTTCTTTCCCGTTTTGCGAATTTCATCCGCATTTCCATTTGAACTTGAGGAGAAGACTCTTTGTTGTACCAGCGTCTTCCAACGAGCGCGAATCGAATCTGATTTTGAACATTCGTCAAATTTCTGAAAGTAACCATCAATGAACGCTGACCATCCTCAACATTCATAAAATAACTCTCAGGAAAGATAAACGGCTGCTCAGCGTTTCCACCAAGAGTCCGAATATGAATCTCTCGATTCATTAAATTTCGACGCTTGCCTGGGTCAAAGATTATCACCGTATATGGTCCTGTCGATTGACTCAGACAATAAAAAGCCTCAAAGTGACCCTGAGTATCAACAGGCATTGCAACAGGATTTGCCGTAGCATTCGCGGCTACCGTTGTGATCGTAGGCTCAGCCTCACCACTATCAGTTAGAAGCCAAAACGGACGAACATGACGCTTGAGCTTGTTAATGTGAATAGAATATTCCGGAACCAACCCATACTTTCCAATCAAAGTTTTGACTTCAGGATGTTCGATAAACTTGAAAGGTCTTGATATCAAAGTCTTGATATCTGGGCGAGCCATAATGAGTTGACCAATTTCGGGATTGGCAAGAATAGGGCGAAGACCAATATGTTCTGTGAATGTTTTGAGAGACATCTAAATTACCTCCTTATCTACGGCTGACTCGTAGATATTAAATATTAAATCCCAAAGATCGGGTGGCGACCTTATTGATCACCACCCTCTCTGAGAAAATTAACGCTTGTTAAATTCCAGCGTAAAGAATACCGACCATGTAAACGGTCTGGATTTGGGTATTAGCCATGACCAGCGCTGCACGGAACGGAACTTCGCAACGGAACGATTCAGTTGAGTTGACTCGGCGAGCCTTCCGGTCGGGAGTAACAAAGCTGAAAATGTTCTTTGCGCCGGGGATACCATTGGAGAACAAGAACGGCGTAGCGGTAACAACACCAGTTGAAACTGATCCACTCTCGCCGACTCCGTAAGGAATCCGAGTGATTCTTGTTTGTAGCCAGATAGTATTCTGACCAAAGATCCAAGTGAATCCGGCCTTCGTGTACACGTCCTTGAGCTCAGCCAGGGTCAGTGCTGTCGCAGCAACTCCGCGCTGAACCTCATGGTTAAAACCAACGAGATCGAATTCCAAGGGAGTACCAAGAGACCCGTCTTGAGTCATGTTAGTATCAATTGGAAAGATCTTCGCTGCACCAGAGTTGAATGTTTGGCGATTTGTAAACAACTGGTTTGTTGCTGTCGCCGCGTTTGCCAACTCTTCAGAGTCATGAATCGGCTGCCTCAACACACGCAGAACGGGTGTTTGGGCAGGAGTTCCGACTACATACTGGACTCCAGGACTGAGCTGCTGTGCTTGTCCCATACCATTCATAACAAAACCTCCTTTTCTGAGTTTCTTATGTTGTCTCAGAATAAATATTGTGGAAAAAATTTAATCGTCTCTCTGCTTCCACAACTCAGAGAGTCGAACAATTTGAGATCCTCGTTTACATGTAATCGTCTTCGTAATCGTCAAGGGCACCACCGGTCACAACCTGCTCCGAAACGGGCGCGAGCTGAGGAGCTGCAGCCAATTCCTGAGCTGTGGCGTAATCAGCAACACCGCGGAGATGGGGAGCGGCAGCAATGTCCTGAGCTGTGGCGTAATCTGAAACGCCCTGGTAGCTCTGGCGAATTCCTGCAGCAATCTCATTCTTGGCATTCTCTGTGAGGTCAGAGAGTCCACTCTTCAGCCCAATAGCTGAACCAATCTCTGTTCCACCAATGAGGTCACTGAGGATGTCATAGAACGCATTGACCAGGCCGCCAGCCAAAGCTGCTGTTCCGAACTTTTTATTCACAAGCATTGTTCCAAGGCCACCAACAATCGCACTCGCGGCGATATTGACAGCATGCTTAGCAATACCCTTGGCTTCGACGCCGAGAATACCCGAAAGCTGTGCTGAGGCAACACGGCTTCCGATGAAACCAACACCGAGAGGCAGAACGGTTTCAGTCCAGAAATTCAGGCTGACCACTTCTTTTGCAACATCCATCGCTGCAGCAGGATTGCTTGCGTAGGCGTTGTAAGAAATAGGCAGAACTGGGTTTCTCCGTGCACGAGTCTTCCGTCTTTTCCGATTATAAGAAATCGGGAGAACGGGATTTGACCTTGCCCGACGTTTCGTTGCCCTTTTCTTAGGACGTTTCGCTGAGCCATACTTTTTAGCCCAACTGTGCCGAAGAGGCTGCTTGAACCAAGTGTTAGACTTAGCCCGACTCTTCTTCCTTTTCTTTCTTGGATTCGACTTACTCTTTTTTCCGTAAGCTTTCCAAGCCTTTTTCATGTCTCCGTGGTACTTTTTCAAAAGTCCTTTCGGAAGACCTCGACGATTCGATTTCACCATTCTTTTTCTCCTTCCTTTTAGAGTAATGGTTTTTGGTTTACGTTTCTTTCCACTTTTCTTTCGACTCTTCTTTACTGGCGGGTTTGCCACAAAAAGACCGAACATTCGCAATCACCTCCCTTCGATTCTGTCAGTCCCCTCTATCCGCGCATCCAATTATTTACGCGTGCTTTTCCTTTGAGGGAATGAATAATTGTTTTTCCATCCGAACCAATTAAAACTTCTGGCATATCTTTCCAAGCATGAAGATACATTGATCTTCCCTTGTTGCTTCCCTTGGGCGGAATATATGTACTCGTTGGTGCTCTCCCTGCAGAGAAAGCAAATCCAATATCAGTTAGTTTTTTTGATCCCATATTGATAGGATTCCAAGTAATATATGAAGGGAGTCTTCCGTGAAATTTTTTATATCCCCTGATCATCTTTTCATATTCCCGGACCTTATCGGCAGGCATATTTGCCCGGACCCATTTATCGAAAGTTTTCAGCGCGATCTTTTGTCCTTTTTTGAATCCACCGGGGTTTGACATTGCGCGAGTTCTTTTCTTTCTTGCTTTTCCCTTTCTTGAATTCATTACACTCATCAAAAGAGGATTCCTTTTTGTTTTTCTACCGGGATTCAGCACGCTCATTAAAAGAGGATTACTCTTCGCCGGATTCGCAGCAACCTTTCGAACTATCATCTTTTTACGTTCTCGCTGAACCTCAGAAAGAACCCGAGACTTCGGAACAAGGATCGCCTGGGTCTTCATACCGACATTACAGCGATGAGTTTTCTTGTTGAGTTTTCCCTTCGGGCAAGCCACAATCATCAACGTCCCTCGATTGCCGATCTTTTTTGTCCGGAGATGGCCAAACTTCTTGGGATCTTCCATGCGAAAGTGAACATACTCACCGCGCTTGCCGGATATCCCGACCGCTTTCGGCTTTCTCTCCAAAGCTTTGGAAAACTTCTTCCGAATTGAGGGAATCTGCGCTAGTGTGGCAACTTCCCTTTCGGTTAATTTTGGAAATTTAGCAGTCATTGCCATCTGAACTCCCTACGCGAAACTTCAGAAATTTTCGGTGAAATCTTATCAACAAGATCCTCGAAGCTCGTACATAAATCAGGAGAAACACCATGCATTCCGATGTATTCATTCGATTTACAGCTAATCGCAATGGCATGTCCTGCAGGGGCCCAATAATCATA
>SDBU01010737.1_pt1 | contig 10122 bp, 8 predicted proteins | sample 2277071 | NCBI WGS metagenome assembly SDBU01 (sample SAMN10397929, study PRJNA504765) | marine sediment metagenome | isolation source: marine sediment core GS08_GC12, 126 cmbsf | place: Arctic Ocean: Gakkel Ridge, Loki's castle | collected 2008 | reverse complement strand
CACCACACAACATACGAAAGAACACTCCACAGAACAAGAGCTGCGATTCCTGCCACGGTCGTCCAGAGCTGTTTCTCACGGAAGATGATCTCACATCAGTGGCCAGTGAGGCGGATCAACAAGTGGTTGTCACATCACCACCGGAATAGGTTATTCTACTGACTGGATGAACAGGTTTGGCCCGTTCTTAGCGATAAGAGCGGGCCTTTCTTGGATTCTGGCACCCTGCCCCCCTAGAATCGGTCCAGTTATTGTGTTAGACTAGGGACCTAAAGAAAGGGATTAAAATGGTGAGAGTAAGCTACAGACCTTAGCAAATCATCAAGAAGCTCCGGGAAGCAGAAGTTCTCCTCAAGGGAAGGATCCCGTGGGCGAAACAATAAGGAAGATAGTAGTCACCAAACAAACTTGTTCTTTAGCAGGATATAGGAAAGTCTTCCTCGACCGAAGACGTGAAGATGCCCTCTAGAAGCACATTACAGACGTTTCCTCCCCGAAGCCTACATTATGCGAAACCGCTCGAGATTATCGTAAAGGGTGCTGCGATCAGTCTGCTAACGTACTCTAGCTTAATTCGCCAAGAGCAAACATCCCATTAAACATCTTGCAAAGAAGCCGAGCTGCTGGAGAGCCTATTGACCCTAGGTCCTATCGTTCCACGTGGCTTTTTAATAGTTTGACTGATTAATCTATCTCCCCCATCTTACCCCTTCCTCCAGCATGATTAGATAATTCTGTGGTGGGACGAAATTAGGGATAGAATTTCCCGAGCCCAAGGCATACCTTCCCCCAGGCATACACTCATTTAAGATTTTTCGGACGTATCGGCGAAGACCCTTTTCATCCAACCGGGCCAGTTTGTCGACATCAACTCCACCCAGGGTGGCAATTCTATCTCCGTACTTTCTCTTAAATTGACCCACAGGGATGATAACATCCTGGAGAGAATGAAAAGCATCGATCTTGATATCCTCAATTAGGTCTTCCATGACTTCACGAACATTGCCACAACAGTGGTACCAGTACATTTTATCGTGCTTATGGGCAAGAGCCGAGTACTTCTTGAACCAAGGAAAGACCAACTCTCGCAATAGATCCGGATGAAGCATCGTGCTGGTGTTATACCCTAAATCATCCCCGTGCCAGATAACTTCCAGGTTGTCCATTGTGACTACACTACTATAAAAGTCATATACAATCTTGCCCAATCGCTCAAATACTGCCTTGACCAAATCCGGTTGATCATGAATAAGGTAGAATAACCCTTCGTATCCTAAAATCCACTCCAGTATCTGTTCAAATAGAGAGAAGGAGGCTGACATTTTCATTCCCTCAGGTAAATTCCCGTTCAAAAAATCATAATACTCCTCCAGACGGAATTTTATCTTTTCCACTTTCATCCAAGGAAACTTTTCAAAATCGTCCCAGGAGGTTATCATTCCCTTCCCCTCTTCCGCCCAAACTCTTTTACCCTTAGAAAGGGAGGCAGTGTCATCAGTTACTCGTGTTTTAGATACGAGTGACTGAAAACAAAGTGTAGCTGCGTCCATATCGGGTAAAAAATCGTAGCCCATCCGATAGAAGAAATTAATAGTCTGCCTCCAATAAGCCTGCCTTTGTTTCAAAGAAACAGTAGAGGAAGCAGCAGCACCACCCTTTAGGAGACTAAACTCTGGGGGTGCAGAAACCCATCTCTCACCCATTAAATTTTCCACTATGAACTGTCTTATTTCTTCATCAACCCATACTTCAACAAAATGCACCCGCTCGGGTTCCGCCTCTCCCTTAAGCACCCTCTTGAAAGTTTCAAAGTCAGGTGAAGGACTTCTTACAGGAAGCTTCAACATTTCCATTTCCTTTCTAAATTAGTTCATTTGATAACTTTCTCATTCTCGTTTTTTTACCTTTCAGCTACCTTAATATTCTGTTGAACCCATTTGAGGGAAATTTTTTTCCGCTATACTCTGATATGCTTGCTTCCTCCCGAAAAGTTAATTTTATGTTTTTTGGAGAGTTCGTGAAATAGCCTTGTCTTCGAATTTTTGCTTAATGACATATTTTGAAACTTTTCATAATATTAATTTTCTACCTACATTACCTCTTCTTTCTGACGTTTCACAAAAAACTCATGTAGAATACCAAGATCATAAGGCTGAGCTGGCCATTGAACTCTCTTTTCCACAAACCTTTTAGGATCATATATCTCCATGGGAAAAGGTGTATCACCCTGGGTGATAAGATCAGTAACTATCCTTCCCACTACCGCACCTTGAGACATCCCGGCGGCAAATCCGGCGGCAATAATTAACCCTTCTTTCCCAGGAACAAATCCGATGTTGGGAATTCCGTCCTGAGAAAAACCCATGGCCCCGGCCCAGATTCTGATTATGTTTACCTCCTTTACTTTAGGCATAAGAACCTTGAGGTAGTTAGCGCACTCTATAGCTTCAGAGAGACTCACCATCTCATTAAAGTGATCGTCCATTTCTTTAAACCTTTCCTTCTCCAGGGGACCCGGTCCTCCTACCACGATGTTACCGCTTTTTGTCTGAGTCGTTCCCCAGGCATAGTATCCCGGGGCGGGTACCTCAAAGAGACAACACTTTAGACCGGGAACTCTTTCGGTAGCCATGGCAAGTTGTCTTACAGGGGTGATGGCAACTTCGGGAGTGAGTTTGCTGGCCCAGCCATTGGTAGCATTTACCACCCATTTTGCCTGGGTGACGCCAAAGGGCGTTCTAACTCCCTTTACCACACCGCTGTCTTCAAGAATTTCCTCTACTTTGGTATGGGTAAAGATCAAAGCCCCTGATTTTTTGGCAGCCTTTGCCATAACCTGGCAGAGTTTAAAGGGATTTAGATTACCATCACTTGCCCGGTACCTTGAGCCCAAGATATTATCAGGCAGAGAGGGCATAATCTCTTTGGTCTCTTTAGCATCAAGAAGTTCTATCTCATCATCACCTAATTTTTTCTGGATCTCGTAGAGCCTCTTCTCCTCCTCAACTTCCTCTTCCTCCATAAAAACATCAAGGCAGCCCCTCATCCTGAACTCAAAATCACCGAGTTCTTCCTGAAGTTCAAGGAGCATACGATTGTTTTCCTGGGTGAGGGCAAGCCTTTCTTTGGTCTTGTATATATTAAGTTCCCTTCCGTAAAGTTGAACCACCCCCCCTCCACATCTTCCCGAGGCACCAGAGGCAATATTTCTCATCTCGTAAAGGACAACATTGACTCCTCTTTGGGCAAGATGGTAGGCACAGGCGATACCCATTACCCCTCCTCCTACTACTACCACTTCGGTCTTTTCAGGAATCTTCATCTTATCACCTTTGAGGCTTTTCATTATCATTCGCACCAGCTAAGACCTCTGCGGGAATGGGTCTAACAGGAGGTCGTTTGGTAAAAGGAACAATCTCTGATAGTGGCTTTCCGGTCATCTCGGAGATGATCTTGGCCACCAGACTATGGCAGGTATGCTGCTGGCAAAGTCCCATTCCGGCTCTGGTCACCCTTTTTACCGCATCAACATCACCAGCTCCATTTCTTATGGCCTCCCGGATATCTTCCTCGGTTACCTCCTCGCACCGGCAAATGATAAGATTTTTTTTGCTATTCATGTTATTACACCTTTCGCAAAACGTCTGATTCCCCTTACTTCATGAACATACTTTTTAGGCACAGCTACTGTTACAACAGGTGTGCAATTGTAGCTTTTAGGATTACGCACCTTAACAATCTTTCCCCTGCAAATAGTCTCACTCTTTCTATTTACCGCCTCAACCTCATCACCTTCTTTAGGTAGGGGTAAGTACTCATGAGGAAAGGAGATAGCTGCCTCATCCTTTGAGTAGGTGCCATCAATCATGAAGATGGCCAGTCCCGGACAGATAGGAATACAAAGCCCGCAGCCATTACACTTTTCTGGATCTATTCGGGGAAGGTTGGTGATGGGCTCACCCACAACTATTGCTCCTCTTTTGCAAACCGTCTCACAAGGGTTACAGGGAATCTCCTCGGTGCACTCTATGACAACTATTGGTCCCCTCTCAAGGTCCTCTTTAGAAGGATAGCCAGGTGATGCCTCAAGCTCTTTCTCAGGAATTGTCCCCGTATCTTGGGAAAGACCTAAAAGATTAACTTCTTCTTCCATTTTTAGCCTCGTTCTCTCATTAATTCAAGTTTTGCTTTAGCTCGCATATCTCCAAATGGGCCTAATCTTAAAGAGGCAAGTCTTTTCCTTATCCTATCTTTTTCCTCTTCTGCTGTATCTTTTTTAAGGTATCCCAGCTCCTCAGCAGCAGCTATTCCGGCAAGTTTTCCTTCTTCCATTGCAGTGGAGGCTTCTTCCACCCCCGCAACATCACCGGCAAGGTAAAGAGAGGCAAGAGTTGTTCTCATATTCTCATCATGGAGGGGAACAAACCCTCCCAGCTCTGAGAGATATTTGAACCTGCAACCTGCTATCCAGCAAAGTTCTGCCAGGGGAGACAAGCCCACGGCAAGGCAGATAAGATCAACCTTCAAGGTTCTCTCGCATCCTGGAATGGGACAAAGATCGTCATCCAGAGAACAGATAGTAGCTTCCTCCACCGCCTCTTTTCCTCGAGCCTCTAAGATACTGGTCGAGGCCAGAATAGGAACACCTGCTCTTCTTAGCTTAGCAGCATGTACGATGTAGCCCCCTATTTTGGGAAGAGCCTCAACAACCGCTACAACCTCTGCTCCAGCTAGAAGAAGCTGATAGGAAACGATAAGACCAACATTTCCTGAACCAACCACAAGAACCTTTGTTCCAGGTAGAACCCGGCTAACGTTCATCATAGTTTGACAAGCTCCTGCTCCCATAACTCCGGGCAGAGTCCACCCAGGAAAGGAGAGAGGATTCTCAGAGGCACCGGTAGCTACGATGATTCTTTTGGCATCCACGATCTTTGAAGTTCTCCCGTCCGTGATACCAATCTTATTCTCCTCTATTCCCCAGACTACAGTATTTAATCTTGTATCTACACCGACCTTTTGGCATTCATCTAAAAGATGGTATCCTATATCATGCCCTCGCACTCCAGCCTGGTGCTCCTTGGAGCCAAAGAACTTGTGTATCTGTTTAAAAAGCTGTCCTCCTGGTTTCTCATTCTCATCAAATAAGCTTACCTTGACTCCTGCCTTTGCTGCCTCAATAGAAGCAGCAAGACCAGCAGGTCCTCCTCCTACAACTGCTACTTCACAGGCTAAATTTCCTTTTGCCATTTGCCCAATCCTTTCTGGGTTTCTACCTTCATTCCCTCTTTTGCCAAAGTCACACAAGTTCTCACATTAGGTTGACCATCAACAGTCATTATGCAGTCTGTACATCTTCCTATGGCGCAGAATATCCCTCGTGGCTCATCTTTTATAGAGGTGAAACGAAATACCTTTATCCCTGCAGCAGCGAGGGCTGCAGCAATTGACTCTCCCTCATAGGCGGGGATTTTCTTACTGTCAAGGTAGATGGTAATCTGCTTTCTTTCTTCCATTCTTCCCAGGATGGGATGATCGATGATTCTAAGACTGTTATCTTGCAAGGTTTTTTCTTCCTTTCATTTTACAGATCCATACTTAGTTCTCTATTCCATAAATTGTGTTACGTCTTCGCATAGGCAGATGATGTTTCTTGCATTTCATTCCAAGATGCAAGTCAAGGTGGCAATCTTTCAGTCCCCTTGAACTCTACAGCCGTTGATACAAATTCCTTAGAAGTCATAGCTCAATTCCCTGCCAATTTTATGTAATTTTGATGAATTGCTGTTTCTATATTTTCTCCCATTCTTCAAATATAGCTTCTACATTCTCAAATCTACCATCAAGCCCGAATACACACTGAGCAATTACTCCACCACTCTTGTCATAATAAAGAGCCTCCTTCAGACTTATGGATAATCACTTTTCCAAGTACACGGCAAAAAGCTGAGCTTGATTCATCTTGAACTGAACAACTACAGAGGCTTCTTGGGAAACCGAAATCTCTGTTTTTCCTCGCCAGGATACGCGATATCTAAGTTCATCTCCGCAAATGGGAGTGCAATCGGAGAAAGAATATCCAGAAACAGGCTTGGCTTGCGCTATTTCATCGTTGACCGCTTCAGCGAAGGGTGTAGCGCCTGTAGCAGAAATTGTATAGCTTGATATTTGAACTCTTATCTCCCCCGCTGGCTTAGTAATGAAATTGAGATAGAGATTGGTTATCCGACAACTAAGGCTAGGAAAGGAAAAATATCCTTTTTCAGTTGCCTCTATGGCTACCAATCTATCCTTTTTCCAAGTTGCCCAGAAAAAGACTCCATTGTAACCTTTTATTGCCGGAACAGAGCTGACAAGAGGAATCCACATGTAGCTATCATTGTGAGTTATGGAAGAGCCAGAGCAAGGTAAGGCTAAATTGTCCTTACCCAGCTGGACAAGACCACAGCCAGCGTAAATTCTCCCCTCTTGACCACTGCCTTTGACTCCCAAAGGTACCACTGGGTTATTCCCAAAGTGCTCTAATCTTACTCCGTCCCTGCTAGTAGCGAGGTAGACTTCTAAAGTGTCCTTCTCTCGATCATACTGAGCCGGGAAGAATAAATGAAGGTCATCTCGATCTGGATAAAGCACATGAGCATTGGTGTAAAGATCATGTGAAGGATGATAGTTTACCCCAGGAGATAGAATTGTCTCCGGAATCGGCCATTTTCGGAAATCTTTCGTTGTTGCTCTGGCTATTGAGCGACGGAAATAAGACTTGTGAAATCCGCTTTTTGTCCAACTACGAAAATATCCTACATAAGCCTCTATTTTCCTATCATAATAGACAACAATTTCAGTATCGCTCAAATAATTGGGCAGAACCGGTTCTGGTATTGGTTTCCAAAGTAACCCATCCTTAGAAACTGCTCCTCTAACAAGGAAGTTTCCGTTTTCTCCAACGCTACTATAAAGCACCTTGTAACGCTCAGAAGGAGGGGCTATGGGATCTAAGAAAATGCCAGCACCAAAGTCACCGCCAAAACCCCCATTTAACTTCTTGTCAAAGACGATATTGGTCTTTTTATCGCCTTCATATTCTATCAAATTCAAGTTTGGCTTCTTCCAATTAAAACCATCCGTGGATTCTGCATAGCACAGCCTCGAATCAAAATCGTCATGAAAATCAGGACTACTCACGTAATACCAGAGTCGGTAAATTCCATCCTCATAGATTACGGTAAGATAGGGACCAATGGCCATCGCCTCCCAGGGTTTTTCTGCTTTAAGCCAAATGGCTGTTTTCTTCGCTTCTTGAGACTTAATTTCAATTCCGTAGGGGACATTATTAAGTTTTGGAGAGGGTAATAACCGGCTCGTTTCATCATCTATAAACCCTACTCGCCCCGCCTGGACTAGAGACCAATCTAGAAAAGGCCATACTTCTATCTTTTTATCTTCATTCATTTTTCTCTCCTTTAAGAAATTCTTGCCATCTTTTACATGAGTTCTTTTGTCAACAAGATATAGAATGGGGGAAAGAACATCCCTTCCCCCATTTAGCTATTTCCTATTCTCCTATTTCCTGAAGAATAATTGTGCTGGTATATCATGAATGAACTCAAGGCGATTAGGATCAGGCACATTCCTCAGTGCATTATTAGCTATCCTGTAGTTGTTTGCTGCAGGCATATTTATCCCACCTAATGTCCAGAAGTTTTCCTCATAGATTTTGGCTATCTCCAGTGTAAGATCAATCCTTTTTTGCTCATCAGGTTCAGCATAGGCTTGCTTTCGAAGTTCCTCTATTCGCTTTATGTCCTCGGGCGGCTCCACGCCTTCCTCGCCATCAGTTAAGATCCACAGGGTCCAGTCTGGACTTCCAATAGACCACGAAACAAGTGAAAGCGAAATCGTGTAGTAAACGAGGGGATTCACGGGACGTCCTCCCAGGGGCATTATTACTGAGGATATATCCCAGTCTCCGGAAAGCTTCACCGGCTCCCACGCAGCATCAGCTGTGGGTTTAATTACTACTTCTATACCCACTTCCTCCCAGTAGATGCTGTACAACTCACATATCTCCACAGCATTATCGGGCCAGGGATATACGATGCATTGGAATCTCAATCGCTCACCATCAGAGCGCAGGCGGTAGCCGTCGTTATCACGGCTGGTGAGTCCAAGTTCATCCAGGAGTTGATTGGCCAGGTCAGGATCGTATTGAAGGTATTTCTTAAAGATTTTCTCACCGTAGAAGGGAGGACCACTGGAAAAAGTCGGATTAGAGGGCACCCCCAGTCCTGCATTGACAAGCTCGTTTATCTCTTCCAAATCTCTGGCTACCTGAAGAGCGATGCGGAAGTTCTTGTCATTGAAGAGCTTCCTTAGTACCGGATCTTTATGGGTCATGTTGAACTGAACCGCACCCACATTATCAGGCATATGGAGACTTTGTGTTATTCGATAATCGCCTCCCTCCTGCAGGTCTATCACCAATGATTTGCTTTCCATACCATACGTACTCATCGGAGCTGTATCTACATCTCCGGCAATAATTTTAAGCAACTGGGCCTCTCGATCTTCTACAAGGACACGCTCCATTCTGTCAATATAAGGGAGCTGATTACCTTCCGTATCCACCTTCCAATAGTAGGGATTCCTGGTCATGATTTGTATCGGTGCACTCTCCAGGTTTTGAGCTACCCAAGCTGCGAGCGTTGGAAGCTCCGGTAATCGCCAGGGATACATCCCTCCGTCTTTAGCGGCAAAGAGAGATATCCAGGTATCAAGGCCCTCATCTTTCATTCTTTTCTTTAGTACATCCTCCGCGGTATACTTAGGGTGAAACTGCTTTAAGTAGTGTTTTGGGAGATAGGGATTGGGTCTCCATCTGGTGAAAGACTCAATGAATAGCCCGTAAGGCCTCTTAAAAGAGACCTCAACCGTATAATCATCTATCTTTGTCATCACCCCTGGCTCTCCACCGCTCATCATCCAGGAACGCGGGGATGGAGTAAGCTGCTTATTTTGAGCTACATCATCCCAAAAGAATAGAAGGTCATCGGCAGTGAAGGGAATTCCATCACTCCAGCGCATTCCCTTGCGTAGATAGAGAGTGAATGTCTTGCCATCGGCACTGGCCTCCCAGCCTTTGAGTACATTGGGGAACACTCTCGTCATATCCGGGGAATAGGCAGTCATATATTCCCAGGTGTAATCATCTGAAAAGTTAGATTTCCCTGGTCCCTCGTTTAATAGATGGAGGGTGCCTCCATATTGACCAATTTCCTCTGATGGTATCACCACCAGGGGATCCACGGGAAGTCTTTCCTCTAGCGGGGGAAGATCTCCTGCCGCTACCATTGTCCTGAGCATGGGAGCCTCAGAGAATGTTAGGGTTTTACCCGACATTCGCTCATATTCATCCAGGTTATAAGGCTGGGCAAATTGAGCTAAGGCTGAGGTTGCTCCCACCAAGCAGATGGCTCCAACTAAAAGTGTTAGCACTAGTTTTCGCATCATTCTTTATCTCCTTTTGATATTTTCCTAATTGTTCTATTTTCTTTCGTAAACAAAAAGGATTCTTACTCAGCTAATGGCCTACTTGCTTTCTCACCTCCTTGTGGCTTTCTTTTTAGCTTTTTCCTTGATGCAAGAAATACTTGATTCTCAATTTTGCTATACTCTGACTTTATATAGAAAAGACATCTTCTCTTTTTCGCTGAGGGTAGAATTTCCTTTCTCTAGTTCAGAAGAAGCTAACTGAATCAGTCTTGCTGTGATTACATTATATCATATTTGAGAAGAATGTCAAGGCTGTGTTACGTAAACTGAAAAATTGAAAGTAGATACTGATTTTGGGAGTCCAGGAAAAAATGGACTAAAATGAGAAGTTTTTAGTAGGAAAACGGAGGAAGGAAAATAATTTAAAAGGATTATATCTTTGCTGATGATCTATAAGGGGTAAAAGTGGGGAAAAAGCAATACCTACCCTATTATGGGCGAGGTAATCCCTTGAATTTAAAAAGAGAGTGTAGTAAAATTACTCTTGTTTTAGTTTTTTTATAAACTCTCCTATTTTCTTTTTTGAGATTTTTTCAGTTAACATTTTCTCCAGTTCTCTGGCGATTTCTTTAT